>Ga0070717_10000192_pt1 | contig 43283 bp, 42 predicted proteins | sample LARL113metaG_FD_71366 | JGI IMG/M metagenome (GOLD analysis project Ga0070717, IMG submission 71366) | Corn, switchgrass and miscanthus rhizosphere microbial communities from Kellogg Biological Station, Michigan, USA - LAR L11-3 metaG | ecosystem: Host-associated > Plants > Roots > Rhizosphere ...
CTGACGCCGGCATCCGGATCGGCGAGCCGGCGTGCGTACTCATCGACGAGGTCCGCGTCGCGGATCCCCTGCGCGAGGCGTTCCCATTGCTCAGGAAAGAAGCGCGCGAGCCCGCCGCGAAACAACCAGTCCACCTCGCTGCGCCGTCCGCTCGTCACTCCGAACAGCACCATCTCGGTGACGCATGCCCGATGCGATTGCGCATACGCGAGACCGAGCACGCTGCCCCACGATCCGCCGACGACGAGCCATCGCTCGATCCGCAGCGATTCGCGCAGCGCCTCGATGTCGCTCACGAGATGCTGCGTCGTGTTGTGTGTGAGGTCGGTCGCCGGATCCGACGCATGCGGTCGCGAGCGGCCGCAGTTCCGCTGGTCGAACAACACGATGCGATACGCGGCCGGATCGAACAGCCGTCGAAACCATGGCGAGCATCCGGACCCAGGCCCACCATGCAAGACCAGCGCGGGCTTGCCGGACGGGTTGCCGCACGTCTCCCAATAAAGGAGGTTGCCGTCGCCGACGTCGAGGAATCCGGTTTGATATGGCTCGATCGCCGCATACATCGAGTGGGAGGTTAGCCGAGCCATGGACCGAGGAATCGTCAACCTGCCGGGCAATCACTCAGTCGAAGAGACGGTCGACCGTTTGCAGAGAATCCTGCGCGAACGCGGACTCGCGTTGTTTGCACTCGTCGACCACAGCGGTGAGGCGGAAAAGGTCGGTTTGCAGATGCCACCGACGAAGCTCCTCATCTTCGGCAGCCCAAAGGCGGGCACCCCGTTGATGGTCGCCGCGCCGAGCCTGGCGATCGACCTGCCGCTGAAGATCCTCATCTCACAAGACCGCGAAGGCAAGACGTGGGTCTCCTACAACACGCCCGAGTACCTCCGCGAGCGACACGGTTTGCCCGCGGAGCTCGTGCCCAACATCGCCAGCGTGAGTGCCCTCGCGTCAGCCGCAGCTAACACCGCTTGAAATTCAGATTTGGCCAGGGCAGAACCCTACTCCGAGACCGCGATCTCCCTCGGCGCCGGGTCGCGCACGGGAACGACCTCGACTTCCTGGTGCACGTACTTGCCCCCGCGCAGACCGGACGCGAGCGCGGCGACCAGGCTTGCGGCGATCGAGAAGCCGAGGACCAGGACCAGGCCGTGCTGGAACGGACCCGAGATCAACGAGGGGAAGAACGTGCGGCCGGTGAGACGGGCTGCGTCGGCGGGAGGCAGCTGGGCCAGGACCGGACCGAGCAGCGCACCGAGTGGGTTGTAGCCGAGAAACGACGCGAAGAGATAGCTGATCGGCGGAAGGCCGGCGAGCCGGTTCGCCAGCGCGGACGGCACGCCGTTGGCCGTCAGCCCGCTGTACAGCGCCTGGGGCACCGTGGCGTTGAGGCCGACGATCATCAGGGTGAAGAAGAGGCCGATCGACAGGGGGAGACCGACGTTCATGAACGTCACGCGAATCCCCGAGGCGACGCCGCGGTGTCGCGCCGGAACCGCGTTCATGATCGCGGCGGTGTTGGGCGATGCGAAGAGGCCCATCGAAACGCCGTTGAGGAAGATGATCACCGCGAACACCGGGTACGAGAAGTTGGCCGGGATGAACAGCAGCGCGGCGAAAGTCACCGCCGACAGCAGCATTCCCCCGGTCGCAAACGGCCGCGCGCCGTACCGGTCCGAAAGGATGCCCGAGATCGGTCCCGCGACGAGGAAGCCAACCGTCAACGGCAGCATGTAGATGCCCGCCCACAGCGGTGTCTGCGTGTAGTCGTAACCGTGCAGCGGCAGCCAGATGCCCTGCAGCCAGATGACGAGCATGAACTGCAGGCCGCCGCGCGCCACCGAGCCGAGGAAGCCCGCGACGTTGCCGAGGGTGAACGCGCGGATCTTGAAGAGGTCGAGGTGGAACATCGGGTCTTTAGTCCTCGTCTCCCAGTACCCGAACAAAGCGAGGATCACGAGTCCGCCGCCGACCATGCCCAGCACGAAAGGATTGCCCCACCCCATCGCCGATCCGCCGTACGGCTGCAGACCGTTGGTGACCCCGATCAGCACCATCGAGAGTCCCGCTGCGAACGTGATGTTCCCGATCCAGTCGATCCGCGCGCGCTGGCGGACGCCGATCTCACGCAGCTGCCAGAAACCCCAGATGGTTCCGATCAGGCCGATCGGCACGTTGATGATGAAGACCCATCGCCAGTTGATCGCCGCGAGGATCCCGCCGACGACGATGCCGAGGAACGATCCGGCCATGCCCGAGATCTGGTTCACGCCGAGGGCGAGCCCTCGCTGATCCGCCGGAAATGCATCGGTGAGTATCGCGGCGCCGCTCGCCATCACCATCGCGCCCCCCACCGCCATGACCATGCGCAGCACGATCAGCTCGATGGCGCCTGCCGAGCCCTGGCTCCAGACGAGCGAAAGGCCGATGCCCGCGACTGTGAAGATCGCGAAACCGATGTTGTAGATGCGCGTCCTGCCGTACATGTCGCCGAGACGACCCGCGGTCACGACCAGGACGGCGGACACGACCATGTAGCCCATCAGCAGCCACAGCAGGTAGCTGAAGTTGGCGGGGTCGAGAGGGTTGATGTTGATGCCGCGGAAGATGACCGGCATCGCGATGAGAAGGCTGGTCGCGTTCACCGTGGCGATCAGCATTCCGATCGTCGTGTTCGACAGCGCGATCCACTTGTAGTCGAGGCGCATCGTCAGTCGCGACCCTCGCGCTCGATTGCAAGCTCGCGCGTGAGCTCGACCAGGCGCGTCAACGATGCCGTCAGCCTGCGCCGCTCGTCGGCCGACATCGCCTCGACCGCGTGGTGCAGGTCGCTTCCCCTGAACACCTTGGCTTCGCCGAGCAGCCTTTCCCCCGCGGGCTCGAGCTGCACCTCAACGATCCTGCGGTCCTCGGCGTCGCGCTTGCGGCTCACCAACCCGCGCTTCTCGAGGCGGTCGACGAGCCGGCTGACGGATGTGGCGGACAGGCCGGCGAGCTCAGCCAGCCGGCCCGCGGTCTGGGGCCCGGAGCGCAGGTGGCGTAGGACCGAGACCTGGGTGAGCGTGAGGTGGGCCAGCTGCCACAGGCGCGCCTGGATCGGTTCGGCGAGCGCCAGCGCGTCAAGGTACGCAAGCAGGGCTGCCTTGGTTTCGGATTGCGCGGTGACCGGCGCAGAGATAGTTGTCACCACGTCAATTATATACGTCTAGGCAAATACCTGGACTTTCAGACCTGCTCCCGAAAGAAACGCATCGATGGCGCTCGAATACTCGTCGAGCGGGAAGCGATTGGTGATCATCGACTCGCTGTCGATCACACCTTTCGCGAACAGGGACAGCGCGCGCTCGAAGCTGTGGAGCACGGCCATCGAACCGATGATCTTGATCTCGTCGTTGTAGACCCGGAACGGGGAGAAGTGCGCGACCGCATCCGCTTTGGCGACGCCGAACACCAGGAACGTGCCCCCGCGCGCCACGTGCTTTAGCCCATCTTCGATCGCGGCCACCACGCCGGTCGCGTCTATCACGACGTCCCATCCGCGCGACCTGTCCAGCTCGCCGGCCGAGATCGCAACGCGGTCGGCGGCGAGGCGCCGCGCCAGGTCGTGGCGCTTTGGGTTCAGCTCGACCATGTCGATGTGGCTGGCGCCGGCGTCTTTAGCGCACTGCGCCAGCATCAGTCCCATCGTGCCGGCCCCGTAGATGAGCCACTCCCTCCCCACCTCGGCGTCGACCAGGTCGAGGCCGTGGACCGCGCACGAGAGCGGCTCGACGAGCGTCCCCCAGTGGCGCGGGATCCCATCCGGGATGCGAAAGGCGTTCGTGGCCGGCACCGCGACGAGCTCGGCGCACGCCCCGTTCGTCCGGCCGACGCCGATCCCGTTCCAGTTCTCGCAGAGGTTGAAGCGCCCGGCCCGGCACTGCACGCACGTGCCGTCGTACAAGGATGGGTCGACCGCGACGAACTCGCCCACGCGGAGGTTCGTCACGCCGTCGCCGAGCTCCACGACCTCGCCGCAGAACTCGTGCCCCGGGATGATCGGGTAGCGCGTGGGTTCGAACTCTCCGCGGAGGACGTGGATGTCGGTGCCGCAGATCCCGCATGCCTCGACCTTGACCACGGCCTCACCGGGTTTTGGCGTTGGGTCGGGGACCTCTTTGACTACGACCTCGTTCGGCTCTTCGATGACGACGGCCTTCACTTCACCGCGCCCATGGTGAGTCCTCGGATGAGCTGCTTCTGGGCGATCCATCCGGCAAGGAGCACCGGCAAGCTCGACACAGTGGCCGCCGCGGCAAGCTTGGCGTAGAAGAGACCGCGGCCGCTAATGAAGCCGACCAGGAAGATGGGCGTGGTGGCCGCCACGGAGGAGGTGAAGTTGACCGCATAGAAGAACTCGTTCCAGCTGAAGATCAGACAGATCAGAGAGGTTGCCGCGATTCCCGGCGCGATCAGCGGCACGACTATGCGCAGGATCTCGTGCCGGAAGGCGGCTCCATCGACCCGCGCGGCCTCGAAGAGGTCGTTGGGGATCTCGAGGAGAAAGGAGCGCAGCAGCCACACGCCAAGCGGCAGGTTGATCGTCGTGTAGATGAGGGTCAGCGCAAAGATGTTGTCCAGCAGCTTGAGGTCGCGCGCCAGCAGGTACAGGGGTACGAGGCTCGCCGCAAACGGCAGGAACCGCGTCGAGATGAAGAAGAACAGGGCGTCTTGCGTCCTCTTGATGGGCCTGATCGCCAGCGCGTACGCCGCCGGCAGGCCAAGCACGAGGACCAGAAACGTCGATCCGAGGCTGGCGAACGCGGAGTTGATGAAGTACGGCGGAAAGTCGCCTGAGAGCACGTCCTGGAATGAGGACAGGGTAGGTAGGAAGAAGAGCGTCGGCGGTGAGCTGGCCGCCTGCGGTTCGGTCTTGAGGCCTTCCATCCACATCCATAGAACTGGGAAGAAGAAGACGAACACGACCCCCCACCCGACGACCGACAGGACGACCTTGTTGCGGAGCGAGCCCTGAGCGACCCTCATCGCCTTGCCTCGACCTGGAAGATCGAGAACAGGGTGCGCAGCGCAAAGGTCGCGACGATGATGGTGATGATCACCGCCACCACCCCGATCGCCGACGCCTGCCCGATGCTGTAACCCTGAAAGGCGACGATGTACAGCAGGAACGGAATGTTGGTGGTGTCCTGACCGGGCCCGCCGTAGGTGAGCATGTAGATCGAGTCATAGGTCTGGACGACGAAGAGAGATCCCAACAATGCGCCCAGCTCGATGAACGGACGCACCAGCGGCAGCGTGATGCGGCGAAAAGACTGCAGGGCGTTCGCGCCATCGACCCGGGCCGCCTCCAGCACTTCCGGGTTCTGAGACTGCAGGCCGGCCAGGATGATCAGCATCATGAACGGCGTCCAGCGCCAGACCTCGACGGTCACAACCGTCACCATCGGGAACTGCCCCACCCAGTCCACCCGGCCGAGACCGAACGGCTTCAGCAGGTACGGAATCAGGCCGTACAGCGGGTTCAGGAGGGTGTGCTTCCAGATCAACGCACTGGCGGTGGGCATGATCAGGAACGGCGCGATCATCAGCGTCCGCATGAGGCCCTTGCCGAAGACCTCCGAGTTCAGAATCACGGCCACCGCTGTGCCGAGGATGACCGAGATGGTGATCACGCAGACGGTGAGCAGAACCGTGTTCCAGACCGCGTTGCGCACGCTCTCGTCGGTGAGCAGATTCGCGTAGTTGGTCAGACCGGCGAAGCGGAAGCTTCCGGGCTTGAGCAGGTTCCAGGAGAAAAAGCTGTAGTAGACGGTCAGCGCAAACGGAATCTGCGTGACCAGGAACACATACACGAACGCCGGTAGGAGCGGCAAACGGCGTGCCCACGCCTCGCGCCGGCTCACGGAGGCGGCGGGTCCGACCCGACCGCCTCCGCTGCCTGCGACCGAACGGAGGATCGAAGCTCCAGTCTTCACTTATTGCGATCTCGGATCGAGATCAAATCCTATTTCTGGTAGTTCTTGCCGGCCGCGGCTGCCAGGGCTTGTGCCTTTTGCAGCGCGGCGTCCACGGATTCGGTGCCGGCGATCACCTTGGCAAACTCCTGTGACACCTGGTCACCGAGCTGCTGGAATTCGGTGATGTCGACGTACTGGATACCGATGTACGGGACGGGGTCGACGGTGGGGTGGGTCACATCGGCATGCGCGATCGAGTCGAGCGTGACCTGCGCGAAGCCCTGCGAGGCCGCCTGGTATTCGGGAATGGTGTACGTCGACTGGCGGGTTCCAGGCGCCACGCGGGCCCAGCCGAGCTTGGTCCCGACCAGCTTGGCGTACGCCTTCGAGGTTGCCCAGTCCATGAACTTCCACGCGGCGTCCTTCTTGGTGCTGGCGGAGCCCATGGCAAGGGTCCAGGACCACAGCCAACCCGACCAGTCCTTCGTCTTGGTCGGTGCGAAGGCGTAGCCAGAGTTCTTGGCCGCGTCGCCGGTGAAGAAGCTCGCGGCCACTGTGGCGTCGTACCACATCGCTACCTTGCCGTTGTTGTAGGCGTTGAGGCACTCGGTGAATCCGGAGCTGCCGGCTCCGGGCTCGCCTGCGTCGTGAAGCAGGTTGACATAGAAGGTCAGGGCCTGCTTCCACTGGGGCGATGTGAGCTGGGCGTTCCAGCTGGTGTCGAACCAGCGCCCGCCGAACGTGTTGACCACCGTGTCCAGCGGGGCGAGCTGCTCGCCCCAACCGGGAAGGCCGCGCAGGCAGATGCCGTTGACGCTGGAGCTGTTGACCGCCCTGGCGGCCGCCGCCACCTGATCCCAGGTCGGGTGATCGGGCATCGTGATGCCCTTGGCCGAGAGCATGTCCTTGCGGTACATCAGCATCGACGACTCACCGTAGAAGGGCACCGCGTAGAGGTCGTTGTTGTAGGTGACCGCCGTCTTGATGCCGGGGATGAGGTCGTCCGGCGCGTAAGCGGAATCCTTGGCGATGTACGGGCTCAGGTCCTGAAGCCAGCCCAGCTTGGCCCAGAGTGGAACCTCGTACGTGCCGATGGTGAACAGGTCGAAGCGCCCACTCTGAGTCGCCACGTCCTGAGTCACCTGCTGCCGGATCTGGTCTTCCGGAAGGGTCACGATGTTGACCTTGATCCCGGAGTTCGCGCTCTCGAAGTCTGGAACAAGCTTCTTCAGATCAGTCATCGAAGGGTTGTCGACAGACCCGACCGTCACGGTTGTCGTTCCGGCGCCACCCCCGCCGCCGCCCGCGCCTCCCGAACATGCCCCGGCTAGCAGCGCTGCTGCGAGACCGAGAATGATCAGGGCCCTGTGCCCCTGGATGGATCCCGACTTCCTGTCCCCCATATCGAGTCACCTCATTCTTTGCACGGCTGGCCGCGCGGGCATCCGCCTAGAAATGACAACGTTGTCAAAAGACAACGTTGTCAGATATAACACAGGTCGGGTTAGACTGCAACAGGAGAATTCCCCGCGCGCGCGCCCGCGCCAATGTTCAGACCTCGGAGGTCAACGTTGACACGAGACATCGCTGACAGGTCGCGACCCACGATGCGGGAGGTGGCGGCGCTCGCGAAGGTCAGCATCAAGACCGTGTCGCGCGTCGTCAACCGTGAGCCGGGCGTCTCTCCCGCACTTGCGAGGCGTGTCACGTCCGCGGCCGAGCGCCTCGACTACAGGCACAACCTGACGGCCAGCAGCCTGCGCCGGTCGGACGGCCGCAGCGCGACCATCGGCGTCGTTTTGGAGGACGTCAGCAACCCGTTTTCCTCCACGCTTCACCGCTCGATCGAAGACGTCGCGGTCGAGCGCGGAGTGCTCGTGCTCGCCGGCAGCTCGGACGAGGATGAGTCACGCGAGCGCAGGCTCGTGCGGGCGTTCGCGTCGCGACGCGTCGACGGCCTGATCATCCAGCCCGCAAGTCACGATCACAGCTACCTGCTGGCCGAGCGCAAGGCCGGCACCGCCATCGTCTTCGTCGACAGGCCGCCCGGTTTTCTCGACGCCGACACGGTGCTGACCGACAATGCGGCCGGAGTGCGACGCGGCGTGAAGCACCTAGCGAGCCATGGGCACAAACGCATCGCTTTCCTCGGTGACCTGCACACCATCTCGACCGCCGCCGAGCGCCTCCGCGGTTACAGGGAAGAGCTAGCGGCCCTTCGCCTCCCTTTCGACGAACGCCTGGTGCGGCTCGACCTGCATGGAATCGAGAAGGCGGAGGCGGCGACCACCGTCCTGCTCGAGCTCAAGCCTCGACCGACCGCGCTCTTTACCGGGCAGAACCTCGTCACCATCGGCGCGTTTCGTGCACTGCGCCACGCGGGGCTGCACACGAAGGTCGCCCTCGTCGGATTCGACGACATCCTGCTCGCCGACCTGCTCGTGCCCGGCATCACGGTGATCGCGCAGGACCCCGGCGCCATCGGCCGCACCGCGGCCGAGGTCATGTTCCGCCGCCTCGACGGGGACCGCTCCCCGTTCCAGCAGCACATCGTCGTGACCAGGATCATCACGCGTGGCTCGGGCGAGATCGCGCCTTGATCGTCGTCTGCGGCGAAGCGCTGATCGACATGATCCACAACGACGACGGCACGCAGCGTGCTGCGCCCGGTGGCGGCCCGTTCAACACTGCGCGCGCGCTCGCGCGGCTCGGCGTGCCGACCGCTTTCCTAGGGCACCTGTCGACGGACCAGTTCGGCCAGGAGCTCGCGGGCCTGCTTAAGGATGACGGCGTCAGCCTGCGGTACGCGACCTTCGGACCTGAGAAGACGACCATCGCGGTCGCCGACGTGGACAGCGACGGCCTTGCCGAGTACCAGTTCCTCATTCAGGGCACGTCGGCGCCGAACCTCACACGCGAGATGGTCCCGAGCGATCTCGGAGCGGACGTGAGCGCCGTCCACCTCGGCACGCTCGGCCTTGTGCTCGAGCCGATGGCGCAAACCCTCGAAGGCCTTGCCGATCGCGAGCACGGCAAACGGATGCTGATGCTCGACCCGAACGTCCGGGTCGGCCTGACGCCGGACTCCGAGTATCGCGACCGCCTGCGCCACGTCATCGCGGAGAGCAGCCTGGTCAAGGCGAGCGACGCCGACCTGGCCTGGCTCTACCCCGGCCTCGAGTACCCGGAGGCGGCGCAACGGATCCTCGACGAAGGCGTGAGCGTGGTCGTGGTCACCCTCGGCGCCGACGGCGCATTCGGCGCGCACGTCGACGTGCGCATTCGAGTCCCAGCTCCGCAGGTGCACGTGGTCGACACCATCGGAGCGGGCGACGCTTTCGGCGCCGCGCTGCTCGCGTGGCTGCACGACCACGACTGCATCCAGCCCCAGCTGCGGCTGGACGAAAACGAGCTGAGGGAGGCGCTGGAATACGCGTGCCTCGCCGCCGCCATCACGTGCACGCGCGCCGGGGCGGACCCGCCGCGCAAGTGGGAGCTGGTCCCGGCGTAAACGGACTCTGTTCATTGTCGGATTGTCCGGACGATCTGGGCTTCGGACGCATCGAAACGGCTGATCGTCCGGACTATCTGGTTGCGAGCGCTCCCAGGGATCGCGCGGAAACGGCGTTGACGACATCACCGACGATCAAGGTGGCGGGTGCCGCGAGCCGAGCCGCATCGGCGAGACGGGCGATGTCGGCGATAGGGCCGGTGACGCTGCGCTCGTCATCGAAGGTCGCCCGGCTCACCACTGCCGCCGGCGTGGACGGCCCGACCGCACGGGCAACCTCGGCCGCCGTCTCGTGGAGATTCGCGCGGGCCATGAGCACGATCAACGTGTCGCTGGCCGCGGCCAGCTCGCGCAGCCGGCCGGTCGCTCCGCCGCGCGCCGTCGTGATCGCGACCGACGACGCGGCCCCCCGCAGCGTCGCGGGCACACCGATGGACGCTCCGGCGGCGAGCGCCGAGGTCACGCCCGGGACCACGACGACGTCGACGCCGGCCTCGGTCAGCTCGCGCAGCTCCTCGCCGCCGCGGCCGAAGAGGAACGGATCGCCGCCCTTCAGTCGCACCACGAAGTGACCTTCCCGTGCGAGCTCGATCATCCGCCCCGTGATCTCTACCTGCGACGTGCTGTCTTCGCCGCCCCGCTTGCCCACCGCCTCGAGACATGTCTGCGGGCCGCACCAGGCCAGCGTCCGGGGGGAGATCAGCGCGTCGTGGAGCACGTAGTCGGCGTCCGCCAGCAGGTCGCGTCCCTTGACGGTGATGAGCTCGGGATCTCCCGGGCCGGCGCCCACGAGCGCCACCCGACCGGACCGCGTCACCGTCAACAGAGCGGCGCGACGTTCCGCCTGGTCTGTCTTGCCGGCGCGAAACAGCTGACGCACATCTGACGCAAGGAATCGCCGGTATGCGCGAGTCTGGCCGGCGATAGAAACGCCCTGCGCGCGCAGGTCACGGCGAATCCGCCCGACCAGCGCCGTGAACGGCCCCCACTCCGTGCCCAGCCATCGCTCGATCCTTGCTCGCAAGGCCGCGGCCAGGAAGGGAGACTCGCCCGACGTCGAGATGGCGACCACGACCGGGTCGCGGCGCACGATCGCCGGCGCGATGAAGCGGCACTGCGCCGGGCGGTCGACGACGTTGATCAGGATCGCCGCCCGCTCGCACTCGTCCCAGGTCAGGCGGTTGATGGCCGGATCATCGGTGGCGTCGACCACGAGTCGTGCGCCGGCGAGCATCCCCGGCCGGTAGTCGGCGGCTGCAACCACGCGGACTTCGGCTCCGGCTTCGCGCAGGCCTGCCGCCTTCTCGCGCGCCAGCTCGCCGTCGCCAAGGACGACGCAGGGCTGGCCGCTCAGGTCGAGAAAGACCGGGTAGTACCTCACGCCATGGCTTCCGCGCGCGCCGCATCGAGCAGGACGCGCGCGACCTCCGGACGCGTGAACTCAGGCGGGAGGTCACCGCCTTCGTCGAGCAGCCTGCGCACGGCCGTGCCGCTGAGCGCCTGATGCATCTCCTTCGGGTGAGGACACGTTCGGGTCGAGGCCATGCCCCCGCATGCCGCGCAGTAGAAGGTGTGCTCGAAGCGAAGGATCTCGATGCCCAGCTCGCCCGGTGCGTACTGGTCGAAGACGCGATGCGCCGCGTACGTGTCGTAGTAGTTCCCGACGCCGGCGTGGTCGCGACCGACGATGAAGTGCGTGCAGCCGTAGTTGCGCCGGACGATGGCGTGGAACACGGCCTCCTTCGGGCCGGCGTAGCGCATCCAGGCGGGATTGGTCGCGAGAACGACGCGGTCTGCCGGGTAGTAGTTCGCGAGCAGCTCCTCGTAGCAGCGCATGCGCACATCGGCCGCGATGTCATCGCTCTTGGTTTCGCCGACCAGCGGATGCAGCAGCAGGCCGTCGACGCTTTCGAGCGCGACCTTCTGCAGGTATTCGTGCGCCCGGTGCACCGGGTTGCGGGTCTGGAAGCCGACCATGGTCTTCCATCCGCGCTCCGCCTTGACCGCGCGCACCTGCGTGGGCGTCAGGTCGTACTCCGGAAAACCCGACGAGGCCCGCGCCAGTGCTGTGACCGAGCCGCCCACCACCCACCTTCCCGATTCCTTGAGCACACGGACTCCCGGGTGTTTTTCGTCGTCGGTGCCGTAGACCGAAAGAGCCTCACGCGTGGCGTCTGCTTCAAAGACGTCGTTCACGTCCACGATCGCGATCGGACGATCGGCGATGAAGAGCGCGATGCGATCGGCGGCCGGCCGTTCCTCAGTGCGCAGGACGATCGGGATGGTGAAAGGCGCGCCGCTCGCGAGCCGGCCGTCGCCGACGATCGCGTCGTAGTCGGCGCGGCCGATGAAGCCATCCAGCGGGCTCAGGGCGCCGGTCGCCAGCATGAAGACGTCGGAGAGCTCGCGCGCGCCCACCTGCAGTCTCGGCATACGGCGCGCTTCCGCGCGCAGCTGAGGAAGATCATGCTCGGGCGGAAACCGATCGACGACTCCACGAGCCAGATGGCCCAACCGTTCGAGCACATCGACGACCCTCGCCACCGATGCGGCGACGTGTTCGCCTGAGGTGTCGATCACGAGCTCGGGCGCAAGCGGCTCCTCGTACGGATCGCTAACTCCCGTGAAGTTCGCTATCTCGCCGGCGATCGCCTTGCGATACAGACCTTTCGTATCGCGCTCGACCAGGGTGTCGAGAGGAGCGCGGACGAAGACCTCGACAAACCCCGGCGTCTGCGCGCGGACCTCGTCGCGCACGTCGCGGTATGGCGAGATCGCCGCCGCGATCGCGACGCCGCCGCTGCGCGCCACGAGCCGCGCCACATAACCGATGCGGCGGATGTTGGTGTCGCGGTCCTCTTTCGAAAATCCCAGTCCTTTCGAGAGGTGGGTGCGTACCTCGTCGCCATCCAGCAGCTCGGAGTGGCGACCCCGGCGCGTGAGCTCCGCCTGCAGCGCGGTCGCGATCGTCGACTTGCCCGCGCCCGAAAGGCCGGTGAACCAGACGACGAAGCCCCTGCTCATGCTTCCGCCCCGGCCAGGCCCCATCGAGTTCTGACGCCGCGTTCCAGGCTGCCCAACAGGCCGTCGATCCCGATGCCGATGGCGCAGATGACGATCATCAGCGCGAGGAGCTGCCGGGTGTCGCCGACGTTCCTCGCCGCCTGCAGCTGCACGCCCAGTGATGGGCCTGCAGCTACGAGCAGCTCCGCCGACATGAGGCTGCGCCAGGCGAAAGCCCAGCCCTGCTTGAGGCCGCTCACAAAACCTGGCAGGGCTGCGGGAAGGATCACGTGGCGGTAAAGCCGCAGCCCTGTGGCGCCCATCGCGCGGCCCACCCGGATCTGCAGCGGATTGACCTGATCGATGCCGGTGAGCAACCCCGCTGCGATCGCGGGGCCGGCGCCGAGCAGAACGACAAAGGTGATCGCCCCTTCGGTCCGCTGCAGTAAGAGGACCGCAAATGGAAACCAGGCGATCGAAGGCATTGACTGGAGTCCGACCAGGATCGAGCCGACCGACCTTCGCAAGAGCTGGACGCGGGCGACCAGGATGGCGACGGTCAGACCGGCCCCGAGCGCCAGCGCGTATCCGACCAGGGCCCGGCGCAGCGTGGTCGCGATGCCAACGTAAAAGTCGAGGCGGGCAAGGCTGCCGGCAAGTCTCTGCAGCACAGGCACAGGTCCGGGTAGGAGCGACTCGGGCCGCCAGCCCGACCACACGACCACCTGCCACACCACCAGCACGAGGGCGATCGCGCCGAGCTTGGGCCAGACGGCCGAGACAAGGCGCGCCGCCGAGCGCCGCCGTGCGGGCGCCGCGACGACCGCGGGCTGCAGAACCCGGGCAGCCAGCTCAGCCGCCATCGCGTGCCATCTCCAGCTTCAAGCGGTCTGTGATCCGGCCCGCGACGACGGCGAGCTCCGGTGAGTCGAGGCTCCTGGGTCTTGCCAGCTCCACCCGGACTTCGTGCGCGACGCGTCCCGGCCGGCTCGTGAACACCAGGACTCGGTCGCCGAGGCGCACCGCCTCGCGCGCGTTGTGGGTGACAAACAGAACGGTCAGGCCCGAACCGCGCCAGATCCGCTCGAGCTCTTCATGGAGCAGGTCGCGGGTGATCGCGTCGAGGGATCCGAACGGCTCGTCCATCAGCAGCACATCGGCGTCCTGGGCGAGAGCCCGCGCGAGCGCGACTCTTTGCTTCATGCCGCCCGAAAGCTCATGAGGCCGGCGGCCCTCAAAGCCCGCCAGGTGTACCCGGCCCAGGATCTCAGAGGCGATCCTTCCTCGCTCTGAGGCTCTGACGCCGCGCAGCTCGAGCGCGAGCTTGACGTTTCCGGACGCCGTCAGCCACGGCAGCAGAGCAGGCTCTTGAAAGATGAACGCGATGCGGCCGTGCACGTGGGCGCGACCCGAGGTGGGGCGGTCGAGCCCTGCCAGGATGTTGAGCAGGGTCGTCTTGCCTGACCCCGAGCCCCCGACGATGCAGACGAACTCGCCCCGCTTGACCTCTAGATTGGCGCCCTGGAGCGCGAAGTGGAGCCGATCGTCATGCGCGTAGGCCAAGCTCAGGTGCTGGACGCTAAGCGCCTGCTCGTCTGACAGCGCGAGCAGCTGGTTCATCTGCGCCCGCTCCAGTGCAGCCCGCATTCTCTGACTCCATCCAGCTCCCACCACCAGCGCCCCGCGCGATCGTCTTCGCCGGGCAGGGTCGCGCGGGTGCACGGCGCGCACCCGATCGACGTATAGCCGTGGTCGTAGAGCGAGTGGTACGGAAGGTCGTGGTCGCGGATGTAGGCCCAGACCTGCGCCTTCGACCACGTGGCGAGGGGCGCGACCTTTGTGATCCCGGCGTGGTCCACGTCGATCGCCACCACCGGAGTCGTGGCGCGCGTCGCCGCCTGCTCGCGCCGCAGTCCGGTGATCCAGGCGTCGTAGCCGCGCAGCGCTCGGTGCAGCGGCCGCGACTTCCGCACGTCGCAGCACCTCATGCGCAGCTCGACCGACTCAAAGAAGAGGTCGACGCCGTGCACCGCGACCATCTCGGCCGTCTCGACCGGGTCGGGAGTGATCACCTCGACCTCGATCCCATAGCGCGAGCGGACGCCGGCGATCATGTCGTGGGTCTCGCGCGGCAGCCGACCGGTGTCCAGGGTTAGCACGTGCAGGTCCGCCCGGATCCTCGACGCGAGGTCGATGATCACCGACGACTCGGCCTGGAAGCTCGCGACGATGGCGACACGGCGAAAGTTGGCGTACGTCCAGCGCAAGACGGATTGCGGCTCCCTCTCGTTCATGCCGGCTGTTGAACCCTTTCCCGCAGCGCGTCGAAGCCGGCCCGATCGACCCAGTCGCCGAAGCCCTCGCCAGCATCGCGGTTGGACTGGAACTCGACAAAGATCGGCCGCAGCAGCGACGGTATCTCGCTGATCGGCACGTTCGCGGCGTAGAGCCGGTTGAGCCGCGTGCCCTCGAAGTCTCCTGCCAGCATGACGTCGTACTTGCCGAGCGTCGTACCGACGAAACCGACGTCGCCGAGGTACGGTCGGGAGCAGCCGTTGGGGCAGCCGCTCATGCGGAAGCTGATCCGCTCGTCCGCCAGACCGAGGTCGTCGAGAAGCGCGGCGATCTGCCGGATCAAGCCCGGAAGCGCCCGCTCCGCCTCCGCGACGGCGAGGCCACACGTGGGAATGGCGGGGCAGGCCATCGAGTGGCGGATCGCGCGCGGTATCGACTCGACCGTCGCGATCCCGTGGTCACGCAGCAGCTTTTCCACCGACGCGCGCTGCGACGGCGCGATGCCGGCCAGGATCACGTTCTGCTGCGCGGTCAGCCGGACCTGGGGCCGGATCTCGTCCACGATTCGCCGCAGACCGGTGCGGTAACGCGCCGCACCGACGTCGGCGATGCGGCCGTTCTCGACGTAGACGCCCAAATAGAGATCTCCGTCTCCCTGCTCGTGCCAGCCGAGGTGGTCGTCGACCGGCCGCCAGCGCAGCGGTTCCGGCGGCTTCAGCTGAAATGGAACGCGCGCCTGCACCTCGGCTCGGAACCAGGCGAGACCGCGGTCGGCGATCGTGTACTTCAGCCTTGCGTGCTTGCGGTTGGAGCGGTCGCCGTAATCGCGCTGCACCTCGATCACCGCCCGGGAGACCTCGACCGCCTCGTCCGGTCCGACGAAGGCGAGCGGCAGTGCGACCGCGACGAACGTCTCGGGTTTGTGGTGCGTGCGGCCGAGCCCGCCGCCGACGAGCACGTTGAAACCGCGAACCGCTCCGTCAGCTCCCCGCATCGCGATGAGCGCGAGGTCGTGCGCGTAGACGTCGACGCAGTTGTCACCCTCGAGCGCGACCGTGGTCTTGAACTTGCGCGGGAGGTACTGCTCGCCGTAGAGCGGCTCGACCTCGGGCTCTGAGGAATCCACCACCTCGCCGTCGAGCCAGATCTCGTGGTAGGCGCCGGTGCGCGGCGTGAGCGCGGCGACCATCGCCTTGATCGTCGAGTCGACCTCGGCGTGGAAGTGATCCGAATACGGCTCCGGGCAGCACATGATGTTGCGCTCCACGTCGCCGCATCCGCCGAGGGTGGTCAGCAGTGCGTGATTGATGGCGGCTATCGACTTTTTGAGATCGCCCTTGAGCACGCCGTGCAGCTGGAAGTCCTGGCGGGTCGTCACTCGAAGCGTCCCGTTGGCCCACCTCTGGCTGATGTCGTCGTGCGCGATGTAGGCGTCGGGCGAGACCACGCCGCCGGGAATGCGGGTGCGGATCATCAGCTGGTGGTGCTTGTCGAGGCCTCGCGCCCGCGCTTCCTTGCGTTTGTCGCGGTCGTCTTGCTGGTAGACGCCGTGGAACTTCAGAAGCTGCTCCGACTCCTCGCCGAACGCAGGCGAATCCTCGACGAGCTCGTCCGCGATATGGCCGCGCAGGTGGTTGCTGCCGGCCTTCACGGATTCGTTCTTCGAGAGTTCGTCCAGGGATACGCGGTCCGATAGGTTTGCCAAGCTGGTTGCGCCTCCGCCTTCTTTGCTGATGCCGAAAGGAGGCCGCGCCGAAGCGACGCGGCAGCGTCAGAGAGAGCGGTTAGCTACAGAAGCAGCTGGCGCAACGGGCGTAGTCGATGGCTCGACGCCGAGTCAGGACGAGGGCACGAGTCACCGTTCTACGCATCGGTGCGGGCAACGTTACCGGACCGAACGGCTCCGCGCCTGTGGATATTCCACCAAGAACAGGGCCCAGTGGTTGTCACCCGCGGCCGAAGAGACTGCGACCCATTCTCATGTTCACGGTGGCCGGGTCACCACACCGTCTCGCGCCTCGACGTCGAAGCCGGACGATGGTCAGGGCTCGAGCTTCAGAGTCAGGATCTTGAACGGGCTGAAATCGAGCTCGAGGCGTGTCTCCGCGATTTCGCGCTCGAGCAAGTCGCACAGCGTGATGCGGCGCCCGGGCAGCGTGGTCGTGATGCGCGCGCGGCACGGCCTTCCCCACGCCTCGTAGAGCCGCACGATCACCGAGTCCGAGTCCTCGGCCCGCTTGATCGCCTCGACGATCACCTGTCGCGTGTCGAGCTCGATGAGCGAGCGCGACGCGCCCAAAGGCAGGTTGGTGGGCGCGAAACGCAGCGAGCTGTTCAGGTCTTCCGCGGCCTCGATGACCCCCGCCTCTCGAAAGTCACCCGGATGCGGCATCAGCGCGTACGTGAATCGGTGGCGGCCGAGGTCGGCGGTCGGGTCGGGATGAGCCGGCCCGCGTAGAAGCGAGAGGCGCATCACGGAATCGTGGATGTCGTACCCGTGCTTCGAGTCGTTGAGCAGCGCGACGCCGTAGTCGTCATCGCCGAGGTCGGCCCAGCGCTGCGCGCACACCTCGAACATCGCCCGTGCCCTGCTGCCGTCCATGTGAGTCGGTCGCCGCACGTGCCCGAACTGGATCTCGTATGTCGCCTCGCGTGAGGCGACGGTCACCGGAAACGCGACCTTGAGGATCTTGTGGCGCTCGTGCCAGTCGACCTCGGTGTCGAAGCGCAGGACCCGTCCTTCGAGAGAGATCGTCTGCCGCACCGTCGACCCGCCAAACGCACGGCCGACGGCGATGAACGCCTCGCGGTGCTCGATGTCCAGGTCCCAGGCGTCCCATCGCCTGGGGTTGTCGTCGTGAAGCTCGAGCACGTTGCCCGGTCCGCTGAGCACGTCGCGCCCTGCCTCTTTGTCCCAGATGGAGGTGACGACTCCGTCCTCGCCGACGTCGACGCGAAGGAACTCGTTCTCGAGTGACGTGTCGGGTGCCGCGGGCCGTTCCACCACCGCCCAACCACACGGGGGCACGCCGCCGCGCGGATGTGACGTCGGGTTGAAGACTGCCACGCGTTCACCGTCGCCTGCGATGCGATTGGTCGCTTCAGTAGCGATCGCGTCCGCCACGCCGGCGACCCTCGCCAGGTCTGGCTCGGCCTCGGCGTACACCCAATCGATGCTGGAGCCGGGGAGGATGTCGTGGAACTGGTTTAGCAGCAGCGTCTTCCAGGCGGCGTCCAGCTGCTCGCGCGGATATTCGCCTGACGCAACCGACCACATCTCGGCGTCGCGCAGGGCCGTCTGCGCTAGCCGATTCCACCACTTGGTGCGGGACTGCGTCGTGTAAGTCCCGCGGTGGAGCTCGAAGTAGAGCTCACCGGACACGGTGGCCAGGTCGTGCGCCTCCGCCGATGCGTCCGCGAAGAAGTCGCCGGCTCGGCCGAGCTTGACGCCAAAGCGATGCGCCGCCTCGATCATCTCCGGCTGCGGGCCACCGCCACCATCGCCCCAGCCGAACAGGTAGAGAGACCGGTTCGAGCGCTCTGAGTCTTTGAAGCTGTGGACGCTCTGCTCCAGCTCGTCTCGGTCGAAGCTGCCGTTGTAGGTGTCGGCCGGAGGGAAGTGGGTGAAGATGCGCGTGCCGTCGATGCCCTCCCACATGAACGTGTGGTGCTCGGGCTTGTTGGTGTCGTTCCACGACAGCTTCTGGGTGAGAAAGTACTTGCACCCCGACGCCGCGATCAGCTGTGGCAGGTTGCCTGGGTATCCGAACACGTCGGGCAGCCACAGCACGTCGGTCTCGTAACCGAGCTCGCTCATGAAGAAGCGCTTGCCCAAAAGCACCTGACGGACCAGCGCTTCCCCAGAGGGAAGGTTGCAGTCGGCTTCCACCCACATTGCGCCGACCGGCTCCCACTGGCCCGCGGCCACCTTCTCCTTGATTCGCATGTAGATGCTGGGGTACGAATCCTTCATCCACTGGTACTGGGCGGGCTGCGACGCGGCGAACACGTACTCAGGGTGCACGTCCATCAGCTCGAGCTGGGTCGACCAGCTGCGCGCGACCTTGCGCTTCGCCTCGCGCAGGGGCCACTCCCACGCGGTGTCGATGTGCGCGTGTCCGACCGCGGTGATGCGATGAGCGGGGTCGATTTTCAACGGCGGGACGCCGGCGTTCGATGCTTCGAGAAGCACCAGCTCGGCCTGGCTCAAAACGAAGGCGGGATCAGCCGATTCGCGCAGCGCGAGCATCGAAGGCGCCGGTTCGGCGCCAGACTCCGTGGCCCGCACGTTGGCGGCCGCCTCGAGGTAGAAGTCGAGCTCTGAGCCGTCGATCGGAAGCCAGCGGTGGTTCGGGTCCACGCCGCGCCACGGCTTGCCGTCCTTCCACGCGAGTGCCTCGCACGTGAACCCGGTCGGTCCATCGAAGCCGAGGTCGAACACCGCGGCCACTCGCCGACCCCGCCACGCTTGGGGGACAAGACCGGTCACGTGAAACCACGTGGTGCTCCACGGCGGCCCCCAGGGATCGCCCACGAGGAATGGGAGGAACCTGCCGGCGACCGCCTCCGCATAAGGGATCGGTTCGCCGCGCACCAGGGACGCCGTCAGGTCAAGCGACTGTGACGAGCGCATCCGCAACGATCTGGGCGAGGGCGTCGATGAACTCCGGGCTCGCATTGAAGGACCTCGTGCGCCGGATCCGAATTCTCTTTTCACGCGCGAAGTCCTGGGCCTCGACGTCGAGGTCGTAGAGGATCTCGAGGTGGTCCGCGACGAAGCCGATCGGACACACGAGGACGTCACGTGCGCCGGACCGCTCGACGGCCTCGAGCAGATCAGGCCCAAGCCAGGGCTCACCAGTGTGGCTGGCGGACTGGAACGCGAACTCCCAGTCCGGCAGATCCATCCCGTTTGCGACCAGGCGGCAGCTCTCCAGCAGCTGGTCCTTGTACGGGTCGCCCTCGTCCAGGATCCGCGCCGGGAGGCTGTGCGCGGTGAATACGATCCGTTCAGGGCGCCCTTGTGACAGCGCTTCCTCGAGCAGACCGCGGACCGCCGCGATGAACGCGGGGTGGTCGTGGAAGCCTGGAATGAAAACCAGCTCGCCGTCCCATGCTTCCCGCAGGGAGCGCTCGTAGCTCCCGAGGCTCATCCGCGCGTAGTGCGGCGCGAGCGGCAGCCCGACCAGGCGGCTGATGCCCGCCCGCCTCGCCTCCGCCGCCCCGTCGGCGATGAATGGCGCCGCGTGCTTCATGCCGACGAAGCTCGGCAGGCCTGATCGCGTGGACAGGGCGGCGGTCTGGGCGCGGGTTATCTCCGTGAGCGGCGAGCCACCGCCGATCGCGCGATATCGGGCGGTGAGCTCTTCGAGAGCCTCGGCCGAAGGTGGTCTGCCGCCGCGGATGTGGGTGAAGTAAGGCGCGATGTCGGCCTCAGTTGCGGGGCTGCCGTACGCCATGCAGAGAACTCCGGTTTCACGCGACATTTGCGGGCACCCACGAATGCACGGTCTCGACCAGGAGCTGGAGATTCTCGACGCTCGCGGTTGGAGGGACGCCGTGTCCCAGGTTGAAGATGTGCCCCGCCCTTCCGTTGGCGCGACGCAGGACGTCCATGGTCCGGGAGCGGATCACCTCGGCCGGACCCAGCAGCACCGCCGGGTCGAGGTTGCCCTGCACCCCGCGTTCGAGGCCGACGCGCTTCCATCCCTCGTCGAGGTTGACGCGCCAGTCGAGCGACACGATGTCCGGGCTGGTCGCGGCGATCAGCTCGAGCAGCCCGGCCGTGCCCGTGCCGAAATGAATGCGCGGCACGCCCAGCGACGCCAGGTCATCGAAGATCGAGCGGGTGTGCGGCGCGACGCGTGACTCGTAGTCCTCGGGCGCGAGCGCGCCCACCCAGGAATCGAAGAGCTGCAGCGCCGCCGCGCCGGCCGCGACCTGCGACCGCAGGTAGCCCGTCATCGTTGACGCCAGCTTTTGCATCAGCGTGTCGAATGCCTGCGGTTCGCTGAACATGAACGCCTTGACCTTCTCGAACGTGCGCGATGGCCTGCCTTCGATGAGGTAGCTCGCGAGCGTGAACGGCGCGCCCGAGAAGCAGATCACGGGCACGGGCGACTGGGCGACCACCTGGCGCAGGGCTGTGATGACCTGCGGCGCCGCCTCGTCCCCGGCGGGCACGCGCAAACGCTCGACGTCCTCGGTGGTGCGGATGGGATTTGCGATCACCGGTCCCACGTTTTCGACCAGCTCGAAGTCGACGCCCATGCCCCGGACCGGCAGCATGATGTCCGCAAACATCACGGCGGCGTCGACCCCGAGGCGGCGCACCGGCTGGAGCGTCACCTCGGCGCACAGCTCGGGCTGGGCGACGATCTCGGCGAGCGTGTAGCGCTCACGCAGCTTGCGGTACTCGGGCAGCGACCTCCCCGCCTGGCGCATGAGCCACACCGGCGTGACGTCGACCTTCTGCCGCCGCGCGGCTCCGAGGAACCGGCTGGTCACTGTGCGCCCAGGAGCGCAGTGATCTCTTCGATCGGCCGGTGGATTCCGGTCAGGATCGGCGTATCGCGCACGGTCGAGCGCCGGCTCTCGGTGCCGCGAAGCTCTCGCACCAGATCGCCGAAGGCGGGCAGGTCGTCCGTCTCGTAGGCGACGAGGAAGTCCATGTCGTCGACCCCGAACGAGTAGGCGAGGAGCTGGCGGACCTGCTGGTAGCGGTGTCCGACCTTCATGTGCTCGTTCATCACCCGCTGGCGTTCCTCCTGCGGCAGCAGGTACCAATCGGTGCTCTTGGTGAACGGATAGACGATGAGGTAGCGAGACCTCGTGCCGCTGAACAGGGACTGCTCCTGCGAAGTGGGTCGCTTGACGTACTGCGAGGAGGCGATCAGTCCGAGGAAGCTGTGGCGAACGCCCATCCATGCGCCCATGCCGGCGCGCAGCGCTCCGGCGGTCTTTTCTTCGAGTGCCTCGAGCGAGGGCGACAGGCTCCAGAGCAGGAGGTCGACGCCCGCTTTCAAGCCGACCATCGAGTACGTGAAGGTCGAGACCTCCGACTGCGCCTTCACGGCCGCGGCAAATTGCTCCGCGGACCGGCACCTCTCGTCGCGGTCGAGACGGCGCCAGGCCGGGTCCAACCCGAGCGCCAGCGCGTGGACGTAACGGCGCTCGGTCACTCGCGCAGCCAGCCGGCCACGTCGGCCGCGAAGTAGGTGATCGTGATCGCAGCCCCAGCGCGCGCGATGGCGGTCAGCGACTCGAGGATGGCGTTTCGCCGGTCGACCCACCCTCGCTCGGCCGCGGCCTCGATCATGGCCGCCTCGCCGCTTACCTGGTAGGCCGCCAGCGGCAGGTCGAACCGCTCGCGCGCCCTCGCCAGCAGGTCGAGGGAGGTGATCGCCGGCTTGACCATGAGGATGTCGGCGCCTTCACCGGCATCGAGCTCCATCTCGCGGAGCGCCTCCCGCCCGTTCGCGAAGTCCATCTGGTAGGCCTTGCGGTCGCCGAAGCTGGGAGACGACCCGGCCGCCTCCCGGAACGGCGCATATAAAGAGGACGCGTGCTTGGAGGAGTACGCCAGGATCGCCGTCTCGGTGAAGCCGGCGGCGTCCAGACCCCGGCGGAGCGCGGCGACCTGGCCGTCCATCATGGCGCTCGGCCCGACGATGTCCGCCCCGGCTTGGGCGTAGGCGACGGCGGCGGCGGCCAGGCGCGGAAGGGTCGCGTCGTTGTCGACCCGCTCTCCATCGAGGATCCCGCAGTGGCCGTGTGACGTGTACTCGCACAAGCAGACGTCGGCGACCAGAGCAAGGGGCAGGCCTTCGCGCCGGAGCAGGCGGAGCGTCTCCGGAACCGGACCGCCCGGATCCTCGGCGCCGGTTCCGGTCGCGTCCTTGGCGTCCGGGATGCCGAACAGCAGAACGCCGCCTACGCCAAGCTCGGCGAGCCGGTGCGCCTCCCGCAGCGCGAGGTCGGGCGAGAGGCGCGCGTGTCCTTTTAGCGACTCGATCTCCTGGCGCCGGCCCTGGCCCCCGACGACGAAAAGGGGAGCGATCAGCCGGCCCGGATGCAGACGCGTCTCTCGCACGAGATTGCGCAGGGCCGGGCCGGCGCGCAGGCGCCGCGGGCGATTTGCAGTTTTCGGAACGGAACGCTCCACAGCGGCCACCATCTGCTCCACGTCCTGGGCGGTGGCCTCCTCCGCCACGACAAAACCGGCCTCGCGAGCGGCCGCGCTGGTCCGAGGCCCGATCGTGATCGCCGGGAGATTGGCGGCGCCGCCCAGCTTGAGAAACCCGCGCACCGCCGAGCCCGAGGCGAACACAACCGCCGCGACATCCTCCTGCCGCAGCGCTCGCTGGAGCGCCGGCGCTGATTCGGCAGGTCCCTCGACGGTCTCATAGGCAGTGATCTCTTCGACGATCGCGCCGCGCTCGCGCAACGCGTTCGGCAGGCCCGGATCTGCCTGGGAGGCGCGCACGAGCGCGACTCGCTTGCCCTTTATCTCCGGGATCGCCGCTGCCAGAGCCACGCCGTTGGACTGCGCGGGAACAACGTCAACTTTGATTCCTCTCTCGCGGAGTCCGCGCGCGGTCGCCTCGCCGACGGCGGCCCAGCGCGGGCCGCGACGCGGCTCAGGCAGAGCCGCCACCCCGGCGGCGCTGGTGACGACCACCCAGTCGAATTCCGCCAGATCCGGCCACTTCACCTCGGTGGCGCGCGTGGCCACCGTCGGCACCGCGATGACGCGATAGCCGCGCGAGGCGAGCTCGGCCACGAGCGGGTCACTCTCGCCGGCGGGTCGCGTGACCAGGACGGTCTTCATCTCAGGGCCACGGCGCGGGCGAGGTCGCGGCCCGCCTCGTCCGCCAGGCGAATCGCATCGCGGCGCTTTCCGCGGACTGTCTCGATGCGAAGCTCGGAACCGTCGCTGTTGACGCCGCCGACGATCATCGTGAACTCGTCTTCGCCCACCGTCGCGAGCGCGCCGACCGGGGCGCGGCAGCTGCCTCCGGTCGCGCGCAGCACACTCCGCTCCGCCTCGACGGCGAGCCTTACGTCGGCATGGTCGTACAGGCGTAGCTCCTCGAGCAGCAAACCCTCCTCGCTGCGCGCCTGGATCGCGAGCGCGCCCTGCGCCGGCGCGGGTGGGATCACGTGGGCGTCGATGCACTCGTCGACCCTTCCGCCTTTCGCGAGACGATCGAGACCCGCCGCCGCGATGACGATCGCGTCGACCTCGTGCCTGTCGACGCGGTGCAGGCGCGTGTCGACGTTGCCGTGCAGGGGCACGACGCGCAGGTCAGGCCGAGCGGCGCGCAGAAAACCTGACCGGCGCGGGCTGTCGGTGCCGACGGTCGCCCCGTTCGGCATTCGGGAGAGCGAGCTGCCTCCGTCCTTTGTGACCAATGCATCACGTGGGTCGGCGCGCACCGGATACGCCGCGATGACGAGGTCCCGTTCTTCGATGAGCGGCACATCCTTGGCGCTGTGCACGGCGGCGTCGATCTCACCCCGCTGCAGCGCCCGGGCAAGCGCGGTGACGAAGATCCCCTCACCAGGCTCGGTGTCGGCCGGCCGGACGTCCCCTTCCGTGACGATGCGAACGAGCTCGACCTCGTGGCCTGCCTCGCTCAGGCGTCTGGCGAACCACTCCGTCTGGGCGAGGGCCAGCATCGAGCCGCGCGTGCCGAGGCGGATGACCATGGCGGTTTCCGAATCTACCACCCGGCCAGATGGCGCTTGTAACGCTCCGCGGAGAGGCGCACCGACTCCTTCGCGCCCGAGATGACGTTGCGGTCCCACCACGCGCCGAAGATGCGGTCGAATGCGAATGGCTCGACGGCCCCGACGACGTGGTCGACCTCGGCCGCGGAGAGCGGGACGAAGTTCGGAAAGCTGTACATGAAGCTCACCCATCGCCGGTCCTGCGCGACCTGCAGGATGTCTCCGGCGAGCAGCGCGCCGCGACCGCCGGCGCCCGCCGGCCAGTGCAGCACGGTGCCACCCTCGAAATGGCCGCCGGCCCTGATGAGCGTCATGCCGTCCCACAGCTCCTTGGTGTCACCACTCCAGAGCTCGACACATGGATCGGTTCGCATCACCCACTGACGATCCGCCTCGTGCAGGAAAACGGGAGCCTTGAACTCCTGGCTCCACTCGACCATCGACGAGTAGTAGTGCGGGTGAGAGATGGCGATCGCGCGCAGACCGCCCGCGTCACGCACGGCGCGCACAGCGGCGTCGTCGATCACGGTTACGCAGTCCCAGAGCAGGTTTCCGGCCGATGCCGGCACGAGCAGCGCGCGTTGGCCGATCGCAAACGAAGGCTCGGTGCCGATCCCAAGCAGGCCGGCATCGTCCCGCAGCTGGTTGTGATGTCGCGAGCGCAGCTCTTCGAGCGTGGTCCAGCGCTGTCCGCCCCAACCGACGTATTGGCGCTCGTCCTCGCACACCGGACAGCGCGCCGGCGGATCGACGGAGGGCGAGAACTGCACCCCACAAGTGGCGCAGATATATGCACGCGGCTCGGACACGAGAACGAAATTTACGCCCCTCATCTGGAGGGGCGGGTAGCTCTGCCGCTAGGTCAACAGGTGGCGCCGATCGTTGATCTGCCGGCGAACCTCAGCGCGGCGCTCGACAAAGCGGCGTCCTTCCACCCGCCTTTCTGCCTCGACGGCGGCGCCGGTCTGCCGGCGGTCGCCACCCGATCGGCGTTCAGCCTGGCGCCGGTCCGCCAGCGCCCTCCTCGACTGCGCTCGCTTGTCGTCCGTCGTCGTCCCCATCTGAGCTAACCCCTTCCTCTCGTTATTGCGCTGCGCGGACTGATTCGTGAAATATCGGAGCGATCTCGGGCGGGAGCTCGAGACCGAGCTCGTCGAGGCGCTCGATGATCCGCGGGCGGATGCCGGTCGGGCTGAACCTGCCCATGACACGGCCCTGCGGGTCGATGCCCGTCTGGATGAAGCGGAACACCTCCTGCATGGTTATTACTTCTTCCTCCATGCCCGACACCTCGCTGATCTGGACGACTTTGCGCGTGCCGTCGCGCAATCGCTCGAGGTGCACGATCACGTTGATCGCGCTCGTGATCTGCGCCCGGATGGCACGGAGCGGCAGGTCGTAGCCGGCCATCAGGACAAGCGTCTCCAACCGGGCAAGCGCGTCGCGCGGCTTGTTGGCGTGCAGAGTGGTCAGCGACCCGTCGTGGCCCGTGTTCATCGCCTGCAGCATGTCGAGCGCCTCTGGTCCGCGGACCTCGCCGACCACCAGCCGGTCGGGCCGCATGCGCAACGACGAGACCACGAGGTCACGGATGGTGACCTCCTTGGTGTCGGGTCCGGCGGGCCTTGCCTCCAGGCGCGCGACGTGGCGCTGCCGGAGCTGGAGCTCGGCTGCGTCCTCGATCGTGACGATGCGCTCGTCCTGCGGGATGTAGCCGGAAAGCACATTGAGCAGCGTGGTCTTGCCGCTGCCCGTGCCACCGCTGACGAGGATGTTCGCGCGCGCCATCACGGCGGCCTTCAAAAACCCGAACGCGCTCTCGCTGCAGCTTCCAAGCCGGATGAGGTCCGCCATGTCGAGCGGGCCGCGGACGAAACGCCGGATGTTGACCATAGGACCGTCTATCGCCACCGGCCTGATGGCGATGTGGACGCGGGATCCGTCCTCGAGCCTGGCGTCCGCCACCGGATTGGCGGCGTCGATCCGGCGTCCGACCGATTCGACGATGTACTGGATCATCTCCATCAGCGCGTCTTCGCTCGCGAAGCTGAGCGGCGTCAGGATGAGCTTGCCGTCGACCTCGACGTAGATGTCCCTCGCCCCCATGACCATGATCTCGGTGACCTGGGGGTTGCGTATCAGCTCGGCCATCGGCCCGAACCTGGACCAGTCTGTGGTCATTGGACCAACCTCACCGTCGACGGCCACGACCTCAGGGTTGGGTCCGCGGTGATGGCCACCGTTCCGTTGCCGATGATGGTGGCCGTCCACGCGATCACGCCGCCGGCGATGGTTGCCTGGTAGGCGCTGTTGCCGTTGATGGTGACCGAGGCGGTGGGCATGTAGAGGATTCCGATCAAGCTCGTGAAGCCGTTGCCGTTGACCTTGTTGCTGGCGCAGGTGTTGGGCACCGACGACTGCTCGGGACCGGGCAGATAGAGCACGACGCGGCCGAGATTGAAGCCGCTGAATATGTAAATGTCGCCCTGGCCGCGCAGGTTGAGACAGGGCATGTTCCCCGCCACGCCGGGTATGACGAACTCCACCGCGCCAGGCGTCCACGCGTTAGGGCAGGCGACGTTGGTTCCGCTCGAATCGACGCAATGGGACTCATTCCCCAGGTCGCCGGACGGGGGGGTGCCGGCAGCCGGATCTGTGTTGGGAAGGCTCGAAGCCAGGGGCGGCCGCTCTGGATCGGGCGGCACTGCGCCGCCGGCCGCGCAGTTGCTGACGGTTCCGCTCCCCAGCTTGCTGCAGAAGGTGAGGCCGGAGCAGGTGCTGTTCGAGGCGAGGTAGACGTTGAAGTCGGTCGCCCCGGGATCACCGGTCACCGTGACCTTCAGGTTTCCGCTCGTCGAGAGGTTGATCGTCCGGCACATCGACGGCGCGCTCTCCCGCAAGTAGCAGTTGGGGCCTTGAGCACTGCAGGATGAGGTGGTCGTCGATTCATATCTGATTGCCGTCAACTCGACGGAGTACGAGCCGGCCGCCAGGCTGCCCGAACCGGGCGAGGATAGGCTGAAGGAGCTGCCGCAGTTACCCCGGTTGGCGTCCCAGAACTGATGGTTCGAGCGCGATGTGCTGATCACTGGCGAACCCGACGCAATGGCCGAGCCCAGGTCGGTGCTCTGAATCGGAATCGAGGTGGCGCCCGACGCGGCGCCGGCCGAAGTCACGGTGAAAGCCTGGCCGGCGACCCAGATGGGCGAGCCCGGCGAGATGGCGACCGCCAGGGCCGGCACTGGAATCGAGGTCACCGTGCCCAACATGGCAGCGGAGGAAGTCGTGAGGAAGGGCTCGTCCGGCGGGCGCAGCTCGTTGCTGACGAACCCACCGTTGTCGGTGAACCCGGCCGCGAAATCGTATACGCCGCCGGCGAGGAAATAACATCCCGCGCTGGCCGGCAAGCCCGGGTCATTGGCGTAAGTGCCCGGCAGCTCAGTGCTTCCGTTGCTGGCACCCCATGTGCGCGGCGTCGAGTCGATGGCCGGCATCGGGTAGTTCGGGTCGGGCATGTTCCAACCGTTCGCCTGCGACCCGCTGACCGTCCACGGTGTCGGCGTGGTGAGGAAGGGTGAGATGGGACAGATCGCGACGACGTTGCCCGTGACCGAACCGCCTGCGGCAGCACTGTTGTCGAAGACGTTGCCGTTGGACCAGATGTCACCCGTCACCAGCGTCGTGGAGTTGCCCTGGAAGGTCAGCGAGCTGCCACCGGCGGCGCCGCATCCGTTGGGCGCCAGGGTCTGGATCGCGGCACCGTTCGTGCCGGTCCTCCGCGCGAGTGCGGTCGCGGTCGCGCCCACGTTCATCGTCGAGCCGGCCCCGACGACCTGCATCACCGTGACGCCGATGTGGTGCGTCGCCGTGGCGGTGAACGTCACGCCGGCGATGGAGTGCGAAACCATTGCGATGGTCAGCACCTGGTTGGTCGGATCGGCGAACGAGCACGTCACGTTCGCGGTGCCGTAGCCGACGCACGTGGGCGCGTCGTAGAGGCGCTGGTTGTTCGCGTACTGGTTCGTGGCCGCCTGCTCGGCCTGGGCGGGATCGGTCGTGTTCATGTAGTTGTAGGCGGCGGCGAGCGAGGCCGCGTCGACCGAGGCCTGGAGGGATCGCCGGTCGAGGTATCCGCGCCCGCCGTCCATCGCCAGACCGACGAACCCGAACAGCACGACCATGATCAGAGCCACCATCACGATCGCCTGCCCACGTTGACAGCGACTCATCTCAGTACTCGGTCTGGTAGGTGGCCGCCGCGCTGATCACGATGTGGTTGGCCGTGACCTGCTGGATGAGCGGCGTGAAGGGCACGAAGTTGTAGCGAATCGTCACCTGCAGCGGCGCGTGGTCGTGCGCCGGGTTGGTCGCGCTGCACGTGCCGTTGCTGTTGCCCCAGGCCTGGCCACCGGGCGCGTCCTCGAGGCCGGGCACAAGCAGCTCGGGGGTCGACGGAGGGTTTGGCTCGGTGATGTAGATCCAGCCCTGGTTGGCCGGGGGCGTGGTGGAGGTGATCGGGCCGTTGGGGCACGGGTTGGCGAGCGAGACGTCCACCGCGTGCTGCTTGACGGCGTTCTCCACGTCACTGTTTGTAGGCAGCAGCGCCGAATCCCGGATCGCGGCCCGCGCGCCTTCGTTCACCGCCTGGTTGAGGGTCGCGTAGATGTAGATGACGCGGCCGAAGTCGACGATCCCGAAGAGCAGCACGAGGAGCACGGGCGCGACGATGGCGAACTCGACCATCGACTGCGAACGCTGCCCGGCGCGCCGGTCGCGCTCGCGCACCTCAGTAGCCCCCAACGGTCATGTGGGTGTTGGCGACGATGCGGACCGAGTTGCCGAGCGGACCCTGCAGCACACCTGACACAAACCCAAAGCTCATGACCAGGATCACGTTCACGTCCGTGCCCTTGTAGCTGTTGTCGACAGGCGCGCTCGTGAGGTCCAGCCCCGGCGTGTTCAGGTAGCAGATATAGAGGCTCGGCTGGTTCGTGGCCGCAGGGTAGACCGCGTCCTGGTACGGAGGATTGAAGGAGGTGTTTCCGTCGGACGTCGCGGGGCAGGTCGATCCGGGGTTCTGCAGCACGGAGCTGGGCAGATTCGCGAGCGCGAGGTTGGCATCGACCGAGCTCTTGATCGCGGAGTCGCACAGATAAGGATTCGGGCTGACTCCACAGCCTCGGTCGGCGGTGTTGTTGGGGTCGAACCAGCTGGCCTGACGCGCCGCTTCCCGAACCGCGCCCGTGAGACCCACGTCGAAGTAGAAGACGCGACCCAGGTCGATCAACCCGAAGAGAAGAAGGACGAGGACGAGCGCCGAGGCGCCGAACTCGACGGTGGATTGTCCGCGCTGCATCGCTCAGCCGCCTCGCAGGAAACGCATCGCCAGGAGCGCTGCGGGGCCGAGGAGGATGACCCACAACGTGGGGAAGATGCACGCGAGCATCGGGATCAGCATCTTCAGCGACGCACGAGCCCCTCGCTCCTGCGCCGTGATCAGCCGCTTGGCCCTGATCTCCTCGGCCTGGATGCGAAGGATCCGGCTGATTCCAGACCCAAGCTGCTCCGACTGGATGATCGCCTGCACGAAGTTGTTGAGCTCGTCGACCCCGGTCCTCTCCCCCATGTCGTCCAGCGCCTCGAGGCGCGGCCGGCCAAGTCGCACCTCCTGCATCACCCGACCGAACTCATCGGCGAGCGCGTTGTCGAACTTTTCCACGACCTTTTCCATCGCGGCCTCGAAGGTCAGCCCGGCCTCGACGCACACGACGAGCACGTCCAGAACGTCGGGCAGCGCGGACTGGATGTCGTTGCGGCGAGAGTTGAGCTTCATGCGCAGCCAGATCACCGGGCCGTACAGCCCGACCCCCGCGCCGAGAGCCGCCAGGAGCGCGAGCGCGATCGGGTTGTGAGTCAGAACGCCGACCAGGATCCCGAGGCAGCAGAACGCCGCGGTGAGCACGTACCGCATCGCGATGAAATCGCCGGCCGACATTCCTCCGGGTCGACCCGCGATCACGAGGTTATGCGCGATCTGCTGCCGCGCCTTCTCGGGCAGGCTCTGCTCCACCAGCTTTCCGACCCGTTTGGCCAGCGGCCGAAGCACCCGCTCTCCGAAAGGCTCTCGCAGCTCGATCTCCGCCACCGATACCGGCAGCCCGGTTTCGTAGATCCGCAGTCTTCCCTCCACCAGGTCGGCGTTGGTCGGCGCGGGGGGGTTGAATGCCGCGACAGAGGTGAAGACGCCGATGGCGGCGACGAGACCGAGTAGAACTGCGATGTAGAGGGCGGCCATCGTCAGACCCTGAAGTTCGTGATCCGGCGCACGAACATGTTGCCGATGAAGATCGAGATCCCTGCCAGCACCAGCAGGACGCGCCCCGCCGGGTCCGTGAACATCAGGCCGAAATAGCTCGGGGTGATGATGTTCAAGATCGCCGCGACGATGAATGGCAGCAGCGTGATGATCCAACCCGACGCGCGCATCTGCGCGGTCAGGGCCGAGATCTGAGCCTTCATCTGCACCCGCTGCCGGATGGTGTGGGAGATGCTGTCGAGCAGCCGAGCGAGGTTGCCGCCCACGGTCGACTGGATCGCGATCGCCGTCACCACGAGGTCGAGGTCCTCGCTTCCAACCCGCCGGACCATGTTGGTAAGGGCCGTGGGGATCGACGTCCCGAGCTTGTTCTCGAGGATCACGCGGTTGAGCTCGTCGGACACAGGGGCGTTGACCGTGCCGGCGACCGCCTCGATCGCCTGGGGCAACGAAAGCCCCGCCTTCATCGCGTTGGAAAGCAGGCTCAGCGTGTCCGGAAGATGCGCATTGAACTTCTTCAGCCGCCGCCTCTCGCGGAACACGACGTAGCGCATCGGGATCAGGTAGGCGGCGACGCCGGCGAACACGAACTGGGGCGAGAAGCCGAACCGAAAGAGGGCCAGCAGCGCTCCGACCGTCAGGAACGCGACCTGGATCATCACGAACTCGGACGAGCGCAGCTTCAGGTCTGCCCGCTGCAGGTGCTCGCTGACCGTGAGACCCCCGTTGAGCCTCCGCCTTCGACTGCCGCGGTCCGCGAGCGCCTGGAACGGCACGTTGATCCTGTCGCGTAGGGACTCGCCCTGCAGCGATGCGCCGGCGTCCCATCGCGGCCGGCCGTCGGGAGCGGGCGGCGGGGCGGGCAGGGCGGCCGCAGTGCTCGCCATCAGCACGCCGAGCGCAGCGAGGACCGACAGGACGACGATCAGGCCGACCACCTGGGCGCTCACTTTTCGGCGTACGCCAGCAGGCGCGGCTCGAAGACTCCCGGCGGAAGGGTCTCGCCGCGTTCCACAAAACGGTCGAGGTGGAGAGAGGGCGTCCCGGTCGCAGTGTGGAAACCTACCGCGTTGCCCTCGGCGTCGACGCCCGTCTGCCGGTACTGGAACAGCTCCTGGATCTGCGTCTCGTTGTTGACCAGGCCGGTGACCTCGGCGATGCCGACGATCTTCCGCGCGCCGCCGTGCACCCGAGCCGCGTGCACGACGAGGTCGATGGCGGAGGAGATCTGCTTCTGGATCGCGCGCGCCGGCAGATCGGCGCCGACCATCAGGACCATCGTCTCGAGCCGGCCGAACGCGTCGGCCGCGCTGTTGGCGTGGACCGTGCTCATTGATCCTTCGTGGCCGGTGTTCATGGCCTGCAGCATGTCGAGGGCCTCGCCGCCACGGCACTCGCCGACGATGATCCGGTCGGGACGCATTCGCAGCGCATTGCGCACCAGCTCACGGATCGGGATCGCGCCCTTGCCCTCGACGTTGGGCGGCCGGGACTCGAGCCGGATCACGTGCTCCTGGCGGAGCTGAAGCTCGGCAGAGTCCTCGATCGTCACGACCCGCTCGTCCGACGGGATGAAGCTCGAGAGGATGTTCAGCAGCGTCGTCTTGCCCGACGACGTGCCTCCCGAGACCAGGATGCTGAGCCGGCTGCGAACAGCAGCGCGCAGGAACTCCAGCATCTCGGGCGTGGCGCTTCCGATCCCCATCAGGTCCGCGGGGCGCAGCTTGTCGCGGGAGAACTTGCGAATCGTCATGCACGGACCGTCGATCGCAAGCGGCGGGATGATGACGTTGACGCGCGACCCATCGCGCAGGCGCGCATCGACCATCGGGGAGCTCTCGTCGACGCGCCGGCCGACCGTGCTCACGATGCGGTCGATGACGAGGCGGAGCTGGGCCTCGCTCTCGAAGACGATCGGGCTCAAGCTCACGCGTCCGGCGCGCTCGACGTAAATCTGGCTCGGGTGGTTGACCATGATCTCGGTCGTCGCCGGGTCTTCGAGCAGACCCTGGAGCGGACCGAGTCCGAGGACCTCGTCCAGCAGCGAATCGATGACATGCCCGTAGTCGAGGCGGCTCAACGCGATGCCAGACGACTTCGCGTACTCGTCCGCGAGGCTGGCAATGCGAGTGCGCACGCCCTTGCGGTCCGTGATGTCGATCTCGTGCGCATGCCTTTCCACCAGGAGCGCGTGGATCGCCGCCTTGGCGATGGTGAGCGTGCTCGGCGGCAGGCGATTGGTCTTTTGCCCGGCGTCGGCCGCCTGCTCCGCGGGCGCAGGTGCCTCTTCCGGACGCCTGCCCGCGATGACGGTCAGACCCGACTCGCTTGGCGGAGTCTCGGCGCCAGACTGATGACGGCGGGCGTCGAGCCTGTCCTTAAGCGCCACGAGTAGGCCTCTTCGCGGGCACGCGGTCGATCAGGTACAGGGCCTGCTTCCCCGCCTTGCGCACGCGAGGGTTGCGGTCGATGGACAGGTACTCGAGGTCCGTACGGCAGGATGACGCGCGCAGCGCGCCGAGAGCCTTCGCGGCGGAAAGCCTGATCTTCCAGTCGCGGTCCTGGAGGGCGTCGCGGATCAGTGGGACCGCGGTGGCCGCGCCGATCCAGCCGAGCGCGCGGCAGCTGATCACTCGCTCGCGCCGGCTGCCACGCTGGACCAGCGTGGCCAGGTGACTGATGGCGGTGTGCCGACGGCGAAGTCCAGCCGCGATCGCGAGCGCTGGTCTCACCGTTGGCTTCTGTCGTTCGTCCAGGGCGCTCTCGATGAAGAAGTCGGGAGCGCCACGCGCGAGCTCGGAGATGAGCCGGCGGCTCGGTCCTCTTCGGCGGATCGCGAAAAGCAGGGCTGACGCGCTGGTGGTGCCGCCGATCCTCCCGAGGGCGCGTGCCGCCGCATCGGCGACCGAGGGGTCGTGCGCTGCCAGCAGCGGGCTCAGCCACGGAACGGTCTCGTAGATGCGCAAGGCCCCCGCGATGCGGGCGCTCGTCACGCGGTCACGCACACTCTTCGAGCTCATCCGCTCGACCACGGCGTCGGCCGCTTTCGAATCCTTGAAAGCCACGACGAGCAGGTCGAGAGCAAAGCTCTCCGGCCCCACACTGGCCGTGATCTCCTCGACCACCGCGGCAGAGCCGCTGTCCTCGAGGTCGATCGAGATCTGCTTCGATTTTCCGGCCGCGACTGCCTGCAGCTGCCGGCGCAGCGCCGAGCGCCGCAACCCGACGCGTGCCCGATGGAAGGCCGTCAGGGGCGGTGCGGCCGGCATCAGACCGGCTCGCCGACGGGCTCGGAAACATCAAGAGCCGCCGGCGTTGGGATTCTGCGACCGCGCCCGTGGGTCGACTCCAGCAGACCGGCGAGCTCTTCGGCTCCGCGGGCGACCTCGCTGCGGGTGTTGGTGAGGGTGAGGATCGCGCCGTCCACAGCGGCCTGCTCAGTCCGTCCGCCGTCGAACGCGACTTCGAGGTCGACCTTGCGCTTGATCGCGCGCTCGACCGCCGCCTTGCTCACCGCCGGCTTCACCGAGCGGTTGTTGAGGACGACTGTGAGCCGGTCGTCGGGCGTGCCGAGCTGGAGCAGGATGTCGATCGCATCGCTGGCGCTCTTGACCGCCGACAGCTCGGGCGCTGTGACGAGCACGACGTGCTGCGTCAGGTCGAAGAGCGCCAGCGTGGCGTCGGTGATCGTGACTCCAAGGTCGACGATGATGTAGCGGAAGGTCTTGCGCAGCAGCGCGAGGGCCCGCGTCACCAGTTCGGGCGTGACCTCGTCCGCCTCTTCAGGGCGCAGCGCCCCGGGCAGGATCATCGGCCCACCGGGGTGATAGAGGATCGCGCTGAGCAGGACCTCCTCCAGGGAGTCGGCGGAAATCGGGGCCAGGCGGGCCAGGCACGTCGTGGGCACCAGTCCAGCCAGCAGCGCCGAGTGCGAATAGGGGAAATCGAGGTCGAGCAGGAGCACTTCACCGGGGTGCCGCCGCGCGAGCGCGCCGACGAGGTTGAGCGAGATCGAGGTGCCGCCCGAGCCGCCCTTCGGCGAGTAGACCCCGACGACGGTTCCCTCCTCGAGGAGCATCCCCCACGTCGCCTGCACGCTCGTGTCGGCGAAAATGTTGAAGCGCTGGTCGGCCAGGCGCGTCAGCTCATCGAGGGCGCCCGAGTCGTTGCCCATGAGCACCGAGTGCAGGCTCTGGCGGTCGAGCGCCAGGAGGTAGCAATCGGTCTGCGCATAGACCGACGCCTGCTGCGGCCGGTGCAGCAGGCAAGCGCCCTCTCCGAAGAAATCCCCCTCCGACAGCACCGCCACCGTGACCACGCCCGGCGGTCTTTCGATCATGACGCGGCACCGTCCGCGCTCGATGAAGAAGATGGTGTCGCCCGGCTCGCCCTGGAAGATCACCATCTCCCCGGCCGCGACGTTGATGCGGCGCACGCGTCGCGCGAGGGCACGCAGCGCCTGTTGCGGAAGGCTGAAGAAGACAGGGGCGCGCTCCAGCGTGTCCACTCGCGAAACCATGTCGTGGAACGAAGGCCAGGGGGGCGCCAGCCGTTTCTTGTCGGATTGCTCAGACCGCCGTGGTTCGCGGGGTGCGATCACCGGCCGTTTCGGTCCTGCTGCCTGCCAGCGTCCATCGGGCATCTAGGGCCTGGCGAAGTTCCAGCGCGCCTGCACCTCTGTCGGACCGATGAGGGCCGGCGACGCGGTTGATGGGCAGTTCGGGTCAGGTCCGGTGGGCGCCGGCCGGTAGTCCTTGTACGACGGGAGGGCGTACTTGAGCGTCGCGTTGGTCAGCAGCCAGTCGAGGTACTGCGCATCGCACAGGGTCAGCAGCACGGTGAGGCTGGAGGAGACGCCCTGTGGCTGCCCCTGCCGAGGCACCACCGACTGCGGTCCTACCCGGATCACGTATACGTCCCGGAAGACGGTGAGCGTAACCGTCCTCGGGCTCGTCGCCGAGAACTGGCCGGTGTTGACCGTCGCGATCACGTCGATGTAGTCGCCCTGTGCAATGAAGCCCGCCACGCCTTGCTGCTCGCCCGTCGGAACGGTCATGGCGACGTAACCCGGCGGAATCGGCAGGTACGCGGTGCTCGAACTGGGGCCGATGAGGTCGGGGTTCGTGCTGACGATGTTGGCCGTGATCGGCTCGCCCTTGTAGATCGAGACCACGGCGAAGTAACCGGTCAGATCCGCGATCCGAAGGAAGGCCCGCGGCGGAACCGCGTTGTTCGGGATGGCGCTGACCGTGAGCATGTCGGCCGTGATCGGCGTGCGCGGATCGATCGGCTGCGAGGCGACGATGACCGCTGTCGTGCCACCGGTCTGGATCCGGCCGGCGAAGATCAGCCCGAACGTGAACATCAGCAGGAAAGCCCCGAGCGCGAGAGCGATCCCCAGGATGAATATCGGCGTCCGAACTCCGCTCGCGGGTTGTGCGGGCCGTGCTTGACCGATCGTTGCCATCGTCTATGTCCTCTCCAGTGGCGGCACCGAGGCCACCCAACGCGTTCCGTCCCAATGCTCGCCCGGCTCCGTAGGGGCCTCCGGTGCGGTCACGAAGTAATGGACCTTCCTCAGCACGAGCGTGCCGGCCAGAAGGTCGTGCAGACCCTGCTTGCGCGGTGTGAATGCCGCTAGCAGGAAACCCACTCCCAGCGTCAACCACGACAGGGCTTTGAGCCAGTTGCGCCAGATCGCGCGGCGGAACGTGATCGGATCGCCGTGGATGTCACCGACGTAAAGGCCGAGGGCCATCTTGCCCAGCGTTCCGCGGGCGGGCGAGTTCTCGAAGATTCCGTAGTACGCCCAGCTGATCGCCGACATCACAGGCGCAACCGCTTCCAGCGCCTGCAGGCTTCCGCCGCCCTGGATCACGGCCAGGGTGGTCGGTGCGATCACGTAGACCGCCCCCGCGAGGGCGAGCTCCACGCCGAACAGGAAGATGTAGTCGATCACGAAGGCAAGGAGGCGTCGCCAGAACCCCGCAAACGCGATGTTCGTCCTGGCAATCGGTCGGTAGGACAACTGATACGCGGTACTCATGACAATGCCCGCGCGGTCCGCGCCGTACGTCTCAGCGTGCAGGCGCCCTGCAGCCTCGTTACGGGCTGCCATGCCTCCCTACACCAGGACGCGACAGCACTTGCCGGCGTGCGATCACCTCCCACCCCCATATGTGGGGATTTGTGACCAAGTTAGTTACGAGGCGGCGCCACGGCAATGTGACATTTGTCCCTATGCCTCGTCGCGAGGACCCGATGGGACGAAAGACCTATTGAGCAAGAGCGGTGGTGGCGGATACGGTCGGGGCCTGAGCATCGATTCCGGCAGATCGACTCATCGAGTCGCCGCTCGCGACGTCAAGTCGGTGGAGGGAAGGGGGTCCGCCTTGCCGGAGGCGGTCCCCTTCCTTCGCCGATGAATCCCGGGATTGGGACATTTGACCCACTGCAGTCCCCGCGCCGCGTCGATAGAGTTTCGGGGCCAAGAGGAGGGAATCACTTGCATATCTCGATTCGTATCGCTGCCGTAGCGTCTCTGTCGTCGTTGGCCCTGATGGCGGCGACCGGCGTCACCGCGTTCGCGGCGCCGAACCCTGACAACCACGGGCACCACTACGGCCAGCTGAAGCACCACCCGGTGACTTCACCGCCGGCGGTGCCGCTGCCGGCGCCGGCCCCGCATCCGATCGTCCAGCCCACACCCAACGTGGTGCCCGTCGTCAACACGCGCGGCGCGGGCGACGTCGAGGCCTTGCCCGTCCAGCAACCGGCTCCGCTCAACACGATTCCGTCGACGGTGGCGCCCGTGATCGAGCTCAACCAGGCGGCGGATTCCGCGGGTCAGTACGACTGGCTGCTGCTGCTCATCCTCCCGACGCTGCTCGCGGTGTGGCTGATCGCCCTGGTGGGACTCGCGCGCAAACTGTCGGCAATGCGCAAGAAGATGCTGCAGGTGCAGACCGCGCCCGCATAGCAAAGACGCCCCGATCAGGGGACGCCGGCAACCGGCTAGTCCGGCTCGACGTCCCCTGACGAGGTTCGCGCAGGGCGGTACGTCTTGTTCAGCAGAACAAGCTCCCCGCCCTTGCATTGCAGCTCGATCTCGCACGTGAGCTGCTCCGTGGGCTCGACGTTGTTCACCAGGACCTGCAGGAACCCGTCGAGCTCGGACATGAAACGTCGGGCGCCGTCGGTGCCCGAGTAGTAGTCGTCCATGCGACCCTTCCTCCTCTCGAGGCCAGCTTAGCCGCCGCCCTTCGTGACGCCGATAGGACGTTCGTCCCAATCAGGCGCCCGGGGTCAGAAGACCAGCAGGCCCACCCGCATCGCGTTGAGGACCGCTTCGGTGCGGTTGGCGGCGCGCAGCTTGTTGAACACCCGGCTGAGATGGTTGCGCACGGTCTTCTCGCTGATACCGAGCCGGTTCGCGATCTGCTTGTTCGAGAGACCCGATGCGACCTGCTTCAAGACGTGCACCTCGCGCTCGGAAAGATCGACCGGACCCGGTCGGTTCCGTTGCGAGGTCGAGGACGCGGAAAGGATGCGCTGGACCATCTCCTCCGGCGTGATGTCCTTGTCTGCGTAACCGACGGCGCCGCTGTCGATCGCCTCCGTGACCATGGACCGGTCGGCGTATGCGGAGAGCACCAGCACGCGCACCGCAGGGGCGTCCTGGTGCAGTCTCTTGACCGCCTCGACCCCGTTGAGGCCAGGCATCTGGAGGTCCATCAACACCACGTCCGGGCGGAGGGAGAGCGTCTCCTCGACGGCTTCCGATCCGTTCTTGGCCTGGGCTACGACTTCCAGCCTCGGATCACGCGCGAGGATGCGCGCAAGGCCCGCCCGGAACAACGTCTGGTCGTCGGCGATCAGGACCTTTACCGGCGCGTCTACTGCGATCACTCCAACCTCTGCGCGGGCACGCGCACCTCGACCCTCGTGCCTCCCGACTCGCGCATGGCCGAGCTGAACGTCCCGCCGAGTATCACCGCTCGCTCTGACATTCCGGTCATGCCAAATCCCGACGGAGCGTCGGGCACGCGGACGCCGTCGTCGATCACGACCATGACGGCCTCGTGCTGGGCATTGACGTCGAGAAAGACGTCGATCTTTCGCGCCCTGCCATGGCGCACGGCGTTGGCGATCGATTCCTGAGCGATCCGCAGCATGTTGAATGCAGCCCAACCGTTGATGCGCTTCGGCCAGCGTGACGTGGCGTGAATGCTGGGAAGGACATCGGATGCTCTGCGCCCGACCTCACTCCTGAGCACCTGCACGAAGTTCAGGCGCAGGTCGCCTGGACCACGCAGGTCGATCAACATCTCCCGCGTCTGCCGCAGCACGCGGCGCGCCGTGTCCTCTATCGGGAGCATCTGCGCGGCCACGGTTTCGTCGAGGCCGCTCTGCGTCCGGAGCTCGTAGATCTCAAGGATCAAAGCGATCAATGGCTGCGCCACCTGGTCGTGGAGCTCGCGCGCGAAATGGGCCGGCAGGTCGTCCAAGATATCCACAGCCGCAGGGGCGTGAGCCGACGGCGTTATGACCGCGCTACCGCTTCGAAACTCCAAGGCTCGACGCGCCTCCCTCCACTCGCCACTAACGAAAGACCTGCTGGGGGCGGTCAATTCGTTCGGGCGAACCCAAGTCTAGCCGCTCCATGGCGATAGTGCTTAAGCGGTTGAATAAAGCAGGGTTAAATTTCGACAGTGCCTTGTCGTTTTCCACATCTCCGCTTATGCAGACGAGGGAATCGATAAGGAAGGGTGAGGGAAATCGAGGCTCGGGCCTAAGGGGTCGAGGCCGCGCGGCGCCGCGGCTGTGGCCGCGCGAAGCCTTCCACCGCCGCGAGCATCGCATCCCGGAAACGCTGCTGCTCGGACGCCGGCAGCCGGCGCAGCGCCTCCGGCGGTTCGAACAGCTGAGCAATGAGCTGGTCCCTCACCTGGACGCCTCGCGTGGTCACGGTGAGCACGTTGATGCGGCGATCGGTCGCGTGCGGCCTGCGCACCACCAATCCACGCTCCTCGAGACGGTCGGTGGGGTCGACGACTGTCGACGGGTTGCAGTGCAGACGTTCCGCGAGCTCCTTCTGGGAGATGGCGTGCTCGGGGTCCAGCTGGACCAACGCCCATGCCGAAACGGGCGAAAGGCCGGCGGCGTCTGACGCCCGGTTCATCCGGTCCTCCCAGCCGGCGTACGACTCCACGAGCAAAGCCCAGAGCTCATGGGCGCGGGAGCGGTAGCGCATACCGGGGACGAACTCCTGGTTCATTGGCGCTGAAGTGTACGGCCGTTTGGGCCGAACTCGATTCGTGGTGAAATAAATGGAGAATCCACGGGGTTGGCTGTGGGCAGTAATCCCTTTCTAGGAGGCGTAGCTGTATGGGGACCTGGAAGTTCGACCCAATGCATACTCAAGTCGAGTTCTCGGCCAAGCACCTCGGGATGATGACCGTCCGTGGCCATTTCAACGAAGTCACCGCCTCAGGTGACATCTACCCGGACGAACCGGGCCGGTCTCGGGTCGAGGCCGTCATCAACACCGCGAGCATCCGCACTCACAACGAGCAGCGCGACAACGACCTGCGCTCGTCCAACTTCCTCGAGATCGCGAAGTTCCCGACCATGACCTTCAAGAGCACGAAGGTCGAGCACGTCGGCGGCGACCGCTACAAGGTCAGCGGCGACCTGACGATCAAGGCAACCACGAAGCCAGTGACCCTCGAGGTCGTCAAATATGGCGAGTTCAACGACCCGATGATGGGTCACCGCATCGGCTACGCGGCCCAGACGAAGATCAACCGCAAAGAGTTCGGCATGAACTTCGATGCGATGCTCGACGGCAAGTTCGTCGTCAGCAACGACATCCAGATCAACATCGAGGGCGAGATCCTCGAGGCGGCCGATGAGCCGGCGCCTGCGAGGCAGGCGCAGGAGGCAGGCGACCGGGCGCGCTAGAGCGGAGGGTCGCCGGCGGCGAATACGAAGACGGCGGCGAGGATCAGCGCTAGAGCGATGGGTCCCCACTCGTTGACGGGTCCGCTGGTGAACAGGATTCTGATCACCAGCGACCCGAAAACGTAGCCACCGCCAAGGGCCAGAACGATGCGGAAGCGGCGCGCGACGAGTCGGAGCTGGCGGCGGAAGCCGCCCGGCCGGAGCGCGAGGACGCTGACGGCGAGAGCGGTCAGCAGCACGAGCCCGAGCAGAAAGCCTCTCACGCCGCCAGTCTGAAGCCAGCTACGATCATCGCGGTGCAGCTCGCCCTTCGCCGGCCGTCGCCATCACCGGCCGCGTTCGAGGAATTCCAGCACGACAGGCTCGAATTCTTCCGCCGCTGCGCCGAGACCGGTGACGTCGTGCGATTCCGATTTGCGGTCGAGGACGTGATGGTCGTCAGCCGGCCCGAGCTGGTAAACGACGTCCTTCTCACCCGTCGCGCCGACTTCAGCAAGGCGTACCTCACGTCGCTGATGCACCCGCTGCTCGCGGGCAGCATGCTCCTTGCCGACAGTGACAGCTGGCTGCACCAGCGCAAGCTCGTGCTGCCCGCGTTTCATCGCGATCGCCTCGACACGTACGCGGCCGTGATGGCGGAGGAAGCCGGCCGCGCGTGCGCGGCCTGGGTGCCGGGGCAGCCGCGCGACATCCACTCCGAAATGATGCGAATGACGCTCCAGATCGTCACCCGCACCTTGTTCGGGATCGACTTCCGCAGCGCGGTCGGCGTGGCCGAGAACCTGGTCGCGACGGTCATGGACGAGTTCAACCGCCGGATCGCAAGCCCTGTCCGTTTTCGTTTCCCGCTGCCGAGCGTCAGGACGCTGCGGCTGTTCAAAGCCATGCGCGAGCTCGATGACATCGCGTACCGCGCGATCGCGGAGCGGCGGCGCGAGCCGCGGGAGGACCTGCTGTCGATGCTCGTCGCCGCTCACGACGAGAGCGGTCAGCCGATGAGCGACCGCGAGGTTCGCGACGCGTGCATCGCGGTGTTCTTTGCGGGGCACGAGACCACCGCTTGCCTTCTCTCCTGGACCTGGTACGTGTTGTCGGAGCGGCCCGACGTCGAGGCCAGGATGCTGGCCGAGCTCGCCGGCGCGAACCTTCGGCAGGACGATTCGCCGGCTGCGCTCGTCGAGCGGCTGCCCTACATGCAGGCCGTGCTGAAGGAGGTGCTGCGCCTGTATCCGCCCGCGTACGCATTCGGACGGCGGGCCCTGCGCGACACCGCGGTCGGCGACCACCCCGTGGCTGCGGCCACGACCGTCCTGATGAGCCCGTGGGCGATCCAGCGCGACCCCGCGTACTTCGATGATCCGGAAAGGTTCGCGCCGGAGCGTTGGGAGAACGGGCTGGCCTCGCGGCTGCCGCGGTTCGCGTACTTCCCGTTCAGCAGCGGGCCGCGCCGGTGCGTCGGCAGCTCCTACGCGACCATGGAGGCGACGATCGCCATCGCGACGATCCTTCCCCGGTTCAGGCTCTCGTCGCTCGGCGAGGTGAGGCCCGCCCCGTCCCTCACGCTGCGTCCGGCAGGCGAGATGCCGATGACAGTTTTTTCACGAGACGGCCGCAACGTGGGGGCTGCTGAGCGAAACTAACGCCACTCGATTCTTATGCAAGCGCACTGGCGTCCGATGTCGCCTGGAGAGCACGTCCTTCCGCTGCTGGTCATCGCCGTCGTAATTGCTTCGGTGCTGTTTGCAAGCCGGCGCTGGCCCGGCCGGTGGGTCGACCACGGCGCGCGCGTGATAGCGGTGGCGGTGGTGCTCGCCGAGGCCGGCTGGTGGGTCATAAGCATCGCCACCGGCACCTGGACCCTGCAGTGGAGCCTTCCCTTACACCTTTGCGAGGCCGGCTGCTTCCTCGCCGCGGCGGCGCTGTGGTGGCGGGCCAGGTTTGCATTCGAGATGAGCTATTTCTGGGGCCTGGGCGGCACGCTGCCGGGACTGTTCTCGCCAAGCATCCCGGGCAACTTCCCGGACCCCGTCTACTTTCAGTACTACGCGCAGCACGGCCTGCTGGTGCTCGGCGCGTTCTATCTCGTGATCGCGCTTCGCATGCGCCCGGCAAGAAACGCGGTGCTCAGGGTGTCAATCGCCACGGCCGCCTACGCAGGCGCGGTGGGCGTCGTCGACTATCTCACCAACGGCAACTACCTGTTCCTGCGTGATCTGCCGCCGACCCAGACCGCGCTCGACTACATGGGTCCGTGGCCGTGGTACATCCTCACGCTGACGATCGGTGCGATCGCCGTCTTCAACCTTCTCTACCTACCCTTCGCGCGAAGCGCCCGCATCCAGGAGGCCGCCGCCACGACGGTCTAGAGGCACGGCCGAAAACGCTCGGCGAGAGATTCGGCGATCCAGGTGGCCCAGATCCGGGTGAAGCGACGAGCAGCGGAGCGAGCGCAAACCTGCTGGGGTCCCCGCGCCGTGGTTGCGCGGGGGCTACGAGCAGCGCA
>Ga0070717_10000193_pt1 | contig 43099 bp, 24 predicted proteins | sample LARL113metaG_FD_71366 | JGI IMG/M metagenome (GOLD analysis project Ga0070717, IMG submission 71366) | Corn, switchgrass and miscanthus rhizosphere microbial communities from Kellogg Biological Station, Michigan, USA - LAR L11-3 metaG | ecosystem: Host-associated > Plants > Roots > Rhizosphere ...
GGCTCGCCGGGACGTCGAGCCCCACCTCAATCCCTCCGAGAGCGCGATCACGAGAACGATTTCAAACCTCTCAAATTTCACATCTCGGATCTCAAATCCCACTCCCCCGCGCGCCAGCGCCACACTCGCACCTTCGCACCTTCAGACTTTCACACCTTCGCACCTTCTGACGGCTCGCCGGGACGTCGAGCCCCACCCTCAGACGCCAAACGGAGACCGAGAACGATTTTGAGCGTCTCCAATTTAAAATCTCAAATTCCCGAAGTCCCTCCAAACCGAGAAAGACCAAGAAAAAGATTGGTACATGCCCTCCCTCTCCTGCGACAACGCCGCCGCACTCGCACTTTCGCACCGTCATACTTTCTCACCTTCACACTTTTCATGGTACTTGTTACCTGCCACTTGGAACTTTGAGCGAGTCTGCGAGCAATGTCCTACCTCGAACTTCACGCCCGCAGTTCTTTTAGTTTTCTCCGGGGCGCTTCTAATCCGGAGGACTTGGTTCGGCGAGCCGTGGAGCTGAAGCTTCCGGCGGTTGCCTTGCTTGATCGCGATGGGGTCTATGGCGCGGGGCGGTTTTATGGGCCGGCGCGAGAAAATGGGCTGCGCGCTCGCGTCGGCGCGGAGATCACGATGGAGGATGGGAGTGTCGTTCCTCTGCTCGTGGCCACCCGCACGGGTTATCAAAACCTTTGCCAGCTGATCACTTCGGCCAAGCTCGAGCCGCGCTTGATTTACCCACCGCGCGAGGAGCTCGATCCCGGTGTCGATCCGCGCGAACGCAAACGGCCTTGTTTCGCCACTTGGCGCGAACTGGCGCACTACTCCGATGGGCTGATCGCTCTGACCGGCGACGAAGAAGGGCCAGTCCGGCGCGCGTGGCAGCGAGCGGGAGTCGAGCCGGCGGTAGTGGCGTTGCAAAAGCTCTTATCGATTTTCGGCGAGGATCGGCTCTACGTGGAGCTGCAGCGGCACCGGGTCCGTGGGGAAGAGCGCGAGATCAAATTCCTGGTCGATCTAGCAGAAGGCCACGGCCTGCCCTTGCTCGCCACCGGCGGCGTGAACTACGCGTGCCCCCAGCATCGCGCCGCCGCCGACGTATTCACTTGTTTGAGACTCCACACCACGCTCGACGCCGCCGGCCGCCGGCTTTCGATCAATGCCGAGCGCCACCTGAAGTCGACGGCCGAAATGCAGGCGCTCTTCTGCGATTTGCCCGAAGCGGTCGAAAACTCGGTGCGGCTGGAGGAACGGCTCGAGTTCACGCTGGAGAATCTAGGATACGAGTTTCCGCGTTTCCCTTCTCCCGCTGGCCAAACGATGGACGCCCATCTGCGCGAGGTCACCTGGGCCGCGGTGCGAACGAAACTCACGGTAGTGCCGGAGTCCCTACGCGAACAAATCAACCGCGAACTCGACCTGATCGCCAAGCTGGGGTTCTCCGGTTATTTTCTGATCGTCTGGGATATCTGTCGCTGGGCGCGCGAGGAGCAGAAAATCCTCGTCCAAGGGCGCGGCAGCGCCGCCAACAGCGCGGTCTGCTTTGTCCTCGGCATCACCGCGGTCGATCCGCTCAAACACCGACTGCTCTTCGATCGTTTTCTGACCGATGGCCGCAAAGACGCGAGCGGGCGTCCTTCCTGGCCGGACATCGATCTCGATTTTCCCAGCGGAGAGCGCCGCGAGGCTGTGATCCAAGAAGTCTACAATCGTTACAAGCCGCGCGGCGTGGCCATGACCGCCAACGTGATCACCTACCGCGGCCGCAGCACGGTACGGGAGATCGGCAAGGTGCTCGGCTTTGGCGAGGACGCCATGAACCGGTTTTCCAGTCTCTACGCCAACGGTGATTTCCCCAATACGCTGGGACTGCAAGAGCAGCTCAAAATGTCCGGCATCTCGGTCGATCATCCCCGCGCCGCCGCGATGGCAATGCTGTATCATCAAATCCATTCGTTGCCGCGCCACCTCGGCCAGCACTCCGGCGGAATGGTGATCTGTCAGGGACAGCTCGACCGCGTGGTGCCCCTGGAAAACGCGAGCATGCCCGGGCGCGTGGTCTGCCAATGGGACAAGGAAGACTGCGAAGACCTCGGGATCGTGAAGGTCGATTTCCTTGGGCTTGGGATGATGGCGGTGATGCAGGATTCGATCGAGCTCTGCGCCCAACGCGGGGGGCCGAAAACCTACAACGATATCCCGCCCGACGACCCCGTGACCTACGCCTCGATCCGCGCCGCGGATACCGTCGGCGTGTTTCAAATCGAGAGCCGCGCCCAGATGGCGACCCTGCCGCGCTTCAAACCGAAAGACCTCTACGATCTTGCGATGCAGGTCGCGATCGTCCGGCCCGGACCCATCACGGGAAATCTGGTGCACCCGTTGATTCGGCGACGCGATGGTTTGGAAAAAGCCGAATACATTGATCCAAGCGTGGAAGACATCGTGAAGCCCATTCTGGCACGGACGATGGGCGTCATCCTCTTTCAGGAGCAAATGCTCGAGTTGTCCAAAGCGCTGGCCAATTTTTCCGGCGCAGAGGCCGAGGAGTTGCGCCGCGCCATGGGCTTCACGCGCGACCCGGAGCGGCTTAACCGCGCCTTGGCAAAATTGGCTGACGCACTGCGCAAGGCCGGGCGTATCGAACGCGTGGTGACCAAGGTCTGCGAGTCAGCAAAGTCGTTCGCCGCTTACGGTTTTCCCGAGTCTCACGCGATCGGCTTTGCCATGCTGGCTTATGCGAGCACCTGGCTGAAGGTTCATCGCTCAGCGGAGTTTTACGCGAGCCTGCTCAACAATCAGCCGATGGGTTTCTATTCTCCCGCGACGCTGCTGCAGGACGGGCGCCGCCACGGGCTGAAGGCCAACCCTGTCTGTGTGATGCACTCGGATTGGGCCTGCACAGTCGAAGCGGACAAAGTCATTCGCATCGGACTGCGGATGGTGAAAGGCCTGCGCGAAGCCTCGGTCGCCGTGATGGTCGCGGCCCGGAAAGAAAAGGCGTTCACCTCGCTGGAGGATTTTCTTCGTCGCACCCGTTTCACCGTCGCGGAACGCCGGGCTCTCGCGGCGGTGGGGGCGTTGAATGTATTCACTCAACACCGACGCGCGGCACTCTGGGAAGTGGAGGCCGCCTGGTCGGACGAAGAGACGTTATTCCATCAATTCGGCGAAATAGAGAACGCCGATGCACCGCTCGCACCGATGTCCCTGACCGAGCGCTTGAGCGCGGATTTCAAAGGCATGTCGCTCACCACCGGGCAGCATCCCATGGCTCTCCTGCGCGCGCGGCTCCCCAGCAGCGTGTATCCAGCGGCCCAACTCAAGAACCTGCCCGATGGCTCGCGCGTGACCATCGCGGGGTCGGTGATTTGCCGTCAGCGTCCAGGCACGGCCAAAGGCTTTGTTTTTATCAGCCTGGAAGACGAAACCGGGATCGCGAACGCCGTGGTGATGCCCAATTTTTTCGAAAAATACCGGATGATGATCACCCAGGAAACCTCGCTGATCATCACCGGCATGCTGCAAAACGTCTCTGGCGTGATCCACGTCAAAGCCAAAAAGATTCAACCGCTCAACGAAGCCGATTTACCCGCGCAAGCGTCGCATGATTTCCGGTAAACCACGCACCCCAGAAGAAAACACTATCGTCGTTGATAGAAACCCTATTTAAGCACCGACTCATATAAATTGAAATTCACGCAATTTATATCGAATATATAGAGTGATGAGCGTAATTAGGCCGCAGAGCGATTATGAATCGAACCATGCCAAGCCCTGATTGCTCTCGGAAGCCAAGCGGATGAAAACAGAAAGCGAAGCGATTCCTCGGGTGGATATTGTTCCGTATGATCCACGTTGGCCGGCCCTTTATGGTGCCGAATACCAATTATTGACTTCTTGCCTGCCGAACCTCCTCGAGCCGATAGAGCACATCGGCAGCACCGCAGTCCCCTTGCTCTCAGCCAAGCCGATTATCGATATCATGGCGGCGACGGCGAACTTGAATGACTTTGGGCACGCAGTCTCTCCGTTGACCGCAGCGGGTTATGTTCTGATCGAAACTGGCATGCGCAATCGCTTGTTCTTTCGCAGAAGAGCCGAGCCCAGCGGACAACTCTATCATCTCCATGTTGTCGAAAGGGAGACGTGGGCGCATCGCAAGGAAAGAATCATGAGAGACTATTTGATCGATCACCCGACGGCGGCCGTTGCGTACGGTTTATTGAAGCAGGATCTCGCGAAACAATACACCAAGGATTCCCTCGCTTACACCAAAGCCAAGACGGAGTTTATTCAAACGCTCCTCGATCAAGCATACGACCGCCTCGGCCGGCCTCGAATCAACGCGTGGGAGTGAGAGCGTATCCATCGATCCGTTACCTCTTCAACCGGCGCAAGCGGAAACGGGATCACCTCTCACGGGCATAGTTGCTCTTCTCGGCGACGGCCTCGCCGTCACCGATTAAAAGCACCACCTTTTATTTGGCATCCACGACGGCGACGCGAATATCCTCCGCGATCGGTCGGCGAAAAGCGGACGACTGTGCATTCAGACGGATTTGCGCAAAACACGGAGCTTTTGTAGCAGTTGGAGTGATACTGACGTGGTACGAACGTCCTTCGGTCTCCGGTTTGATCTCGACGGCGAAATCGCTATTCTGCGATTCCAGGCTGAGCTTCAAATCCTCTATTCCTGGCCCGGCACTGACAAGGACATCCTTCGTTTCCGGCTTGTCGCCAACTTTCCAAGAAAGGGACTCGACCGAGGCTTCGACTGCGACGGGTACATTGACGATAAAGCGAAGCGTGGTGGGGATTTTCGGAGCATCGCTGGTCATAACTACGATGGAGCGATCTTGCACCTTGGCTTCTTCCGTCGCCTCCAAATCCAAAGTCACTTTCAGTTCTCCACTTTCGCCCGGCGCATAATCCAGTTTGTCGATCTGGGTGGAAACGCAGCCGCAGCTCGGAACGAGATCGACAAACGTCACGGGGTTTTTGCTCGTATTGGTAAATCGATACGTCCCTCGCACCACCTTTTGCCCGAGCTTGGCATCAACCACCACTTTTTCCTGATCCCAGGTGAGCGCGTTTGCGGCCGCGGAAGTCGGAGCCTCTTTTCCTTTCTCTCCCTGGTTCGGTGTCACGACCGATGCTGGTTCGGCAGGCGAAGACACGCTCGCGCCGAGAAATAACAATGCAGCCAGGGCAGAAGAAGAGATTTTCATGGGGAGAATACCTACCAATCAGGGTTTGAAGCCAAATTCAAGGTAGGGCAAATAGGGCGGTTGGTTCCGCCTGAACGCTTTTTTCCTCTTCGAGGGAGTTTGTCCCACACGTTTAAATCACACCCCGCCGGCCGCGCAGCGACCGATCCTACTCAATTTGTTCTTCACTCGCCGGCCATGTTTGACGAAAGGGATACGTGCGACCGCTGACCCGATGGATTGAATGGATCGGTTCGTCCGTCTTTCCCACCAACACCCGTAGCTCAATCGTCAGTACGTGTTTTCGGGGCGGTGCGTTGATGTTTCTGGTGCTGTGGAGCATTCCTTATTTCCGCATTTCGGTCCACGATCTCGGTGAAGATCCAGGGTGGATGCACCATGTTCATCTTGTATTCCATGAAGCAGGTCATGCCATCGCGGGAATGATCGTGAACAACCGCGACATCGTGGTCTTTATGGGAAGCGGCATGCAGGTCCTCTTCCCTTTGATCGTGGCGGGCGCCTTTTATTGGACCAACTCGGATAGTTATAGCGCCGCCCTCGGGCTTTGGTGGGCGGGGCACGCGACGCTCGACGTCGCTCCTTACATTGCGGACGCCCGTGCCTTGGATTTGGAACTCCTCTCCGGTGGAACGGGCAAAGAAGTCGAGGGACATGACTGGGAATATTTACTCACCCGATGGAACGCGCTCCCCCTCGATACCACGATCGCGGAACGGGTCGCGCTAGCCGGCCGTATTCTGATGGTCGCGGCGTTCTTGTGGGCCGCCGCCAGTTTGATCTATAATCGTTTTGTGCTGACCGACAAAATGGATGCGTCGTGAGCTCGCGTTGACTTGCCTGAGGAAAACTCCTCACCGGCCAAGATAGAATGTTTCTATTTATAGTGTGCTTATTATCGCGCGCGCGGAGCAATAATGATGCTACGCTCTCCTCTCAGGGAGATCCGACGATTGAATCCAGACACAAAACGGTGTTTCTACACTTTATTAAGGCTCCACGAAAAAAAGGAAAATCGAGCGATGTTTTTGTTCGAAATACTCATTGGCGCGAAGGAAATAGCGGTCAAAGTGCACCCTAAATCGACTGTTTGCAGTGATCTTTAGCTAGCCTTCGATGTTCTTCCATGCCTGCAGAATTTATTATCGACGTTGAGCACCGCGTAATTTTTTCAATCGGGACCGGGCTATTTACCTCGACTGATTTTAAAGAACATATGGAGCGATTGCGGAGAGCCTCGGATTTCAATCCAGACTTCAACCAAATCGTCGATTGCCGCGGCATCACCTGCATGGATTTGAATAGTGAGCAGGTTCGCGATCTCGCCGGTCAAAGCATTTTCAGCAACCGTTCGCGACGGGCTTTCGTGGTCTCATCCGACTTACAATTCGGATTGTCGCGCATGTTTTCCGCTTATCGAGAGGCCGTCACCGGCCAGGAAGTCAGAGTATTTAGAACCATGCCCGAGGCACTCGCCTGGCTCGATCTCCCCCTCGATGTGGTGGGTTTCTCCGCCGAGAAGGACCGCTCCACGCCTCAAAACGCGTGAACGAACGAACGGACGGCGAAGGCTCTTCGTTGGGACAGAGCCGCGCACTCGCTCACCCATCCGGCGAAGATCCCGCATCAGAGCGCCCTCTTTGTACTGCTGAAGCTGATACGGACCGCCCGCCCCGGCATAGCCCCCGGCGGCGAAACCTTCGTAGCTAAAGCCCCAGTTCGTGACGTCCAACCGTTCCTGGCCACCATCCTACACCAGGACCAAGAGATCGGCCACGCCTTGTTCGACCGAACGCGAGTCCTGCTGGCTGAAAGCTCTGCTGACGGTTACCCCATGTGGCCCAAGAGTAAAACCCGGCAGATGCTATATATAAATAGTAGGCATATAATTAATATACTAAGCAGGCTGCCAGACTGGCAGGCGGGAAAAATCTTGTTATGCCTGCTCTTTACCACGAGGCTGCGCACGCGGTGAGCGGGGCCTTTTTGACTTCTCTCCGAAGAATCGGGCAACTCACCGCGCCTTTCTGCCCCATGAAGTCCATCTGCCTTGCCTATCTTTTCTTCGCGAGCGCTTGGTCGCTTTCCGCCCAAACGTCTATTCCCGCCAAAACCACCGTTGAAGTGGAAGGCCAGCCTCTGGTCAGTTTTGGCGCAACCGTTCGAAAAGTGACGGACATCCACGCAAGCGGTGGCGCAGTGGAGTTTCTCGATTCGACCGCGCCCGGTCAGGCCATGGAGATCACCACGCCGGTTCTTCCCGCGACGAGGTACGAGCTTCAGCTTCGCTATAAGGCCAACACCACGCGCGGCATCGTCAACGTCTCGATCGATGGCAATTCGCCTCAAGATTTCAGCTTAAATGGCTTGGATCAGTTTGGTCCGGCTGGATACAAGACCGTGACGCTTGGGCACGTCGTTTTCTCGGCGCCGGGGAAACATGTCATCCGAATGACCGTGACCCAAAAGACTGACGCCTCTTCTGGCTATGTAGTGACGGGGGACGCATTTGTCTTCATCCCCCAACCCTCGATAGACGTTGGTTCAAGTGTTTCTTTCACGACCCGCGGGAGCGGTCCGTTCATGGTTTCCATGACGCCGTTTCCCAGCGACGCCGCGATTCATTATACTACGGACGGCACCACGCCCAGCCCCGTTCACGGAACACTCTACACTGGGCCTATATCGATTGTGGCCCCCCGCACTCTCTCGGCGAATGCCTTCAAGCAGGGCTTTGATAATTCCTCTGTTGCCACAATCAGTTACAGCACCCAACCCGGGTTTTCTCTGTCGCCCCTGCACGTCGTCTTGACTGCGGTGGAAGGTGAGAGCGAGACGGCACTCCTCGAACTCACTCCCTTAAATGGACTGACCGGGCCGGTCACATTCAGCACCATCGGCCTGGAAGGCACCGCGACGGCGAGTTTCGAGCCCGTGGTGCTCGCGGGGACTCCGGTCACCACCCCGGTCACGATCGGCGCGTTGCCGGCAGGACGAGATCTCCTTGGGCAGCCGATTGAGGTGATTGCTCGGTGTGGCACGGCTTCACAGCAGATATTGGTCAGCCTGCGCAATCTCAAACGCCGCCCCGGAGAAGCGGAAGACCTTCCTCGTTTCGCGGGCGGAGCGCCGCTCACCGTGCATGACGATTTGAATACAAGTGGAGCCAAATGGATTTCGTTAGACGCGCTGAGCGGCTCCGCCTTCGCGGAATTCACTTTGCCCAACCTCCCCGGCGGCACCTACGCGTTCAAACTGAATTATCTCGCCGGTCCCAATCGAGGCATCGCTACCTTTACGGTCGACAATGTCCCACTCGGTGGCGCCCTCGATCAATACGCCGAGGCACCGGCCTACTTGGATAAAAATTTCGGGACCTTATCGTTTGCTAATGCAGGGAGTCATGTGATGCGACTGACCGTAGCCGGGAAAAATCCCGCCTCCACGGGCTTCACTTTGTCCGCCGACCGCTTCGTTCTGCCGCCCACGATCACGGTCGAGCCTGAGACCCTTTCGCTCACCAGCGCGAGTTCGACTCCTATCACGATTTCCTCCGACCCTCGTGCCACGGGAGGACGTGTCGTATTTCTTAACGCCAAGGGCGTCGGCGATAGTCTCGAGCTGCTCACCCCCTCGCTAGACGAAGGCACGTATCGGGTGAAACTTCGCTATAAGGCGGATGTCGACCGCGGCATCGTCGTGATCACGGTCGACGGCAAAGATTTCGAGTCACTGGATCAGCATTCATCGACCCCCGGCTACGTCACGGCTGATCTCGGTCTCGTGACGTTTATTGGCAACCGGCCACAGGTCTTGACCATGAGTCTACAAGATAAAAACCCCGCCTCGAAAAAGTTCACCGCCACTATCGACAGTATCATTTTCGCGGGGCAGTGAAGCAAGCGAACCTTTTGCCGCGCCTTCCGGCCGAAAAGGGGGACGGCGGTCCGGCCACCCGACGCGCTCGAACTCCATCGCGGCATCCTGTAACCATTTATTGGTTACAGATTCCTAGTTCTCTTCTGCGGGGAAACAGCAGCTCGCCGGGGGATTGGTTTGACCGACTTGCCGTCGACCCAGCTGCCCTCGACCATGGTGACCAGCGGCACAGAGGGAATTCCTTTTTCTCCGGTCTGAATCTTCGCATTAAGTAGTTCGATCGCGGATACTCCAATCTCGTTCGGACGCTCGTCGATCCCGCTGAAGAGCGGCGCTTCGGCGCAGTCGGTCAACGCGAAGCCGACCGGGCCTGGGATCCTCAGGCCAACCTGCTCGGCGATAGCATAACAATCCGCGGCGCCCGGCGCGACAATCGCGTCCGGGCGCTCCCGCGTGAACCAAGGGTGTACTCCCTTCGGCAATACACCGGGATGGATCAGGGGTTTGACAAACTCCGTTCCTCCCAACGCGCCCTGCCAGACTGCGGCGGCGCTGAAACCATGGCGTACCCGGAGGTCGTGCTCGGCCGGTATCACCAGGCCAATGCGCCGATAGCCGCGTCGCGCGAGTTGCGAACAGATCAGGAGCATACTGGCGAACTGATTCGGCACGACGCGGTGGAAGTCAGGAGCCAAAACCCCATAGGTCGTCGCCACCACGGAAAACTGATTCCAGTCAACCAAACGGGCGAAGGACCTCGGCGTGGACATGGGCGCGAGGAGAATACCTTCGACGCCGCGAGTGCGCAGCATGCGCTGAAGGTCGGGCCGGCGGACATCATCATCCTCGAGATAAACTAAATTGAATTCATAGCCGAAAGACTCCGCTCGGGCACGAGCCGCGGCCAAAACCCTTTTTACATAGAGAGATTCTTTTCCCGGCACGATCGTGCTGAGCGCGCAAATCGTGGATTGAAAGCCGGGCTTTCGCCGGGTTCGCAGGTGATGCATTAGCTTCGCCACCTGCGGATCGGGCCGATATCGCAGAGCCGCGGCCACCCGTTTCACCCGTTGAGCGGTCGCCGCGGAGATCTTCGGATGATTCCGCAGCGCCAGAGACACCGCGGTCACACTGACGCCAGCGGCTTTCGCAATCATCCGCAGCGTAGGACGGGGTGCATCAGAAGAAAAAGCCATGAGGTAAACCGTCAACCAACCTGGAGGATAATATAACTTCAGCAATGATATTATATGCCGAAACTGACTCGTTATCCCGCGGAAAGATTATCCCCATAACGCGCTAAAGAAGCCGGCGCCTGGGCCGTCGTTGGCTAGGTTAACCGTCAACCTAAAACAGGCTCGGATCTGGGGGAATTTGCCTCATTTTTCATCCCAGTTCCTCCCTCCACGCCAACCCACCTCCGACTTCCACGCCGAAGTCAGTTTGCTCGGGTTATGTGCCCCAGCCCCTCGCACATCTTCCTCTTGCTCGTCGAAATGAAAACCCCCGAAAAGCTCCCCGTCACGTTACTCCTGCGCTGTATCCTGGGTTTCATTACCGTGACGACTCACCTCCCTCCTCTCTCCGCGCAAACCTCGGCGCCGGCCAGCTCCGAGCCGTCGCCTCCGAAAAAAACTCCAGCCAAAGAGACAAAGGCAAAAAAACCGCCCGTTGAAGAAGATGACGATGCGCTCGAACTTTCGCCCTTCGAAGTTCACGAAGAGCGGGATCGCGGTTTAGAGGCCTCGACGGTGGGCACCGGAAGCCGCATGGCCCTCGAGATGAGAACCGCTCCGGTTCCGTTCTCCGCGATCAATCAGGAAATGATCCAGGCGCTCGGAATCATGAATATGCAGGAGGCTGCGGGCTGGAGCACAAGTGGGGATCAATCGAAGTTCGATGCCAACGGCGGCGGCGACACTTTTGGGCTCTATGTAACCTACGGCGTTCGTGGCCAAAGTTCGGGCTCCAGCAGCACTCAAGGCCTCCAGCAACGCGATTATTATCAAAACGCGTCGACCATGAACAGCTACAACGTCGAGCGGTACGAGTTTGGTCGAGGACCGAACGCAGCGCTCTTCGGGATCGGCTTATTGACTGGCTCGCAGAGCGCCCAAAGCAAACAGGCCCACTTTCGCACCTTCGCCAAAGTGACCACGGTCTTCGGTTCCTGGGATCGTTACCGCGCCTCAGTCGACTTGAATCGCAAGATTTCCGATAAATTTGCCCTCCGGATCAACGCGATTGAACAACGCAATCATGGTTGGCGGTTGAACGAGCAAAATAACTTCAAGGGAGCGACGATCAATTTTAACTATCGACCGAACAAAACGATCGAGCTGCGATTGGATGCCAGTCTAGAGACCCTGTCCCGCACCGATCCTTACAGCACGATCAGCGACCATTTTTCTGCTTGGGATGGAGTGACGGTTTTTTCCGGACCGGTCACAGATGCGGTGCGCTCGGCCAACGCGACTCCCGGAGCGCCTAATGCCTTCGGCCAAAAGCTGACTTACTTCGGCGAGCCACAGGGGGTCGATCGGCGCCCGGCCAACTATAATGTCTTCATTCCGAGCGGCCCTAATATAATCATGGATTATACAAATTTTGCTCGGACCCGACAGGCCGACGATAGCTCGGATGGCCGCACCCCCGTGTACCTCGGCGACCTGCAGATCATTCGGGCCAATAATCCCAACACCGCCACCACCAGCTACAACGTCAATGCCACAAATCTTTTCGATGCACCCGACTTTCTCCCGGAGATCTTCGATCACGCGGTCGCCGTATCTAGCTTCCGGAGACCGAGTGAACGATTCTCGATGGCAAATCGGGAGCCCTTCCTCACTCAGCGAAATCGAAACCTGACTCTGACCTTCACCAAACGTTGGGCGGAAAGTCTCTTTCTCGAAATCGGGGCGAACGCCAATCAGGTCCCCACCCACACTTTTGCCGCCTCATTCTATAATGATCTTCGCACGATCGACATCGATATCGACAAAACTCTACCCAACGGCCAGCCCAACCCTCATTTCCTCCAACTCTATGGAGATGGGCAGGTCCGTGACCGCAAGGCCTCCGTCAATGCCGAGAGTGTCCGAGCCAATCTCGCTTATCGCAAAGACCTCGGCCGATGGGGAAAATATAATCTGAATCTGAACGCGAGTTCCACCTTTAAACAAATCCAGTCGAACGACTACGCGCTAAGCTTGGCCCACGACCCGGATCCTCGTCTCTGGCAGACCAACGACTTGATTCGGCTCCGTACTTACTGGAATGATACCGACCGCCCGTATTCGAGGGATATGCTGCTTCGGCCGATCACCTTCGTCGATTGGGATTATACCGATCCCAATAATCCCGTTTCTCATAACGTGACCGTAAATCCCCGTTGGGTCATTACCGGTCGAAGCAAGGGAACGAACGAATGGGTCAATGGCGGGGCTCAGCTTCAGGCGAAATACTTTAATCGCCTGACTTTCCTCCTCAATTATCGAACCGATCTCGTCTCGGGAACACAGCGGAATTCCGTCGCTTACGGAGATTTACCCGCCGACTGGGATGGCGAAACCCTTCCCTTCAAGCCGAACGCTCCGAGCGACTGGTTAAACCTCACTTATATTCCGGTGAATGCGTCCGGCGCTCCGACCAGTTCGACGCCGGTGCTGGCCAGCACCCGTCCGCGGACCACGGTCAATGGGCTCTCCGTTCGGAATCCTTTATACGCCAATGCCCGCTTTCGCGACGATTATAATAATCCCCAATACCGCGCTACCCGCAAGACGAGCTCTTATGGCGCCACCTACGAAATCGTGCGTTGGGCGCTCGTCTACGGCAATTTTTCCAATGCCTATAATCCTCCGGATATCGGCGTCTATACCCTCGACAACCTGCAGAAACTCCCGACCGATGCCTATAGCTACGAGTTCGGGGCCCGCTTCTTTCTTTTCAATGATCATCTCCAATTGCGCTACAATCGCTTCGAAAGTCGAAGGGAGCACGAGGGAGTGACTTCGCCCATCATTGGAGACTATAACACCCTGACAAACGCGAATAACGCGACAAGCAACCTGGCGGACGACCGGAACAGCCTCGGCATACCCAACTTATCCAATGGCGATTATCAAAATAGCCGTAACTACGGAAATGAAATAGAAATCACCGCCAACCTCGCGCGCGGGTGGCGAGTGACGGGCAATTTTGGAGACAATAAACAAATCCGCACCTCGCGATTCCCGCTGAGTAAAGCGTTCATGGCCGATCCTACCAACCAGAACATTTTTCGCCAACTACTCGAATCGGCCGGCGGCCGGCTGGACACGACTCAACATCCCAATGGCGCCCCGGGTCTGGCAATTGCCGCACCGGCCGGAACCTACCCCGCCGGAACCCCGCTTCGGGACCAGACCTCAGCCATCAATGCTTATAATAATTTGTGGTTGAATGCGTTTGCCCAACTCACGAACGATTCTCCGGTATTTTCCGGGAAGGGCAAAAAGGTCAATCTCTACAGTGACTATACGATCCAAAAGGGTTGGTTCAAGCGGCTGCGCGTTGGATTTGGTTTACAGTGGCGAGACAAAATCATTCTCGCCGATCGCTCTCGGGATACAATCGTTGACCCGACGAACCCAGCAAAAGCGATTGATGACCCGACTAAGGATGTCACCACCTATATTTGGTCGAGACCTCTCATGACTGCGAAGGGTACACTGGCTTATATGATACCCATGAAAAAGGGCCGCAGCGTAGAATTCAATCTTGTCGTCGACAATCTCTTCAACGACCGGCACCCCCTCTATCAAAGCGCGCAATTCAGACTGCTCCCCGTGAATGGGGACTTCACCTCGCCCGCGCGCGTCACGACGATGGTAAATCCGATCCCGCGGGAGCCGATTAATTTTATGCTCACCACGACGGTGAACCTGTGATTGAGCGGTCCGCTTAGCGTGAGTCATGAAATGCGCGAAAATGCGGAAGGATGAACGTGCGTTCATCCCGGCCTTTTACTCAAAGATCAACGCCCGCCCTTGGGGGCGTCGGCCCGTCCTGGTCGTGCTCGCCGCCCTCGCTTCGGTCGCGAACGCCGACCGGCCAAACCTCTCCTCCGAATTGGTCGAGCGGCGTGCTCTGTATGACCGACCTTTCGTCGGCGAGAGCATTGCCCTCGCACCGGACGGTCGTCATCTCGCGTATTCAGAAATCAGCGACGACCAACTTTGGTTGAACATTGCCGATCTGGAGCAGCATACCCGCAAGCAAATCAAACTCGAGGAGCAAACGACCCCCGCCTCCCAAGCCGTCGCCACCGACGCAGAGGCGAACACGTTGACCTATCCGTTTCTTCATGCGGAGACGCGCCATCTTTCCCGCGGACAGCTGAGATGTCTCCGGTGGTTGAGCAGCGACTTGCTTCTCGTCCAAGGGCAAAACTCGAGCGTGATCGCAGTCCACGCCGACGGCGGTCCGCCGCTGGTTCTCTGGGACCGCGCCGAGCCCGGCGCGCTGCCCTCTTCCGATCAGCTCAAAATGGCCGAGGCGGTGGCCCTTCCCGCGCGCGTTCTTCCCGGGTTGCCGGAGGACCGTAACCACGTGCTGATCCAGACCGCGGCAAATACGACTCACGCGACCTATGCGAACGTATATCGGGTCGATCTGCGCACCGGCGAAGCGGAGTTCGCGGGCAGTGATCAACGTTTTGGTGCGATCCATTTCTGGTCAGCCCGAGATGGCGCTCTCTTCGACCGCCGGGGATGGCTGCGGATCGACTACTGGAGAGAAAACGAACGGCGGCAGCCCACGTTTTATTATCAAGATCCCAAAGCACCCGAGCTTCCCGATTCCACGGTTATTCCGTCGACGCTCGATGCTTTCCTCGGCCAACCCCAAAAGCGGGAGTTCGAGCTCTCGCCGCAAAACTATTTCGGCGAACGCTCGTTCCCCTTGGGGTTCGACTATGATCCCAATATTCTTTATATTCTTTCGAATTATAGTCGCGACACCTTCGGTCTTTATTCACTCGATCTCACCACAAAAAAAAGAGTAGCGCTTACCCCGCTGGGCCTGCCTTTCGACCTTTCTCCGCTCGAATCTCATTTTCCGGACGATACTCTGGTTTTCGATGACGCTCGACGCCGCTTGGTCGGAGTGCGCCTGACTTCGACCAAGGCATCGACTTATTGGATCGATCCGGAACTTTCGCGACTCCAAGCCACCCTCGATAAAGAGCTGCCGGGACAGACCGTCGAGATCCTGCAATGGGACACGACTCGCGCTCAGTTTCTCCTTCGCCTCAGCCGCGATGATAATCCAGGACACTATGTTCTTTATACAAAAAAGAATGGTCAGAGAGAGCTCCTGCTCGATCGCGCCCCGTGGCTCACTCCTGCGGTGGTGCAACCGTCGTCGCCTTTTATCTTTTCCACCCCAGGAGACGTTCACCTCACCGGCTATCTCACCCTCCCGCAGAAGCCGAGGCTCACGCCGCCGGCGCTGGTGATTTACTGCGAAGGCGGACCGTGGACCCGATCTCTTCCCGGGTTTCATCGCGAAGCGCAAAACTTGGCCGCGTCCGGAGTGGTTGTCCTGCGTTTAAACTACCGGGGCTCGCGTGGCTTCGGGCGGGCCTTTCTCGAAGATTTGGTCGCCGGGTCGGACGCGACGCCTGTGGCTGATATCCTGTCGGCCGTCAATTGGCTCGCTCTTAAATATAAGTTTCAACGGAAACGCGTCGCCATCATGGGAGAAGGTTTTGGTGGATACATCGCGACCCGCGCTATCCAACTCCATCCGGAGACCTTCCGTTGCGCCGTGGCGATAAATTCACCGCCGACTCTAAGTGCCTGGGGAACCATCCATTCGGTCCAGAACGATCACTCACCGCTCGAGCCCAACTTCACTCCAGTCGACCCGCCCCGCGAGAGCACCCCAACCGTTTCCGGAGAAAGCACAGGGGAGAATTTTGCCAGATTGGCCAGTGGCGAGAACGATCATTCCTTGCCGGTCCTGCCCAATGCATTTCTCGATTTTGGCAGCGAAGTACGACACGCCGTGGTTCAACGTATCCGCCAATCTGATTCAAAATCACCCTCGTTCATAACCTCTCTCGATCAATCGCCTCGTCCCGTGTTGGTCGTGGAAAACACCCGTGAATGGAATGGGATGCATTTCACTTTGCCGGGGGTTTCTTTGGAAAGTCTCGATCTACCGGGAGAGTTCAAAACCGGTTCGCCCGAGTTGAGGACGCAGGTTTATGCGCGGATCGAGCAGTTTCTTAATCTCAATCTTTACGACTTCAAAGTCGACGTCGGAGAGCCCCAAAAATTGGAAGAATCGGTTCCACCCCAGAAATCGGCCGAGCCCGTGCTGAATCCCTCATCAAACCATGCGCGCTGAACTGCTCGGCTCATCCTCGGCTCGTCACCTCGTTAAAGCGTGGCAAAAACATCAGTTCTTCGCGGCGCTGGTTTTCGCGGCGATTTGCCAATTTGTAGTGTCGGCATGGTTACAAGCTGGAGAGACGCCGTCTGCGCTTCTTCCTTCGGGCGGAGCGCGCGGGGAAAGCTGGAGCGGGCTACTCCTTGATTCTTCTCCCGGTTCCGTCGGAGCGGCCCAGCTCACCCTTCCTGGAGAAGCAACTTATCGTGTGCCAGATGGCCCGAAGGGTTGGTTCCGCCAAGGTCTGCTTACGGAAAACGATGGGACGATTGATGCGCGGGGGTGGTACGGCGTGCGGTTCGAGGTGGAGCTCGATCGCGAAGACCCGCTTGAACTTGAACTCGTCGTTCGCATCCCCCCGCAACCGGATCGAAACAGTCTGCTCAACGCCTCCTCTGGCCGCGCGTTCGTTCGGGGCAAGGGCTGGCACACCGTCACCGTGCCGTTTGCGTCCTTCGACTATAATCGCGGCCAGTCGGGCTTTCTCAAATACCTCAAAGAGCTGACGCTGAAAGCAAGGTATTCGGAATCTCGTGACGGCGATGCGATCAAGGTTCGCGCCGTTCGTCTCGTCCTCGCTCATTCTCTTCATCTGGCCAGCAGCATACGCTCCTCGCCGGGCGAGGCCGGCGGCAAGGTGACATACAACGTCACGCTCACCAATTGCGCCGACGTTCCGCAACACGTCTCCCTTCAACTCCAGCATACCGGATGGGAGGGCCTGCCCGCTGACGTTTCGCCTCGGACTCTCGCCCTCGCGCCAGGCGAAACGAAAACCGCCACCCTGACCGTAACCATCCCCGCCGACGTTCCTCCCGGCGCGCACGAATCCCAGACCCTGGTTGCGTTGCCCGAAGGCGGCAGCAGTGAGCCTGAGACGCTTGAGTTCACCACCTTGCGACGCCTACCCGCTCCCTATGTTATCCACGACGCCAAGGGCTGGGCAGAGCTGCGAGCCAAAGTCGCCCAGTACCCGTGGGCAAAAAAAGAAGCCGCCCAAATCATTCGCCAAGCCGATGACTTCGAAGTCCCGGTTGTACCCGCCGGAGGAATACCGTCGGATCAAGGGACTCCAGCGGTTTTCAAATCCTATATTGAACAACGCTTTTGGCCCACCGCCTTTGCCTGGAAACTCACCGGGGAAAAGAAATACGCGGAAAAGGCGGCGCTATTCCTCCGTCGGCTCTCCGATCCGGAAAACGGATACCCGAAGACCCTCCACGCCAACAGCCAGGGCATTCCTCAGGAGGGCGGCTTTTTCGAGGGCTGCGCTCGGGCCTACGATGCGATCCAGGATGCCGACGTATTGAGCAGCGCCGATCGGGAACAAATTGAGCGGACCTTTCGACTTTATATCGCCTCGGTCGAAGACGGAATGGCCAACGGTGGTATTTCCAACTGGTCCGTCTTCAACCTCTGTCCAGCCGCGGTCTGCGCCTTGGTCGTGCAGGACCTGCAACACTATCATTATTTAATCAATGGACCATGTGGCATCGCCGATCATATTCGCTACGGGATCATGGATGATGGCTGGTGGTATGAGATGTCTCTCAGTTATAATCTTGGCTGTGCCGAGGCCCTGACAGCCCTGGCCATCGCCGCTCAGCCTTTTGGCGAGGATCTGCTTCACCAAAAATTTCCCATCGCGCTGACGCGCAAAGTTGGACTGCGTCCATTCGAGTTCGAGAATTTCCTCGGGATGTCTTTCGGAAAATACGGACCGCTGACCCACACGAGTGTTACGATAAAACAAATGTGGGATGGAATCGCCTTCTATCCCGACTATCGCGGCGTGATGTTTGGCATGGGCGATGGTCATGAACACCTGGTTGCGGGGCGTCCCTTCGAATTGGCGTATCAGGCTTTTCGCGACCCGGTGTACGCTGGGATTATCAAACGCGGCCAAGATCGCGACTTGCTCTTCGGTGTGGCTGACCTCCCAAGCGACACGCCAAAACTTTACCAAACCTCCACCCACTCCGACAATGCCGGTATCGCAGTCCTGCGCTCGCAAACCGACGGACGTGAAGCGCGTGAACAAATTCAAGCGGCGTTCAAGTATGGAACCCACGGGAGTTATCACGGGCATTTTGATCGGATCAGTCTCCTCTCGCTGATGCGCTATGGTCGGAGTTTTTATAATCCGGAGACGTCGTGGTACGGCTACGGCAGTTATATGTACAAGTGGTGGGTCCAGCCCTCGCTCGCCCACAATATGGTCGTGGTGGATGCCAAAGAACAAGAGCCCCAGGAATGCCGCCCGCTCCTTTTCTATAGCGGAAAATCCCTCCAAGCCGTGGCCGCTGAAACGGTCACACGCTGGTCGAATCCGCCCTACTTCGGCGGCTACGATCAGCTCGCGGCCGTGCAGTCGGGCGACGCGCCTTTTGTCCCCGTGCCGGAGCTCCATCCCAAACCCGGCGAGCTCACGGGCTACACCGAACCGGTCCGCCAGCGGCGTCTTATCATTGTGACTGACGACTACGTGGTGGTGGCGGATGATTTGCGAGCGGAACAAGAACACACCTTTGACCAGTTGATGCATTTTCGAGACGCTCAACTGGCCGACCCAGCCAGCGCCCGCCTCCTCGGGCACGACGCACAGTTTGATCCCAACCCTCTCGGTAGTGGCCAGTTCATTACCGACGTCACGCGTTACGCGGTGAAGGCGCCGGCGCAAGTTCACTCCGTTCACCGTTTCGGTGCTACGGGCCAAAACTCCTCTCGCTGGGAAACCGGCGGCGCCAAATCGCTCTCCGAGCCCGGCGTGCTGAAAATCGACGAACACATGCTCTGGCCCCGCCAGGCTGAAATCGCGATCGGCTCGTATCCAGAATCTTGGAAAGTCGCCAAGAAACTCTCGTATAACGTCAAGGGCGATGAGACCATTCTCACCTCCGGAGTACTCAATCCTTGGATACTTGGCAGTCGCGCGATCGACCTCGACATCACTGGAGTCAAGACGCTGCGCCTGCAGACCCAAGTGGTTCGCGCCAAGGACACGCTCAATACGCTTTTCTGGGGCCACCCCGTGGTCGTGACGTCAGAGGGAACAGAAATTCCCCTCTCTGAACTGAAAGCCAAGGCGAGCAACCGCATCGATCCGCCGAACCCGGGAGAAGATTACGAAGGCGGCCCGATTTGCCTCGCTGGAACGCCTTATACCGATGCGATCGCCGCTGAGCCGCGCGACGCCAACAACGCAGCCGAAGTGGCTTTCGATCTCACCGGCCTTCAGGCTAAACGTTTTAAAACTGTGGTGGGAGGCGACTGGCCCGTGGGTGACGAAGAACAGGTGCGAAAAACCGTGTCCGTGCGCGTCCGCGGAAAAAACGCGCAATTTCTGACCGTTCTCGAGCCCTACGAAACCCAGCCGTTGATCAAAGACGCAACGGCCAGCAGCGCCTCGTCCCTCCGCGTCCGCCTGGGGGATGGCCGTATCCAAACATTGGTGATTCACGGCTGGGATAACGCGGATTCCGACCTCTCGGTCGAACTCGAGGAATCGAAGGACGGCGAAACGATCCGGCAAGAAACCGCTCGTTGAACCCGGACTGAGCCGACGTCGGAAAATAATTTTTCAATGTCCATTGAACTCAAAGCCCACGCGCAAGATCTCGGTTCGCCGCTCGCGCATTTCTGGAATGTCTGTGTCGGCGCAGGCCGAGCGGCCGAAGGTCTCCGTGCCGCCTGGCTCGAGCAAATGGAGCTCGCAGTAAAACACTGCGGATTCCGCTACGTGCGTTTTCACGGCATCTTTCACGACGATATGTTCGTTTATCGAGTGATCGACGGAGTGGAAGTATTCAATTTTCAATACGTCGACGAACTTTTCGACCGTTTGCTCGCGCTCGGGATCAAGCCCTTCGTCGAACTCGGTTTCTGTCCTAGGGACTTGGCGACGGAGAAAGAGACCGTCTTTTGGTGGAAAGGGCACGGCTCCCCTCCGAAAGATTATTCCAACTGGGCCGAGCTGGTCCGACGTTTTGTCCTCCACCTCATCGAGCGGTACGGAATCGAAGAAGTCCTCACCTGGTACTTCGAAGTCTGGAACGAGCCGAACCTGTATCCATTTTTTCATGGCACCAAGACGCAGTACTTCGAGCTGTACAAGGTCACGGTCCAGACCATCAAACGGATCGAGCCGCGCCTTCGCGTGGGAGGGCCTTCGACCAGTAATTTCGTCCCGGATGGACGTTTCGACGGCGAAACGGAAGACAAATCTCAGCACCGCGTCGTCACTCAAGCCAAGGACCTGGATACTCTGGAGTGGAAGCCGGTGTGGCTGGAGCAATTCCTTCACTACTGTTGCCGCCAAAAACTGCCGATCGATTTTATCTCCGTCCACCCTTATCCCACCGATTGGGCGCTCGATGAACACGGAACCGGAATGAAGTTTACCCGCGGCGTGGACGCCACCCCACGTGACTTGACTGCACTGCGCCGGACGATCGAGGCGAGCGTGTATCCCAATGCGGAGATACACCTTACCGAATGGAATTCCAGCTCGTCCTCCCGCGATCACACCCACGACCGCCTCCCCGCCGCCACCTATGTCGTAAAAGCCAATCTCGAGTCCATTGGGCAGGTGGACTCACTCGCGTATTGGACTTTTACCGACGTCTTCGAGGAACAAGGTGCCGGTTCCTCGGCTTTCCACGGCGGTTTCGGTTTGATCAACTATCAAGGGATAGTGAAGCCCACGTTTCATTCCTACCGTTTTCTCGCCGCGCTCGGTGACGAGGTCCTGAAACGCACGTCCGGTGGAATTATCACTCGTCATCGCAGCACCGGTAAGCTCACGGCCCTGGTTTATCATTACCCGCCGGAGATGCCGCTCACCGTTCCCGCGTCATTCGACTCGCCCGACAAGGCCGAAGCCACGCTCGCGCTCGGTCAGCCGGACACCTTGACCCTCATACTGACCGGTTTGCGGCCTCACGCGCCGATGCTGGTCGAGACCTTGAGCAAGGACGCCGGAAATGTGATCGAGACCTGGAAAGCCCTCGGCGCGCCCGAGCCGCTCTCCCGGCCCCAGACCGCTCAACTGCGTGAAAGCGCCTTGGCCACCCGCCGCGAAACCTTGGCAGCCGATGCCGAAGGCGTATTCACCTTTATCCGACAGATCGAACCCTGGAATGTGGTGTTGATCCGGGAGGAATAACGTTGGGCGCTTTGGACTCCAGGGTCGATAAAGACCCAACATTGCGGGTCATCGCTAACCTAACGACCGAACAGGGCACGCCACACCAACGAACGCACATAATTCTACATCCCTCCTCCATCGAGAAGGCACTTTAAGAGAAGACGATAAAATATCCAATCAATACCGTTCGATGCATTGCCTATTATCAATAGAGCATCGCGACGGCTCAAAGCGCAGATCGCAGAATTAAATAAAAAAGGGGTGCCGCCATGCGCAAACATAGGCGACACCCCATGAACTACACCCCTGACAAAGCGTTTTTCAGAAGGACAGCGTGTTGGTGAGCGACCAGATCTCCGGAGCGCCGATACGCCAGGAAGCGACAGTACCGTCCGGCTGAACCGTGACCGGAATCAGGTAGTTGCCTTTACCCACGTTGCGCACGTTGAGTTGAACCTTGTATTCAATCTTCGCGGTTAATTTGCGGGTGTATCCAATCCACAAATCGATATTGGTCTCGGCCGGTCCGTAGTAGGGGCTGTTCAGGTCGAACTTAGCCGTGGTAGCGACCCAAGGATTAGCCGCCACTTGGTCGCCGACATAATAGACCGGCTTGTAGCCGATGATGACTTTGTCCTGCCAGCGATAAGCAGCGCCCACGCTGAAGCCCTTGAGCATGCCACGACCAAATTCGTAGTTCGCAATGAAGTTGGCGCGCCATTTACGCAGCTCAGGAACCGCGTTATTTTCCTGACCTTTAGTGGAGAGCCAGGACGCCCAGAAGTTTCCATTCCAGTCCGACAAAGCGGTGCTGGCCGAAGCACTGGTGCTGCTGCGCAGGGTACCTGCGGCGGTTGTATTCAAGGCCGTGTTGATCTGGGTCACGAGCTGATTGAGTGCGATATCGCCCACGTTGCTTCTGGTCGCTTGCGCTTTCGAAACATTCATGGTCAGGCGCAGACCCTTGATCGGTTGGGCGTACAGTTCCATCTCCGTACCTTTCGAAATATTGTCTTCCGGAATAGTGAAACCGTTGAGACCAGTCGAACTGATCGAGTGAAGCTGACTGATATCGGTCTGATTGACGTCGATTTTCCACGCCGTGAAAAACTGCGACGGGATACTCTTGACCAAGGCGTCCCAACCCGCGACGTCGGCTTGCATCGCGGCGATGGCCTGATCCTGGGTTTGACCAGCGGCAGGATTATAAATCCACTGGTTGGAATTGCCTACGTGATAACTGCTCGGATTCGCCGGATCGGAGACTTCGAAAACGTACCGATTCCTGGCCGACTGATAACCTGTAAACAGCCCTTGGAGGTAGAACGAGTTGAATCCACTGGTGCCGTTGGCATTCGTAACAGTGCTCTCATACCAATTGATCTTCAGTGAGTACTTGTTGTCCTTGGTCGAGAACAACAGACCGCGGTCTTTAGTATTGCCCGTTGGCGGGGTGAGCAAGTTGTTCAACGGCCCCACTCGACCAGCGAGGGGTTGGAAATTTTCCGATTGGCTATAGAACAGGCTCACGTTGAAGGGCAGGCGTTGGTGCAACAACTGATTGAGATGCGCGACCCCGCTCCAGCTGTTCGACGTATCCTCAACCATAGCGCGCGTGGTCGACGGATTTTTAAAGTTGAATATAGTTTTATCCATGATCGCACGACCTTCGGTATCACGAGTGGCCGAAAGAGCCCAGGAGCGGGCCTTGTCCTTGCGATAACCGTACATGCCCACAATCGCTCCGTCCCAGAAATATCCCTGCCAAATTAGGGCGTCGGAGGTCACATGGGTTTTTCCAATACTGGACGATGTCGTATTTTGATCGCGATTCCCTTGTTCCGAATTGGTGATCGTGATGGGAGTATTGATCCAGCCGCGGTAATTGGCGGGATTTTCGGATTGCGTAGAAGTGCGCCGCGAATTGCCCACCGGATACAGCGGGTTGTCCCACGGGTCGGCGGGATTAACGGTGGTTGCGATCCAGGTGGAATCAAAGGTGCGTATGCTTCCACTGGTTACAACCGCTTGGGTGGTTGGCCCGGGAATATTGGCATTGGCCGCAGAGCTAGCATTGGCGAGCGAGGGGCCCAGGTAAATTACGGGATAGACCTTGCGGGTATTAGAGTCGATGAACGACGGAGCAGACCCGAATCCGTTGATGAAATCTTTGTACGCATTGTCCGCGACGTAGTGCACAAAGCCGCGTGAATAGCTTTTCCTCAAGTCGTCACTATAAAGACCGGTCAGCACATGGCGGCCCAAGATGTGGGTCAGCAGACTGCGATGTTCTCCGTGATCGAAGTCGTGTTTAGCGTAAGCCGTAAAACGATAAGCTTCACGGTCGACACCGCCAAAACCTCCTCCTCCAGACGCGTCGGCAATAAACGGCCGACCGAAGTTCGGGTTGGTCGTGCCATCGGCCTCGATGCTCGTCATGTCGATAAAGATCTGTTGATTCTTATCCTGCATGAAATTGAGCTGACCGTTATCGTAGTGCTGTTTATCATACGCAAATTCGAGACCCACCCTGCCGTCGAATAGGGTTTCAGCAATGTTCGCGTTATACCGGTGAAAATTCTGCCACTCGTATTTGTTCGGACCGTCGATCAACTGATCGTAGAAGTCGAAGATCGACGGATCAGAAAGCTGAATATTGCGAGTCAGACCGAACTTGGCGCCCGGTAGGTTGACCTTTTTGGACACGTCACGGTAAATCGTAACGGACGACTGGCGGGAGAAGGGTAACCCACCGATATTCCGGTCAATAGCGCCGTTTGTCCCGATGCCGCGGACAGTGCTCGGTTCCAGTTCGACCAAATTCCCCTGGGCCGTATCTCCGCTGGAGAAAATGGCCATCGGATTACCGAAGTAGCTGCTCGAAAATTGTCCACCTAGCCAAGGCAACCACTGCGGGTTAGGCGTACCATTGGGAAGGCTCGAAGGAAATTGACCGCGAGTGGGATCGCCAATCGCCGAAATGTTATTATCCTGCAACCCGCGCGCATCCAACGCAGCTTTATTGAGATTCGCGTAAATAAAGGGCGTACCGTCGGTCCTGTAGCCCGTCGCCGTTCCCGTGTAGAACCAAGGCGTGATTGCGTCTCCCGGCGTAAGGCTGCGCGGACGATTACTGCGCACATTGCCTTTCTCGTAGTTGACCTTGATCGTGGTGTGTGCGGACCCCTTGTTCAGGAAGGCCGGTTCATAGCGCAGTGCACCGTAGCCACGCTTATCCGTCTGGTAAGCAGGATCCTGTTGGAACTTTTCTTTGCTATAGAGTCCATCAACACGGATCGCCAGCTGTTTGGGTATAAGTACCTGATTGACGTCGAGCGTAGTCCGAAGGCTGCCGAACTTACTATAGCGGACCTCGACTTGGCCCTTGTTGCGGAAGGTGGCGGTTCTTGTACCAGCATTGATGATACCAGCCGGACTGCCCAAGCCGAAAAGCATGGCATTCGGGCCACGCTGCATATCGATACGGTCGATGTTGTAGCTGTCCCACGGAATGTCCGAGAGGAAGTAATCGATCGTATTGTCGGCCGATGCCAAGCCACGGATACGGGTGTTCGAAGTGGGGTTAGCAAATTTGCCGGTCTCGTCGAGCTGCGTGCCGCTGCCGGCATTCGCCATATTGCCGTAAATATTACCGACTTCGGAATTGGTGGTGTAAAGAAGCAACGACTCGTTGCTCGTGGCCGCAAGGTCGCGCAGCATTTGCGAGGTCACGACGCTGATGGCGGAACCGACGTCTTTTAATTCAGTGTTGAGGCGGTTGCCCGCGAGAGAGCTGGCCGCAGCGTATCCGGATTCTTCCGACGCAGTGACTTCGAAGGGCGACAAAACGATGGTATCTTCCTCTTCAGGACGAGCAGCGGTGGCGGAAGCGGGCGCGGCCGCGAGCTTCTTTGGCGTCTGAGCGGTTGATTTGGGTGCGGACTCTGGATTTTCCCGAGCCCCCGGCGCAACCTGCGCACGCAGGAAACACGGTGAGCTGGTCATTGCCGCCAGAGCGGCCATGAGGATGGTGATACGCGAACGGTAGTTCATGGTAGTTGTTAGGTTTATACCCCAGGCGAATTAGGTTCCGCCGAGGCTTTTTCGCTATGGGCTTTTCACACAGCTAAAGGGGTTCGCTTCCGTCACTAAGAGGTGGACGAGAGCACCGCACGCAGCAGCGCTCTCGTCCTGTTTACAACTCGACACAAAACGCACGAAGTTAACAGGCATTTTAATAAAATCGCCGTTCCATTCCCTCAATAAAGCGGACGGCAATATATACTCCTAAATGCCACGTCGTTTTGGTCAAGTGCGATGTCCATGGATTAGTTAACCGTGACGGAATAATTATTGATGGTGTAGTTGCCTCCACCGCTAGGGGTGGTGATCAGTTCCCAGCCGAACTGAACTTTCGATAACGTGGGGTTATTATACCACCCCTTGCTATTGATCCATTGCACCACTGCCTTAATATCAACGCTAGCCGCATTCGTCCTGCTCGTAGCGAGGAAGGAGAAAACGGCCTTAGATCCATTCCAACGTGAAAACACGTTATATGTTCTGCCACCAATACTGACATTTTTTAGGGTGGGAATCGCCGTGCCGGAGGCGTCATAAGAAGCCGCGATCGGTTTGGTGTTGGCCCAGTTGAACCAGATCATGACTTCATAGGTGCTTCCGTTCAGCCATACGTCATAAGCTAAATCATAAACCGACCCGCTCGCGGTGGTCGCGTTAAACGAGCTAGTACAAGTGTGGAGCGAGTTCACCCGGATGTTCACCTGCTTATCGACGTTAGGATACGATTTGATCCCGCTGCCGGAGTGCTTGGCCCAGACTCCCCAATTGTGAAAGGAGTTGGCCCAGATAGTTTGAGGACCAGGGTTTGCACCCCAGACGTCGTTTTCTATCGTATATCCACCATTCGACCAACTGGACCAGTGTCCAGTGGCAGTCCAAGCAGCCGCCTGCGCCAGAGCAGGCAGCGCGAAACAAGAGACGAGCAAACCGAGGGTTTTGAGGGGTTGGGGTAGGGATTTCATTGGGTATTTGTGTTTTGGTGCTTCTGCCTAATCGGCGATTTTCCTTGCCGCCGAGAGGGGTCTCGTCGGTCAAAGAAAGGGGGTGCCGTTGGGCAGGAGAGGGGTAAGGTGCGCCGTTGCAGACGGGCGCCAAAAGCTGAGCCCGCGAAAGCAGATTAACGGGCTCCAGAGAGTGCATGGACGAGCGAAGAGTACCGAGCGAGCCGACAGAAAGCATGCAATGAAGTGGAAGGGGCGGGCGACGACGGAACCAGCGCTAGATCACGGCAGCGCAGAAAGAACGCCGTTTCGTGATAAGCGTAAAACAGATGTAGTGCACACGATCATACCCAGCACATGCCTGTTGTCTCCGCCGATAAAGTATACAAGCGACCTATACTATCGGATAGGTTCCCACCCGCGCCTACTGACTCCCCTTACCCTGTTGTATCACTCTAGCCACACCAGGCCGCTCTCGATCGCGAGACGAACCGCTTCAGTCCGATCTCGGGCCCCGAGTTTTTCCAGGATATTACCCACGTGAAGTTTTGCCGTGACTTCGGCGAGCGACAACGCAGCCGCGATTTCTTTGTTCGTCTCCCCTTTGACCAGCAGCTTCAGGACTTCGAGCTCCCGAGTCGTGAGATTCGGACGTTTTAGGCGCTCGGCCAAACGCGACGCCACTCCCCCCGGCAAATAGCCGTTCCCCTTCGCCACCGCGCGGATTGCAGATACCATTTCCTCTCGCTGGATAGATTTGGGCAAATAGGTTTTCGCCCCGGCTTGGATCGCTCGATAAATATCTTCACCGCCTTGGAAGGTGGAGATCACGATCACTTTCGCCTCGGGGTGATTTTTGCACAAACGCGCAGTGGTTTCGATCGCGTTGATCCCCGGTAACCGCAGATCGAGCAGAGTCACGTCGGGCCGTGAACTTTCATAGGCGTCGAGGGCCTGCTCACCCGTGGATGCTTCCGCCACGACGCGGAAATCGGCTTCCATTTCCAGAGAAGTTTTAAGACCAATCCGGACCAGCGCGTGGTCGTCCACAATCATCAACGTGAGAGGCATCATATCAGTTTAAACGGTTCTAAGACGCTTGGCCGCCGGCCGCTTTGAAGACAAGTGCGGTAAAATCACTTCGATCGCGGTGCCTCGTCTCTTCGCCGTGACAATGCTAAAACGAGCCCGTAACTTGTCCGCGCGTTCGCGCATTCCGATCAGCCCGAATTGCCCTGCCTGCGCGCGGGCGCCTTCGCGGTCGATTTCCATGCCGCGGCCGTTATCCTCGATGCGCAAGATCAGCTGCGTGGGATCGGTGGACAAGGTGACGCGAATGTCTGTCGCCTCCGCGTGTTTTAAGGCATTCGTCACCGCTTCTTGGGCCAAGCGCAAAAGATGGTTTTCCGTCACCGCGTCCAACCGCGGCCGTTCGCCTTCGCGATTAAAATGAAAATTCACCCGATGATTCCCAACTAGGCCTCGTAGGGAATGCTCCAACCCGTCGACCAAGTCGCCGCCTTCGAATTCGCGGCTGCGCAGATCGAGCACGGCACGCTGCGCTTCGTCGAGACTGTGACGCAGCATCGCCCGAGCCGTGTCGAGGTGGGAACGCGCCGACGCCGCCTGATCGACCAAGGCGCGGGCTGCCGCGTCGAGCAAGATGGTGGTGCCGGCCAGTCGCTGCTCCAGCGAATCGTGCAATTCCCGAGCGATCCGGTCCCGCTCCTCCAGGGTCGCTTCGACTCGGGTCTGAGCCACAATCACACGGGTCTGCCGCGCCACGGTGCGGCGCAGGATCCAGATCCATCCCGCAGCCAGGACCAAGACACCGCTGAGTCCAGCAAAAGCGATCGCGATTCGGCGTTTGCTCCACCACGAGGGAGCGCTCAAGACCTGAAGATCTTCCAAACTGCGCAACCGAAGACTGAACGCCGCTGCACTCGCGAGCTGAGTGTTGTCGGACTTCAATCGGTCCACCTTGCAGATTCCGATGAAGGAGACCCGCGCTCCACTTTCCGGCAGCGGGGGAATGGCGCCGTCATCATTCCGTGAATACACGACGCTGAAAGAGATCCCGTCCTCCGCCACCGCAAACAGGATCGCCTCACTCGTCCGCACCACGCCCTGCACCATGGCTTCGACTTGAACCAAGTCGGATTCGTCGTCGTGCCGAAGCATCCTCGCCACCGTCGTCTGCCTGGGCGAAGGCGCGGTGTCGTGGCCCACGCAGCGCGCAAACGCATCGACTAGGATCGGTTTGATCAGGCCGTGCTCGGCGAACCCCGCCACCTCCACCAGGTCGCCCACGCGAAAGGAGTTGGGCGCTTGTAAACGCACTTCCAGGCTGTCGCTCTGGTCGCGCAGAAAAAGATGGGTGGCTGATTCTGACCAGATGACTTGTCCCGCCACTTTGGATACGGTATCGGGCCGCATCGTGTCGGGATAAGACAGCAACGTTGAGACCGCCTGGGTGGAGAGGGCAAAAAGGTCGGCCGGAGCTTGAGTTTCGATGCTAAAGGTTTCGGTTGTCGGAGTGACCCAAACGATGGGTTTGACGATCTGGCGCCGATAATTCTTCAGGCCGCCTGCGACGCCCCGCAGCCGCACCGAAGCACCAATCAGCGGGAGGCGTGCATAGTCGACCGATTGGGAGACCTCCACTTTGAGGAGCGCACCGTCCGCGGCCAAATAGCAGACCATTTTACCGGATGAGCCTCGTTCCACCGTACGAATGATCCCGGCCACCTCCACCCAGCAGCAGTCCAGCCGTCCCGAGGCCAGATCGCGGTAACTGGCGCGAACCGGTTCCGGCAGGGGGCGATGTCCGATCAAACGCGAGGACGCCTCCGTGACCATGGGCAGGAACTGACCTTTGCTGGTCGTTCCGAAAACCTCGACGTAGTCACCGAGTTGATACACGCCCGCCTTGTGGTCAGGCGTGACAAAAACCGCTTCGGATCCTTCCTGGACATACATCTCGTTGTGGGTGGACCGAGTGATCACACCCGCAATATGCACCGGCAAGGAGTGAGATGCTTCCTCTGGGGTCAAGCTGCGCAGCTGCGAGATCGATGAAATCGGTTCGCCCGGAGCACCGAACAGGACGAACGGAGCCAACCCGCCGATTATCACGATAAACCAGACCCAAAAAGGACGTCCACTTCTCGACCTTTCGCGGCCCTTCCTCACGCCAGCCTCACGTCTGACGCACGCGGAGGACAAGCCGCGGGACAGACCTGCTGCGAGGCGACGGGGGCAAAAACCAATGCGACGAATTTTGGGAGCGAGCACAGCAGGTAAATCGACCGCGATGGTGAAAAACAAAGCGGGCGGGTAACAGACCTTATCAAAGCAAGCCCACTCCGCAAGAAAACCAGGAGCCGAGATGCTACTTCGTTTCTTCGCTCTCGTTCTCTGCGCTCCCTTTTTCGTCTCGCCAGAAAACGCTTGGGCAACCTCGGCGGGACCGGCCGTCTCGCGGTAGGTGCTTGCGCCTGAAGCGTATTCAAATTTTTACGACCGTGATCTCAGGCGGACAATTGAAACGGCCGGGAAAGCGGAAGGTCCCCACCCCGACGTTGACATAAAGAGGCCCGCCGGGGGTATCGAAGAGGCCCATATCATAACGACCGACGTGGCGCGGGACAAACAACGATCCATAAAACGGAATACGCACCTGCCCACCGTGCGAGTGGCCCGCGAGGATGGCAGAAAAACGTCGACCAAAGGTCTCCTGCGCGGTCATCGGATAATGGGTCAGCAAAACGCGGGCGTGCTCGCCACTCCCCTCTTTAGGAATGAAGCCGACATAGCGCTCCGCCGAACCGCACAGCTCAATTTTCTCGGACGGCCGCACGGTCTGATTGATGAGATATGCGCCGCCCGTGGCGGCAAAGGTTTTCCGATTCAGGGCGAAGGATGAATGCGACGCATAGTCGTGATTACCCGGAATGCCGAAGACGGGCGCCCTCAGCTGCGCGATGAAACGAAGCGCTTCTTCCTGGTAACGGCGGTCGTGAACCAGATCGCCGAGAAAACAAATGAACTCGGGTCGGAGTTCGTTGATCGTCGACACCACCGCTTGGGCGTACTCCACGTCACCGCTGTAATGAAAGTCACTCCAAGCCACAAAACGAGTCCGAGCCGGGACAGAAAACTCCATTCGCGTGACCTGCAACCGATGCGGTTCCAGGAGGAACGCCTCCGTCCCGCCCGCCGCACCGAGCAGACCGAGGGCGGCCAGTCCGAGAAAACGACGGCGATTGATCTTCGGAGGAGAGGTCATGAACGCCGGCGACCGTCTTCGCCTTGAACGGCCACGGCAAGCCTGCAGGTGATTTGGCCCGAGTGGCGCGGAGCTAAGCCGCTGCTTGGTCTGCGCCGAGCGGTTCGGCGAGCGCGCGCTCTTGCGCATTGAGCTTCCGCCAGGAGCAGAACGGCCCAGCCTCGTCGGGGGGGAAATCTGGCTCTAGTATCGGTAATTCGCCTACGAACGCTTTGAAATAAAAGGCCCCGACTGACGCTCCGCCGCCCAAGTAGTGGAGCTGTCACTACCGATCACGAGAAGGGTCACGGCTCGATGGGTCGACGGAGCGCTAAATCTGTGGCCTGATTTTTGGGCCGCACCGAAATCGGACCGACCCGTAATCGCCATGGGATTTGGTCTTCACCATAAATCGGGGGCCAATCGCGGACACAGCGAGAAAAACGAGGATTGTTACCCTTCAGGCCCTGGTATCATTCAGAAACCTTGCGCTAAAAACCGGCGAAGACAGGATTTCGTTCTACCCCGGGCCCTTCCCCTCCCATTCCGCCATGACGTTTTGGAAACCGATCAACCTGCTCCTGGTGATTGGACAGTTGTGCGGCGCGGGAGCGACCCTCCTTCCGGCCGCGAGCGAAGCGGAAAATCAGGATTATATTGCGCGCCAGTGGACGACCGGAGATGGCGCGCCCCATAATATTGTCACCCACATCCTCCAGGATCATACCGGCTATATCTGGGTGGCGACCCTGGGAGGAATGGCGCGTTTTGACGGAAGGCAGTTTAAAGCGGTGGACTTCCCGCCTGAACTCCGCCGAAGAGGCCTCAATATTCGCAGCATGGCGGAGGATATTGATGGTAGCATTCTCGCTCTCCTTCCGAGTGGAGATATTGTCCGAGTCTTTCACGACACGGTCTCTCTTCACCCCCTGACTGAGCGTCTTCGTGGCCGTGCGCTTTCCGACCTTTTTATCGAGCCGAGCGGCGCGATTTGGATCGGCACGTTTGATGCCGACTTGTTCCGCTGGCAGGACGGGCAATTGCTCTCGTTTGGGAAGGCCGACGGAATCGAGCGTCGCTTTCCCTCCTTCTCCTTCGCGGTCGATGGCGAGGGGCGTACCTGGGTCGCATCCGGCAGTTTTTTGGGCTACTATAAAGACGGAGTGCTAGTCCCTTTTCGGCGGCCCCTGGGGAAAAAAATCATCATCGCTCCTTCGCATGTAGGAGGCCTCTGGATACTCGCGGACGCTCAGTTGTATGAATGGGTCGGAAGTCAGCTCACCGCCCTGCCCTCAACTCCGGCGGGGCTGCCGGTCACGGCGGCACCGCGACAAATTTTTGAAGATCGCAGTGGCGCGATCTGGATCGCCACTCGGCACGAGGGGCTGTTTCGCCAGTTTCAGGGCGAACTGAAGCACGTCGCGTTCGCCTGTGATTCAACGCTCTTTGTCATGGAAGACCGGGAGAGTGGCCTTTGGGTCGGAACGGAGGGATGTGGGGTGAGTCTCTTGCGGCCAAAATTCTTTTCCCTTTTCGACTCCCCGACCGGCTTGGTCCAAAAGGTCTGCACCGGCGTCGCAGTCGACCTTTCCGGAGAAATTTGGGTGGTCAACCGCGAAGACGGAGCGGCTCATTATCACGAAGGGCGTTTTCTTTCCGCGCCACCGGAGTATAAACTCAAAGCGAGTACACTTTCGGTAAGCCCGACCGGAGAAATTTGGGTCGGAGCCCTCGACGGTCTCTACCGGATTTCCTCCGACCCCAAGGTCGCTCCGCAGAGGGTCAATACGCCGTCCACTAATATTAGATCGCTCTATTGCGCGCGAAATGGAGACACCTGGTACGTCGCCTATGCTGGGCAGCTGGGATATATTCGCGGAGACGGATATTATATTTTTTCGGCCAAGGATGGCTACGCGCCGGCTCGCGTCACCGGATTCGCCGAGGGACCCGACGGCACGATTTGGATCGGGAGCGGCGCGGGAATCCTGCGCCAGTTCCGGGACGGCAAACTCTCGATTGTGCCCGTCCCGAAGACCTTCTCGATGGCCTCGATCAACGCCCTCCATGTCGATGCTTCCGGTTTATTATGGGCCGCCACGGCCGACGGTCTGGTGCTCTTCGGTGAACATGGAGTCCGACGCTTTGCTGAGACCGAAGGATTGCCAGATTCCTTGCTCTTACAAATCCAGGAAGACGATTTGGGCCATCTTTGGCTGGGAGCGCGCCAAGGATTTTATCGCGTCGCGCGAGAGCAACTCCTCGATGTGGCGAACGGAAAACGCAGCAAGGTCGACGCCATGATGTTGCGCCGCGAAGACGGCCTGCCGAACCTGTCGCCTTTGGTCGGCAACAATCCTCTTTCGGCCAAGGATCGAAAGGGAAAGCTCTGGTTCGCCACCCTGGAAGGCGTGATCGGCATCGACCCGGGCAAGATCGCTTCGTCCTCCCTCCATCCGCCTGTAGTGATTCAGGAAATACAAGTCGACGGAACCCCGACCGATACACTCGCACGGCCCTTTCGCGTTTCTTCCGGCAAACACCATCTCAAATTTCAGTTCGCGGCCCTGAGTTTCGCCGCGACCGAAAAAATTCGCCTTTGGTACCAGCTGGAGGGAACCGATCCCAGCTGGGTCGAGACCGGCAGCACGCGAGCCGCGGAATACTCGAGTTTGCCGCCGGGCCACTATCGTTTGCGTGTCATCGCCAGTGAAAAAACCCCGGCCGCGACTGAGTTGGGTGACGTCTTCTTTGATTTTTCCATCGTCCCCGCCTGGTGGCAGACGCTCTGGGCTCGCGCTGCGGCGGTCGCCATTTTAATCGGCGCCTTGGTCTGGGGCTTGCGCCGCTACTCGCACTGGCAACTCACCCGCCAGTTGGAACGGCTGAAGCAAGAGCACGCGATCGAGAAGGAAAGAGCCCGCATCGCCCGCGACCTGCACGACGAACTCGGCGGCAGCCTCACGCGGATTTCTTTTGGAGTTGATCAGCTGAAGCGTCGTCTCTCCGGGTCGGATGCCCAGCCTCTGGTCGAGCAACTGGGTCAACGGGTCCGTCGGCACGCGACCGATCTTCAACGCGTGGTATGGGTGGAAAGTTCAAAAAACGATTCGTTGGATCGCGTGGCTCTTTTTATCGGTCGTTTCGCGCAGGATTATTTTCGCGACAGCGCGGTTCATTGTATTATCCGCGGCACGACAGAGATTCCGACCGATCCGATCTCACCGGAGAGTCAACACCATCTCGTCGCTATCGCCAAAGAAGCCTTTGGCAACGCACTCAAACATGCCAAGGCCACCCAGGTTATGGTCGAAATCAATTTCAATCGGCCGATCTTCGAAATCGTGATCAAAGATAACGGCGTTGGTTTTTCGCTCGAGGCGCAGCGGGACACGAACCACAACGGCCTTTCTAATATGCAGGCTAGAATCAATGAACTGGGAGGCAAGTTGCAGATCGAGAGCCAGCCCGGCAGCGGCACCACTGTCCGAGTACAATGGCATTATACGTATCAGCCGCGAAACAGCACCACGCGCGAGCCTTTCACCATCTAAATTTGCGCCTTTTTATTGAATACTTAATCATGCAAACCAGCATTGCCATCGTCGAGGATGATGCCGAAATCTGCGAAGATCTGGCTAAGATGATCGCGGAAACCGGCGACCTGAGCTGCGTTTGCGTTTGTCGAAACGGCCACGCCGCCCTCAGTAGAATCCCGAAGTGCACCCCCGATCTGGTCATCATGGATATTCAATTGCCCGACATGACCGGAATCGAATGCACCGCTAAACTGAAGCGTCTCCTCCCCCGCACGCTGATTATGATGTTCACCATTCGCGATGATGAGGAGCAGATCTTCCGCGCCTTGGAAGCGGGGGCGAGTGGCTATATATTAAAGGGCACCGAACCTTCGGAAATGTTCAGAGCCTTACGCGAAATGGCGCGCGGCGGTTCGCCCATGACTCCAGAAATCGCGCGCAAAGTCGTACAAAGTTTTCATAAGACCGAAAGCGCTGCCAGTCTCACCGAGCCGCTCACGCCGAGAGAGAAAGAAGTGATGAACGCGCTGGTGGAGGGCCTGATGTCGAAGGAAATTGCCGACCGTCTATCCATCAATATCGAGACAGTGAACTTTCACCTGAAACAAATTTATCAAAAGATGCACGTCCGTTCCCGCACCGAAGCGGTGGTTAAATATTTAAGGGAATATCGAGTCAGATAAACACGATACGGGCCGGTTTAAAAAAGCCGAGGGGTCCAGGCTCGGAGCGGCGCCTTCACGGCGGTTTGAAGAACGCGGGGCATAGACTCTATATATTACCGAGAAATCGGTCTTGAATAGCCGCTTGTATAATAGAATACAGCCGTTCTCTTCGGAGGGTTTTACGAATTTTTTTCCTAATGTTTCGTTGCTATTCGCACATTTTGCTTGGGTAAGCTTCGTCACGTATTCCCTCCGCTGCCCTCAGCAAGCGGTCATATTCATCCCTTCGTCATGAGATTGCACCGAACGATTGTACTCCTCCCCTGCCTTGCTGCCTTCGTCACCTCTGCTCTTGCTGCCTCCGATCGTCATCCTCCTCACAACGTCTTAGAAGATTGCGCCCGTCCGCCTCATCACATTCGTCCTCACTTCTCTTCCAGCCCCGCGGGCTATAACGCCCAACAAATCCGACACGCCTACGGTTTTGATCAAATCACTGGAACGGGAGCCGGCCAAACCATCGCCATCATCGACGCCTATGGAAGTCCTACGCTCCAAAGCGATCTCGATCTATTTTCCGCCACCTTCGGGTTACCCTCCACCGCGCTGAAAATATACTATCCTCAAGGGACTCCCACCGCAGATAGCGGCTGGGCCTTGGAGACGTCGCTCGATGTCGAGTGGGCTCACGCCATGGCTCCGGGCGCGACCATCGTCGTGGTCATAGCGAAAAGTTCCTCGCTCAACAATCTCCTCGGAGCAGTCGACTACGCCGTCGGCCTCGGGGCCAAGCAGATCTCGATGAGCTGGGGCGCCGCTGAGTTTTCCTCCGAAGGAAATTACGATTATCATTTCAATCGCCCGGGCGTCACCTTCTTCGCCTCATCTGGCGACAACGGCGCGGGCGTCGACTGGCCTGCGGCCTGTCCGACCGTGGTGGCGGTCGGCGGCACCTCGCTTCAACTCGACAGCAATGGCAACGTTCTCTCGGAAAACGGATGGTCGGGAAGCGGTGGGGGCTCGAGTGCTTATGAATTCCGCCCTGCCTATCAAAACGGCTGGCAATCTTCCAGTGGACGCGGCGTTCCCGACGTCAGTTTCAACGCTGATCCGCAAACCGGCTTTGCGGTCTATATTGGGAATTATAATGGCTCCGCCGGTTGGATGACGGTCGGTGGGACCAGCGCCGGCGCGCCGCAGTGGGCCGCTCTGGCCGCTCTGGTCAATGCAACGCGATCCGAGCCCGTAGGGATCTGGCACACCGCTCTCTATTCGATGGCGTCGAGTAACTATTCCGGCTTTTATCGCGATATCATCGCGGGGAGCAATGGAGCCTTCAATGCGATCAGCGGTTACGATTTTGTCACCGGCCTGGGCCGGCCGGCCGCGAATCTCTTTGTCTCGCCTACTCCCACCCATCCGCCGGTCGTGGTCAACGGCAGCGGCTTCGAGGGCCCGAGCGTCGGGACCAACACGTATTCAGCTTACGCCTACAACCCGACCGATTTCAGCGGAGTGCTAGGCTGGCGGTTCGACGGCTATTCCGGCGTGACCGGAAACGGCTCTGGTTTCACCTCTAGCAATGCCGCGGCTCCCGAGGGAAATCAGGTTGCGTTCATCCAGATGAACACCGGCGTGATCTCTCAATCGCTGAATTTCCCCGCCGATGCTGTTTATCAATTGTCTCTCGCCACGGCGATGCGTGCGAACTGGAGCGAAGGACCGCAGACGGTCGAGGTTTATCTCGACAACGCCAAGATCGGGTCGTTTTCGCCCACCACCGCCTACTACCAGAACATCGTCCTGGCCTTCTCCACCACCGCCGGGTCTCACCTGCTGAGTTTCCGTGGCACGGCGCCGAACGACAGCACCGCGTTCATCGATAACGTCGCCATCGTCGCTCAATAAACCCGGACCGAAACCAACGTCAGCCCCCAACAGGCGTTCGCCGTCGGAGAGCCGGAGGCGAACGAACGCAAAACCCCAAAGCGTCAGCGCCTCGCGCGCTCCGCTTTGGGGTTTTTCCATTTTTAGGCCCGGCTTTAAACGCCGCTCTGCGGTCGCACTCGCACTTTCGCACTTTCTTATTTTCCTACCTTCGCCCTTCTTTGCCCTCTTGTTCGATCGCGCTCTATGACCACCCGTTTCATCCACACCGCCGATTGGCAGCTGGGAAAACCATTTGCCGGCGTACAGGACCTCGCAAAACGCGCCGTTCTTCAACACGAGCGGATCGCGGTGTTGGCGCGGATCGCCGCTTCCGCGCGAGCCCATCGCGCCGACTTCGTGGTCGTGGCCGGCGACGCCTTCGACTCCACCCACGCGACCAAAGCAACCGTGGCCGCGGCCTGCAGCGCGATTGGAGCTATGCGCGTCCCGGTTTATTTGATCCCGGGTAATCACGACCACGGCGGCCCGGGAAGCCTCTGGGAACAATCGTTTTTCCGGCGAGAAGCGGCTGAGCTTTGTCCTAATCTCCAGGTACTTCTCACGCCGGCAGCAGTGGAAACCGAGACCGCCGTCCTCTTCCCCTGCCCGTTGCTCCGGCGTCATGAAGCAACGGATACGACAGCCTGGCTCCGCGCTTCGTCCGCCCTCGCGAATCTCGCCGGGTCGGAGAAACCGCGCATCGTGATCGCGCACGGCAGCACCCAATCGTTTGGCTCCGCTTCCGATGACGACGAAGGCGACGAGGCCGGTCACAATCTTCTCGATCTCAATCGACTGCCTCCCGGCACGTTCGACTACATCGCGTTGGGCGACTGGCACGGGACCAAGCAGCTTGCCACCTCCGCTTGGTATTGCGGAACTCCCGAGCGCGACCGCTTTCCCAAAGGCGCTGACCACGACGCGGGAAATATCCTAGCCGTTTCCGTCGGCCGTGGAACGGTCGCAGAGGTTCAACGCATTCCGACCGGGCGGATGGGCTGGCACCGGCTCGAGATCACTTTTGCCGACGACGATTCGGTCCGGCAATTCGCCGCCCAACTGGAAGCCTTGCTCGGACCGCGGACCGGCGAAGACCTCCTTCGTCTCGAGCTGCAAGGTTCTCTCGGCCTGGAAGCCACCACGCGTTTGGAACATCTCCTCGAGTCCTATGAAGCGCGCTTGATCCGGTTGAAGTCGGTGAACCGCACTGTCGTCGCTCCGTCGGCTGACGAACTCGCCGCCCTGACCACCCGCGCTTCAGATCCGCTGGTCGCGCGCGTCGCGAGCAAGCTGGTCGCGCGGGCCAGCGGCGACACCGAAGACGCGGCCATCGCCCGCGTCGCCCTCCGCGAACTTCACGCGCAGATTCACGCCGCCTGAGAAAACACCATGCGTCTCATCTCTGCCACGCTCCGAAATTATCGGATTCATCGGGAGCTCAAAATCGAGTTCGATCTCGAACGGACCTTGATCGGCGGCCCTAACGAATGCGGCAAAAGCACCCTGGTGGAAGCGATTCACCGCGGGCTGTTCATGCGCGCCAGGGTCACCGGATCGCACCAGCAAGCAATGAAGTCTTTTCACGGCGGCCATCCGGAGGTGGAGCTCGTATTCGAAGTGGGACTACGGCGCTACCAGCTTCGCAAGCGTTTCAGTGGCCAAACCGGCACCACCAGTTTGACGTCAGCTGGCGGCGCTGCCCTCAGCGGCGATTCGGCCGAAACCGAACTGGCCCGGCTTTTCTGGGTTTCCTGCGACGCGACCGCGAAAGTCGCCTGTGAGCACTGGGCCCATCTCTGGGTCTGGCAGGGACAGAGCGGCCTCGATCCAGCGGAGCACGCCAACCGCCAACGCGACACCCTCCTCCAGCGGCTGGGTAAGACCGGCGGGGCCACCGCCATCATGCAGTCGGAGCTCGATTCACGCGTCGCCAAAATTTTCGCCGACGCCTCCGCTGCCACTTTCAAACAGGGCGACAAATCCAAAGTCGACTCTGACCTCGCCCGAGCCGAAGCCGAACTCGCCGCCGCGCAAGAACGAGAGCAATCGGCGCTCAGTCGCCTCGAAGTGCTGCGCCACGCTCTGCGCGATCACACTGACGCCACTACCGCTCTGGCCACAGTCCAGCAAGACGTGACCAAACTCCGCTCGGAGATCGAGGCCACCGAAGCGAAAGCCCAGCGCCTCGCCGAGCTGCAACGGCTCGAATGTATTCAAGTTACGGTGACACAGGAAACCGAGGCGGCTGTTTTCGAAACCCAGCGAACAGAGGAACAAATCGCCGCGCTCCGCGCGAAAATCGACGCGGCCCAAGCCGAGATCGCCCCCCGTGAAGCTGAAATCGCGCGCCTCGTCGCCGCCGTCGAGCGTGCGCGCACCGAGTCCGACGTGGCGCACCGGGACTGCGACGTCGCCCATCGCGACGTGCTTCAGCTTCGCCAGCAGCGCGATCTCGCCGCAGCGCAGTTTGTCCTTTTCGGACAGCTCCGCCAACGCGACGAACTCGGTGCTCGCTTGGAGCAAGTGAAGAAGATCGACGTCACCCTCGCGGACTTACGCGCGGCGCTGGCCAAACTAGTGGCGATCGAGCCGGCTGACCTCAAACGTCTGGAGAAAATGGATACCGAACGCACCGAAGCCGACGCGACCTTGCGGGCCATGGCAGCCGGGATCGAACTGCTCGCGGGGGACCAATCCGTGACCATGGGCGCGGTTCCCCTTGCGGTCGGGCAACCGCAGATTGTGACCGAGGACACCGAACTCCAGATTGGCCAAGGCGTTCGTCTCCGGATTTCGCCCGGCGGAGGCTCCAGTCTGGCCGAGGCTCGACGCCGCGCCCAAGATGCGCGCGCCAAGTTGACCAAGAGTTTGGACAGCCTTGGCGTTCCCTCGGTGGCGGCCGCGGCCGAGATTTCCGCGCAACGCCGGGAGTGGCTCTCTCGTATCCAGGCGGAGACTACTCGCCGCGAGGATATGGGCGCCGGAGAACTTGCGCAAAAGTGGAGTGCCGCGGTCGACGCCGGCTTGGCCGCCGAAGCCGAGATCGCTCGCCGGGCCGCTGCGCTCGGCCTCTCTACTGTGACTCAGCCCGCTGACGAGGCCTCCGCTCGCCGTGATCAGCAGGCCGCGGATGAGCGCCTGACCCAGGCGGAAGCCGCCGATAAACGCGTGCGGGCTCAACGCGACATCGCGGCCAAGAACGCCGCCGACCTCGCCGATACGCTGACCCGTATGCGCGCTTCGTTCGAACAGCAAACCCACCTCCGTTCCGGCCTGCAGGCCCAAGAAAAGCTCTTGCGCGAAACCCATGGAGAAGACGCCGCCCGCGCCGCGCGTTTGATCGCGTTAAAGCAGCGAAAAACGGCCGCCGCTTCCGCCTTGGCCGAAACTCGCAAAGCGATTTCCCTCGAGCAACCGGAGCACGTGAAGCCGACCCAAGCGCGTCTGAAACGCGCGCTAGATGAAGCGCAGCGTCGACAACAAGAAGCCGAACAAAAGAAAGCCGTAGCCGAGCACACCCTTCGCACCGACGGCAGCATGGACCCGGAAGCCGACGTCGCGATCGCGCGCGCCGCCGTCCTCGCGGCCGAAGGTCGACTGGTCAGCGTGCGCCGACGCGCCCACGCCATTCGCCTGCTCGACGAACTCTTCCGCGCGGAACAACAAACCCTCGCCGACCAGTTCACCCGCCCGTTGGTCGACCGAGCTTCAGCCTACCTGCGGGCCCTCTACGGTCCGGAGGCCCGCCTGGACGTCACCTTTGAAAACGGCCAATTTTCCCAGCTTCGGCTGATCCGCCCCCAGGTTGCCGCCGGGGCCGCGGTGCCCTTCGAACAACTGAGCGGGGGAACCAAGGAACAAGTCGCGGTGGCGATGCGCCTCGCCATGGCCGAAGTGCTCGCGACCGATCACGACGGCAGTCTTCCGCTGATTCTCGATGACGCGTTTGTGAACGCCGATCCCGAACGCGTTTCACGCCTCCAAATCATGTTGGACCTCGCCGCCACCCGCGGACTGCAGATCATCGTCCTGACCTGCACGCCCTCCGACTACATGAGCCTCGGCGCGCGCCTCCACTCGCTCCACCCGCCCGTACCCGACCGAGCACTACAAACGACGCTCTCTCCGATCGTGCCTCAAACCTAAGCCATCCGAAAAACCTGACTTAGGTGAAGAAGCAGAAAATTTAAAATAGAGTCATAGCCGTTGGGGAGCAACAATCTCGCGCGGCAACGCGGAGCCGAGCAGCCAACCCTCCGTGCCGGAGGGCCCGGCTCCGTCCGAGCCGATTAGACATCAATGCCCGGACAGAGCCGGGCCCCATAGATACGATCCAGCGAATAGATCTTCGATCCTTCGCTCTTTAACGGTTTTTATTTCAAACGCTCTGGTATCAGTGAGTCAAATACACGGATCATTTTCCCCAATAATATTAATTGTTTTATGAGTCCGTAGTGGACCCCTGATTCCTCTGGATTTGTCGAAAAACTAATTCGCGCTCTTCCCTGACCTCAAAATTATTTAATCTCTATCCGGCCGAAGTTCGGGCAACGATAAATATATTAAAATTCCCAAGAATGCGAACTGAACTAGCGGCCAAGAATTCGACGCAATTCCACGTGTAGGTACATCCGCAAATTGACTTGGCAAGCCATCAAGGGGAGTTAAAACCTCCGGCGCATGAAATTTTGGCAGACGGCACTTTGGGCTGGAGTGGTCGCGACAAGCGCTGCTGCATCCCCAACCTTAGTCAATATTCCTGACATCCAGAGTAGCGAAATGCGGGAGCACTTTTCTCCCGAGCAGTGGAGGATGTTGGAAAAAGTTCCCTACGTCGCATACGTCCATCTTATCGCGGACGTAGATGACAGCGGAAAGCTCCGCCGACCCAGAGTTGAGGCCGCTTCCCCAGGGGACGCGTGGCCCGAGTTGGCTAAATCTCGTCTGGGAAAAGTCGTGATAAGCGCCGCAAATATCGGCTCTCACATTAAGCCACAGGCGAAGGTGTGGGTGGTATTCTACGGCCCAGCTAAAGACGACCCACCCAATAGTGAGAAGCTTATGATCATTTACGCGCAACCTGCAAAATATGTTAAGCCCATTGCGCCCGGACAAATCGGTGAGCGAACCTATTTAGAAAGCACAACATATAAATAGCGGGCCCCCATAACCGCGCCAGGTCAACCCACGCGGTTGACGGACCGCGCGAGCGTTTAAACGAAGAGAGCGGAGTGAACGTTTTGCGCTCCGCTCCCTGGGCGATACAGCACTGAGCCGCCGCCCATTCGAGACGTGCTAAGGTTTGGCGTCACGCTGAACCACTCCGTTGCCTGGTGGGGGCGACAAGTTCACGGCAGTGGGCAAAGATTATTTTCGGAATAGCTCGCGCCTCCAACCCGACACATACGGTATGTATCCTTCATCGGGCGCACTCCGTACAAAATATAGGAATGTCGATAGCCATTGTTTTTACGACACCCTCATTCGCGTATATTCCTTTGTGCTAGGATAGCTGGCGCATGACCCGAATGGCACTAAGTTAAGGCCAACTTTCGTCCATTGCCGCCTCGAGATTCGATGTAGGCGGGGGTGCCCTCACCCCGCAGAGACGTCGCTCCTCCTAGGGCGGCTTTGCCGTCACGGGGGTGAGGGCACCCCCGCCTACAACTAAGCCACCAGCACGAGTCGCGTTAACTTAGTGCCATTCGCGCATGACCCCGTCCCGTTTTTGTACCGTGTAGATTTTAGTTTCGCGACTTTTGTTGGCGATTTCGACGGGTTTGCTCGCGACTTCAGGTTTCTTGTCCATCGCGTCTCACGCGAACCCGGCGAAATCATTAATGGTTGGGCTACCGATAATCAGGCTCGCCGGGACGTCGAGCCCCACCTCAATCCCTCCGAGAGCGCGATCACGAGAACGATTTCAAACCTCTCAAATTTCACATCTCGGATCTCAAATCCCACTCCCCCGCGCGCCAGCGC
>Ga0070717_10000194_pt1 | contig 43030 bp, 28 predicted proteins | sample LARL113metaG_FD_71366 | JGI IMG/M metagenome (GOLD analysis project Ga0070717, IMG submission 71366) | Corn, switchgrass and miscanthus rhizosphere microbial communities from Kellogg Biological Station, Michigan, USA - LAR L11-3 metaG | ecosystem: Host-associated > Plants > Roots > Rhizosphere ...
CCTGGTATTTTAATTCTAACTACAACAGCTCGGCGCCCGCACCGTCGGCGCCGTGGCCGGCCGGGTCTACCCTTGGGCTTTTGCCCAGCCAAAACGGAGTGAGCGCGGCCAATCAGGTGCAGGCGGAAAATCCGGCGAACTATTTTGGCTACAGCGCGCTGAACGCGAACGGACAACCTTCCACCACGGTCAAGGTCCTGAACGCCGACCTGGGCGACATCGACAGTTTGACCACCAGTGCCACGCGTCGGCGGGATCAAACCAACTCCTGGGCCTTGATCGATCAGTGGTCCTTACTCGAGAAATCGGTCGTCATCACCGCCGGCATTCGAAAGGACAAGGTCGATAGTTTCCTGCCTCTCGGCACCGGCAATCGTCCAACCAAGGCGAACGGCGCGGTCGATTTCAGTGCGCCCTTCGACGACCCAGCCACGGCAAACTCGTCCTTCACCAGCCCAACGCTGAAAACCTGGAGCATCGTCGCCCACTCGCCGAACTTTATCAATCGTCGGATGCCCTGGGGTCTGCAGACCAGTCTCTTTTTCAGTCGCTCGGAAAACTTTCGCCCCATCGGCCGCACCGGTGTCCTGGGCGAAGCGCTCACTCCGCCTTCCGGCAAGACGCGCGACTATGGAATTCTGCTCGAGGCCCTGGACGGCAAAGTTTCCTTCAAGGTCAATTGGTTTAAAACCACCGTGCTCAACGACACGATCACCGATCTGGCCAGCAACGGCCTGCAGAACCGCATTGGCGACGAGGTCCAACGCGGCCTGCAGTTCGCTTATAGCATCATCAATCACACGAACAATAACGGCACTTACAATTATAGTTACGCCAAGGCGGATGGCACCACGGGGGTATCCGCGTATCAACCAGCCACCGGCTCAGCCGCGACCTGGACGGAAGCCGATTGGGTTGCGGCCGACGCTTTGGCCCAGTCGCAAGCCAAGGCCTTCTTGGACGCCACCCTGCAGGAAAAGGTTTTTCTCGAAAAGTGGGGCATGTCCGATCCAGCTTCTCGATACAACAAAACCGCGGCCAACTCCGGCATTCAATACAGCGTACCGGCTGGGTTTGCCTTCACCGGTGACACCGTGTCTCACGGCCGTGAATACGAGCTGTATGTCCGTCCGACCCACCACTGGAATATCGCGATCAACGCGGCCAACATCCACGCCGCGCGCCTGAATCTCGCGGGGAGTGTTTCCCAATGGATCGAAAAGCGCTGGGATCTCTATCAGGGGCCCGCTGGGCAACTCCGCTGGTTTGGCGGCAGCCAAGGCGCGGCGGTGAGCGACACCGGACTGGCCCGCATGGGCCGGAACGCCTGGGCGGTCTATAATCTTTTCCGCTCTCAGGAAGGCAATGATACACCCGAGCTGCGGAAGTGGCGTTTTAATATCACCAACAGCTACGATTTCTCCCGCGGACCGCTGAAGGGCGTGTTCGTGGGCGGAGCGTACCGTTGGCAGGACCGCAATGTGATCGGCTACGGCGTCACCGAAAAAACTCCCGCCTTGTCGCCCTCGAATCCAGCGATTGGATACCTCGACGTGAACAAACCCTTCTACGGCCCGGGCCAGGACGCGATCGATCTCTGGGTGGGATACAATCGCACTATTTTCAAAAACGTGAACTGGAGGCTGCAGCTCAATCTTCGCAACGCCTTTGATAAAGCCCACCTTGTCCCGGTGAATACAAATCCGGACGGCTCAACCGCCGCCTGGGCCATCGCGGACGGAATGGGCTGGGAGTTAACCAGCGCCTTTAAATTTTAGTCGTTAGCGGATTCATGGTTAGGTTTGTTCGCAATTAGGGGGAGCCACCCGCCAGACCGCGGGTGGCTTTTTCATTTTTATCGGCCCGCACACTTTAAACCCGGAAGGACGGCTCGTGTTCACCCCGAGTGTCGAGTCTCAGAATTTGCTTATATATTACTGGAGAGCTCCGGATTGAGGTAGTGCGAACCGGTTGGCGCGACGAGAGAAATAATTCCCTTCCTCTAAACAGTCTCCGGGTCGGGATGGACCCACGGGCTTCGGTAGGGGCGAGCGAGAAGACGGGTGGCCTCGGGATCGCCCGGGATGCTGCGGGTTTTTGGATCGTAGCGCAACGGGCGCCCCAGCTGCAGCGAGAGGTTGGCTAAGATACAACAAGCGGTGGAGATGTGCCCTTCCTCGACGTCGGCCACCGGACGGGAGCGGGTCTCTCGGGCTTTCATAAAATCCAAAGCATGAGCGGTCTCTACTTCGGCATAATCGTAACGAGGCGTGGTGAAATCGATGTTCTCCAAATCTCCCGTTTTGGAACGCAGGTGAAACCCTTCCCGCGGGCCGCCGTCTGCCGGAGTGAATACATATTCCAACATGGTCATGTTCAACGTGCCATTTTTGCCCACAAATCGAGCTCCCCACTGATCGCTCCAGTGCCGCTTCGGAATCGGCGACCCGCCCCAGGTGCGGTGCTCCCAACTCAGATCGAAACCCGGATAACGAAACACGCTGCGCTGCGTATCCGTGACCGTAGCCGAGGCCGCTTTATCGACATAAATACCACCGGTGGAAAAAATCGACTCCGGCCAACCGAGCCCGAGCAACCACCGGACTTTGTCGATCATATGCACGCCGAGGTCGCCGATATTGCCGCTGCCGTAGTCGACAAATCCTCGCCAGCCTCTCTCTTCTTTCGGGGCCTTGAAAGGCTTGAGCGGCGCCGGTCCAGTCCACATCTCATAATTGAGATGCGCCGGGGGCTCAGTGTCTGGCACGACGTCGGCCGGCCGGGCGTCGAGATAACTGTAGGTTTCCACCAATCCGATCGTCCCTAGTCTTCCGCTCGTAATATATTTATCTCGCGCGGTTAAATAATGTCGATTGCTGCGCCGTTGAGTGTTCACCTGCACCACGCGATTGTATTTACGCGCGGCCGCGACGATCGCTTCGCCTTCCATGACATCGAGACTGATCGGTTTCTCTAAATATATATCCGCGCCCGCCTGGATGGCGGCGATCGCGGCCAGTGCGTGCCAATGATCCGGCGTGGCCACGATCACGATATCGTGGTGGGCCGATTTCAGCATCTCTCGATAATCCACAAACGTTCGAGGCACCGCGGACTGGGAGCTCGCAACCAGCTTCAGCGTTTTTTCCAGGGCGTGTTGATTGACGTCGCAGAGAGAAATCACGTCGGCCCCCGTGGCTTGGATAAGATTTTTCAAATCTACCCCGCCAAACCAGCCGCATCCAATCAGGCCCACTTTCGGACGCGTCTTCACCTCGGCCGCTAAAAGCTCCGGTTTCGTAGCCAAGGCGGCACCGGCCACCGCGAGAGAAGAGACAAAGGTGCGTCGATTCATAAGAGAAGATGAAGAAAGCCGCCAAGAGATGAGCGCTGTAGGTTTAAAATAGCGGCATGGAATAAAGAACCAGCCACCCGAGGGCGCCCGGATTTGACGAAACTTTCACCTCTCCAATCAGAGAAGCCGAGTCTTAATTTAATCGCGTCCTAGCATCGCATCGTTTCTATAAATGCTGGATGGCCGGACAAAACCGTATAAATTCCATCACAAATGTCGGGGTACCTGAAATCCAAACAAACGCTCACCGCTGAAGAACTCTCCGCCTTCTCGGATCAGCTGCAGTCCGAAGGTTTTCAGGTGGTGCGAGCGCTGTACGGAGTCTCCGTAGACTTTGAAGACGGCTGCGACGCTTGGATTGTAAAGGAAGGCGAGCACGGTCGCTTGGCCGAGGATGAGAGTAAGTCCGGGGACTTAGCCGAAGCGTTGGCGGAGTTTCATCGGTTGAATGATATTCGGCGGCGCGTTCTGTGGGCGGTACGTCGTGTTGCCCGGGCCAAAGGAGTGCGGTTAAAGCGCAGTAAGAGTGGGCAGTGGGACACCCAATTCCTCATCGGTACATCGTATGTCATGGTCGCGGCCGGCCTGACTCGGCTCGCGTTGAGTCATGACGCGGCCACTACACTCCACCTTCTATTGGACAAGCAGTGGGGCCTTCAGGTAACATCCGAGGAGGCGATGGAGTGGGTACAGCAGACAGCTCCTGTCGAGGGCGACTTGCCTTGGAAGGAAGACCACGAAGTTGTGGGCCTCTTCGGCGCTGGACTGGCCGCGATGGATTGCTCGCAGCTGGATTGCTCGGAGATTTTGGAGGCGATGCCAGAGGAGAAAAGATTAGACGCTCTCCTTCCCCATCGCGGTACGCCCGGGCAAAAAGTGCTGGAGTCACTCACGGATAAAATTGGGCCCAGCCGGCTTAGTTTTAATTTCACCCAAACCCACGTCGCCTTGTTTGCTTTCGATGATAAATTGTCCTCTTTTCACGTGGTGCCGCAGGGCAAACGGTTGAAACGTTTGATCGAACAACACGGCGTTGAAGGAACGGTTGAAATACTATACAATGACTTCACGGTCCTGAACCGCGAAAGAGCGACCGCCATCAAACTGGTGCAGGCGACCGTTGCCCAAGCGGGTTATTATCAGGATTCAAGCCCCTTCCACTCCAAATGGTATTTCGGCCGACGTCATCGCGAATATTCATTTTCACACGGCAGAGATCTTACTTATTATATTAAAAACCATGGTGCCGTCGAGCACGTCAGGCGGTGGCTGAAAGAAAGTCGAATCTGCCAGACTATTCCCACGTGCGAGGAATTGGAAGCCTTGACCGCTTCCAGCACGGCTCCCCTTCCTCCGCGACGCACCCTGCCGATCGACGAACCCGGACCGGCTTTGTATTTTCCCGAGATCTCACCGTCGGAGGCGCGAAGACTCGATGAACGTGCCCGCGCCATTTTAGAAGAAGCGAAGCAGCAAGCCTTTGATCACCCCGGCGAACGGTGCTGGTTTCTTCGCGATCCACTTTGGTGTTGGTGTGATACCGACTATTATCGCCGAGGTATCGATACCTGGGTGGACGAAGCCTGGTGGTTGTCACTGGCGCGGCGTGCCACCAATCATCAGGGAGCCGAGGTCATTTTACTGGTCAACGGGCAACGCGATCTCATCACTCAATCATTAGCCCGGATGGCAGAGTTCGACCACTGGGAGGAAGAGGCATTTGACCATAATCTCCTCTGGCAACTGGCCGATCAAGTCCCTTGGCCCTTTGATGAAAACGCGGAGTATCCTGATTACTCCCTCAATCAGGGGCCGACTCCGATCCCACTCGCTCGAAGACGTGCAATCCTATGCCGAGAAGCGTTGGCGCTCGCTACAACATCGGCAGATCCAGAATCCCGTTGGACTTATTATAATGAAGCACTGGGTTACCTGGCCGGCCTAGATCCACAAAACGCCGAGATCTGGTTAACGACGACAGAGCGATCGCAATTGCGCTTCCACTGTGAGGAGTGGGCCGCGCAAACCGATTTGGCAAACCAGCAGCTTTCCGTTGAACCACTCGCCGCCGCCGCCGTTCATGGCTGGGCTCATATCAATCGTTTACTCGACGCCAATCCTACCTTCTTTTCGAATTATAATTCCTTTGCTGCCCAATGCCGCCTGATGGGCAATTTGGCTTTGCGCGTGAGTAATATTGCCGCCGATTCCTTTGCGAAGCGCGTCGCTGGTTATACCCTTTCCACGGTCGAGGATCAGAGCACGAACGGTGTCAATCCCTACAAAAATATAAAAGGGATCGGTGCCGAAAAAATAGAAGAGATGCAACAAAGGAGCAGGGCGAACGAATCGTTTGCGGCCGCGATCGCTTGGCAGAGATGCCGAGCCTCCGGTGGGTAGAATCTCTGGATTCACCCGTCCCCTGGCTTACTATTGCGACGGCTCGTCTGATCACCGCGTCACTATTAGCCCCTATCGGGGCGTTGCGGAATACGTTTTATCCTTTTGCAACCTCGGCGCTTCGGTCCCGGGCAATGATTGAGCAAAGTCCGCACAAGAACACCTCGGCTTACGTCCATTTGTGTGGATTCGCACCGATTTCTGGATACGTCTGGCTGCGCGCATGAACTCCGTGAATCGCAGTGGTATTCTGGCCGGCGGTCTTTGGTTGATCGACTCGACCAAGTCGATCGACCGCTACCCGGAAGCCGGTCGTCTCGCCACCATCACGGAGGTGACGCGCTCGAATGGCGGAGGGGCCTTCAACCTTCTGATCAATCTCGCCAAACTCGAGGCCGAGATTCCCTTGTCCGGCATTGGGCTGATCGGTGAGGATCGCGATGGCGACTGGATCCTCGAGCAATGCCGTCACCACAAAATCGATACGACGCATCTGCAACGGCGACGCGACCTTCCGACCGCGGTCACAGATGTCATGACCGAGCTCGGGTCGGGACAGAGAACTTTTTTCTATCTCCCCGGCGCCAATCGAGCGCTGAGCGAGGATCACTTCCCCCTTTCTTCCTCGAACGCGCGCCTCCTCTACCTTGGTTATCCGGGCCTGTTGCCGGGGCTCGACGAAGTAAAAGCCTCCTCCGGTCGCACCGGTTTAGCCGAGGTTCTCTCTCGCGCGCGGCAGCTTGGTATGGTCACCGCGGTTGATTTAGTCAGCGCAGAAACCAGCGACTGGGTTTCGATCGCGACGGCTTTTCCGCTGATCGATCTGCTTTTTCTCAACGAGTGGGAAGCCGCTCAGGTCTTGGGTCGCACGCCGCTCCCTGACGCTTCTATTTCCGCCTGCAATCTGGGCGAACTCGGACGGGCGCTGCTCAACCGCGGCTTGGGTCGCGCCGTGGTGGTGCACTGCAGCCGAGGCGCGGTCTGTGTTCCAGCGGAAAGCCCGGCGCTGACGCTCGGCGCGGTCCTGATCCCGCCGCAAGAACTCCGCGGAACCTGTGGAGCGGGCGACGCGTTGGCGGCCGGTTTTCTTCTTGGCTACCACCAAAACCAGCCGTGGACGGCGTGCCTCGAACTCGCCCTGTGCGCGGCCGCGACCTGCCTGACCGATCCGACGAGTTCCGCTGGCCTGCGCCCCTGGAGAGATTGCCTCGCGTACGGACGGCATCACGGTTTCCGGGAATTATTATGAGTCTACAAAAGAGCCTCGATCAAAAGCTCGCCGCCCTTCGCGCGAATCCCAGGGCGGACACCTTTATTCTGGCCGACGCGAAAGACGCCGACATGGCCTGGGGCGTTGCAAGTCCAGGACAACGCTGGCCTCGCCCCGCTGGCTCGCCCGAGTTCTATTCGATGGACGAGTATATTCAACAAATCCGGGAGATCGTCCGCCAGGGACAAGTCGACCTCATGCTCGGCTCGGTATCGACAATGTCGTTACTCGCGCAACGCGAAGGCCTGTTCGACTCCTCTGCCGTCACGCCCGCGATTCGAGCCAACGACACAACGGATATATGGCTGAGCCGAGGAAGTCGCTACAGCGCGTCGGCGTCGCGCCCTTTTTCTACCTGCGAGGTGAGCGAAGCACAGGGCCGGAAACCGAGTGACGAACCTTCCGTTCGGCCCGCGGTGAACCTTGGATTATATTCCATCACCTTCAATCACGACCTCGAGCGCGATCGGGAGAGCCTTCTCGCCTTTAAGGACTTTCGCCGCGAATGCCGGGAAACGGGTTTCCGCTATTTCCTCGAAATCTTCGCACCAAACGTCGCCTGTGGCCTCAGCGCGGAGGCAATCCCCGCCTATATGAACGACCAGATCGTCCGCACCCTTGCCGGGGTGTCGCGGGAAAATCGCCCGGAATTTCTCAAAATTCCCTACCTCGGCGCCGGTTGGCTGGAAGAGCTGGTCCACTACGACTCGACCCTGGTGGTGGGAATCATGGGCGGGGCAAGCGGCACCACGCGCGACGCCTTCACCCTCATCGCCGAAGCTAAAAAACACGGAGCTCGCGCCGCCCTCTTTGGACGCAAGATCAAGGACGCCGAACACCCGCTGACCTTCGTCACTTACTTACGCGCGGTCGCGGATGGAAAGATGTCGCCGGAAGAAGCGGTGCGCGCCTATCACGGCGAACTGGCCAAAAATCGCGTGCCCGCAAAAAGGCCGCTGGAGGAGGACTTATTGATCACGTCGCCAGAACTCAAATACCGGTGAAACGTGAGACGGGAAAATTGGGAGGAAAAAGCGAAAAGATGCTACCCGAGCCGACGCGCGACGAGGGAGCCAAAATGAAGGGCCACTCGCCTTCCTTCCATATATTATGTATATACAATAAATCCAGGCGATGACCCGCATTCTTTCTCTTAGGTGAGGGGTAGGCTCTGTATAATGAGAGCAGACACCGGGGCCTTCCTCTGTTCTCGGCCTCAGCGAGCGGTGGTTTTTAACGCGAGATTCGGTAAAGTAACAATAAAAGACCGTTCGCCTAAATCACGCGCCCCGGTTTGTGGTTGTTGTTGTTTTCTCGATAAATAATTTCTTCGAGCGCATCATTTCCCGTCGGTTTGTGAATTCCATATCATGCCGGAGGTTATATTTCCTACTCGTGAAAGGGCCTGCATCCTGGATTGAGCAGACGCAGTTGTTTTCCGGCGGCGCTCTTTCGGGCCAGTCATCATCCTGACATTTTATCCCTATGCATTTACTCCCGCTATTTTCGAATTACTGCCACCGCGGCGTTCCTATCGCGGCCTTCGTGGCCTTGGTCGGAATCGCTGCTCTGCCCGCTCAGGTGGCGCCACCGGTATATTCCTTCAGTCACCTCGCGGGCACGACAGGAACGGGCGGCAGCTTGGACGGAGCGGGATCCAATGCTCGTTTTGTCCGCCCGGCGGGCGTGCTGGCGGATCGCTTCGGAAACGTTTACGTGGCCGACACGGATTCAGGAACGATTAGAAAAATTTCGCCGGGCGGTTCGGTCACTACCCTCGCCGGAACCGCCGGCGTCCTCGGCAATGCCGATGGCGCAGGATCCGCCGCTCGCTTCGATGGCGCGAGCGGAATGGCGGTCGATGGTTTCGGGGTTTTGTATGTCGCCGACGCCAACAACAACAGTATCCGAAAAGTCACTTCAAGCGGAGGCGCCACCACCCTGGCCGGCTCGGGTCAGGCCGGAAGCACCGACGGCTCCGGCACCTCGGCTCAATTTTTCCATCCCTCCGGCGTGGCGGTGGACTCCTCCGGAAATGTGTTTGTTGCCGACACGTTCAACCACACCATTCGGAAGATCAGTCCGCTCGGCACGGTGACAACCTTCGCCGGGACGGCCGGAATCCCGGGTTCAATCGATGGCACCGGGACCGGTGCGCGGTTTTCATTTCCCACCGGAATCGCGATCTCCACCAACAACGTGCTCTTCGTCACCGACTCCCAGAATGGTACCATTCGCACCATCACGCCAGCCGGTGTCGTCACCACCCTCGCCGGCACCGCTGGGCAGACGGGGACCGCAGACGGTGTCGGGCCGGCCGCACGGTTCACCTATCCGACCGGAATCGGTTGGAATACAGATGGCTCGCTATATGTGACGGATGGAGCTTCTACCATCCGGAAAATTTCCTCGAACGGAGGAGTCACCACGCTCGCGGGATCAGCCGGCACGACCGGCACCACCGATGGTTCAAACAGCATTGCGCGTTTCTCCGCTCCCCTCGGCCTCAGCCTCGATAGCGGTGGCAATATCTACATTGCGGATACAAACAATGATACGATTCGCTTGATCAGTAATTCCGGCGTGGTCACCACCCTGGCTGGCTCGCCACCGGCCGCGAGCGTAGACGCGACCGGTTCTTCTGCTCGTTTCAATCTGCCCAATGCCGTGGCGGTAGATACGGCGGGCAATGTCTACATTGCCGACTCGTCCAATCAAACCATCCGGAAGATCACTCCCACCGGCGTTGTCACCACCTTGGCCGGAACCGCAGGCTTGGGGGGCAGTGCGGATGGAACGGGCAGCAACGCCCGTTTTTCCTCTCCCTCCGCTATCGCGATCGACAGCAATGGCGTCCTCTATATTGCCGACTCGGGAAATAATACCATTCGCAAGATCTCCACCGCGGGCACCGTCTCGACCCTGGCGGGAACGGCGGGACAGCGCGGATCAGTCGACAGCACAGGGTCGAGCGCGCGCTTCGATCATCCCACCGGGATTGCGGTGGACCGCCTGGGCACAGTCTATGTCAGCGACTCGTATAATCACACCGTGCGCAAAATCACCACGAGTGGCGCGGTCACCACGCTCGCGGGCAGCGCCGATCTGATCGGCAGCACCGATGGAACCGGATCGACCGCGCGTTTTTATTTTCCGGGCGCCTTGGCGGTGGATACGTCGCTGAATGTCTATGTGGTCGATCAAAATCGAGTGATTCGCAAAATCAGCTCCATCGGCACGGTCACCACTCTGGCCGGATCCCCCAACGCGGTCGGCAGTGCGGACGGAACTGGGGCGAGCGCTCGATTTAATCATCCCGCCGGTCTGGCGGTCGACGGCACGGGCACTCTCTTTGTCGCCGATTCCAATAATAATACAATTCGCCTGGTGACTCCCGCCGGTGTGGTCAGCACGATTGGGGGAAACGCTGGGCAGATCGGAAGCGCAGACGGAATAGCCGGAGCAGCGCTCTTCAACCACCCTTCCGGCATCGCCGTCGATACCGCGGGCAATCTCTATATTGCGGATACTTATAACGACGCCATTCGCAAGGGAGTCTCGGCCAGTCCTACGACTCCGACCATCACCACGCAACCGACCGCCCAGACTGCAGTCACGGGAGGTAAAGGGGTCTTGTATGTGACCGCGACCAATGCGGTTTCCTACCAATGGTCGAAGGACGGCACACCCATTCCGGGAGCGACCTCGGCTATCCTCGTTATATCAAATGCCCAAGCTTCGGATATGGGAACCTATCGGGTGGTTGTCACCGGCACAGGTGGCTCGGTCCAAAGCGATGCGGTGACCCTCACCGTCACGCCCTATTCCGGCGTGAGACTGGCCAATATATCGACGCGTTCTTATGTCGGCACCGGGGCCGATGTCATGATCGCGGGCTTTGTGGTCAGCGGCACCGCGCCAAAAACCGTATTGATTCGCGCGTCCGGACCCGCGCTCGCGCAATTCAACCTTACCGGATTGTTGGCCGATCCCACCTTGGAGCTGCACAGTGGAAATAATATCATAGCGAGCAATGACAACTGGGGTGACGACGCTGCGGCGAAGGCGATCATCACTCAGGCTGCACTCATTTCCGGAGCATTTTCCTGGACCGATGGATCGAAGGACGCAGCGCTGGTGATCACGCTGAATCCCGGCGGCTACACCGCCGTGATCGGAGGGAAAAATAATACCACCGGTCTGGCTTTGGCCGAAGTCTATGAGGTCGACCTGGCGAACAGCGACGCAAAGATCATCAACCTCTCCACCCGATCGGTCGTACAAACCGGCGCCAATGTCCAAATCGCCGGGTTTATTATTTCCGGCACTGGCCCGAAGAAGGTGATCATTCGTGCCTCCGGCCCCGCGTTGACGAAATATAATGTTCCTGGCGTGCTGGCCGATCCGGTGCTCGAGCTTCATAGTTCCACCGCCACGCTTGCGACCAACGACGATTGGGACGCGAGCCTCAGGCCCGATTTCCAAATGGTGGGCGCGGACAACTGGGACGTGGGATCAAAGGACGCGGCCATCGTCACCACCCTGAATCCCGGCTCCTACACCGCGATCGTTTCAGGCAAGGGCAGCGCCATAGGCGTCGCACTGATCGAAGTCTTCGAGGAGCAATAGCCGGCAGATGATCTCGAATAATAGGCAACTGCTATAATTATTAACCCCGCCGAAGCGGCACTCCTGATCGACGAGAGAGTTACTTCCATTCTGCCGCATCAGCGTTTGAAGGTGGCGCGACCCGTCCCGGGGCGCGATTCGGACACGAGCCACCCGGCGAGATCTTAACTCGCCCTGCGGCAGCAACCGCGCTTGAAGGATCGACACTCGATACGCTAGCGACGTCCAATCGTCGCCGCGGGACGCGTCGACCCACCTCAAGCCGGCTCGTCACCTGCGTATTCAGATTTTAGTTCGTTACCGGCGTATTCAGATCCTGGTTTCTCGCGAATAAATTTCTGCAGCGCGCAGGCGCGGTCGTGATTAAAAATCAAATACCTCCACCAGCGCCACGCCCTGATCCGTGCCCTTGCCGGCAATTTGGACGGTGTACAACCCAGGGTCTAAGGTGACAACAAGCGCCGCATCCTTGCTTCCGCGCGGCCAAGCATAGGCGCCGGCATCGCTGAAGGCTTTTTCCATGGCCGCATCCGAGGCCCAATCGTCGTTCTGGTTGATCAGGGTGCTGCCGCTGTACAATTTGAGTATTGGGTCCGGCAATACGCCGGGGACGTTGAACGGTGCCGGTCCGAGAGCAGGCCCCCAGGCGCGGATCAAAACCCTTTTTGGTGCCTGGCCCCCGATCACAAAACCGCCGATCAGGATCTCCGACCCTGATTTCACCAAGGCCCGACTGGATATATTGACCAGTTTCGAGGCCGTCGGCGTAACGTCCGCTTCATAAACTTCCACCAGACCGACCCCTTGAGCGGAGTTTTTTCCCGCCAGTTGTGCGGTGTAGGCGCCGGGCGGTAGGGTGACGAGGAGCGCAGCATCCTTGCTGCCGCGGGTCCAGGCGAAGCCGCCCACCCGGGCCGCGGTCGATTCGATCAAGTCGACGTTGGATGACCCCCAATCGTCGTTCTCTCCGATTTTCTGTCCGGCGCCGTCGAAGAGCGTGAGGGTCGGGTCGGTCAAATAAGCGCCCAAGTTAAAAGGGGCGAGCGCCGGACCGTTTCCGCGAATCAGCACCTGCTTACTCTGTTGTCCGCCGATCACAAAGCCGGCGATCAGAATGTCTCCGCCGCTTCCGACAAAGGAGCGGCTCGAGATGTTGATTAATTTCTGCGTCGCAGCGGAAACCAGACTCAGCGTGACCGTCGCGCTGGTGGTCGTTCCACCCGGCCCAGTGATGACCACATAATAGGATCCAGCGTCGCCGGGCTGCGCGTTGGCGATGGTCAAGGTGCTGCTCGTCGCACCAGCAAGCGGCGCGCCGTCCTTGTACCACTGATACGAAGTGACGGACGAAGCGGTGACGGAGAAACTGGCCGACGAACCCGCGACCACACTTTGATTTGATGGTTGAGTCGTGATGCTGGGCGCCAGGTTCGCTGTATCGCCATAAACAATACCGCGTCCACCCGTCCCCAGATAAACGCGGCCGTAAATTCGAGGATCGCCCGTCATGGCGTTGATCCAGGCATATTGGTGCTGATCGTCGTTGATCCGCGTCCACGTGCTGCCGACATCGTCGGAGCGGTAGATGCCGTCCACTCCATTCACTTTACCCCAAATATAGACCGCAGGATGAGTCGCGCCGGGCGCGGCTCGGCCAAAGCCCATTCGATACGCGTCCTGCAGGGAAGGGAGTTTAGTGAAAGACGAGCCGGAATCGGTCGAGCGGTAGAGCCCGTTGCCCCCGCTCTGCAGCCAAAGATTTCCCTCCAGCCCCGGCACCGGCACCAGATCAGCGGAAGCAGCGGGAAGACTTTGCGCGGACACGGAGAAACTGGTCCCACCGTCGAGGCTGCGATAAAGTTTCCCGGCTCCCTCATCAAAAATATAAAACTTATTTGGGTTAACCCGATCGGAAACCGGCGTATACGAGTTGGTCGTGCTCGTGGGGCTGCCGGTCGAGGCGGTCCAAAGTGCGCCCGTATTGGAGGAGACGTAGGCGCCCGATTTCGTCGGGATCCAGAGAAAACGAGAGCCATCGGCCGAGACCGCGATTTTTCCGGCGCCCTGGGTGAGCGGCGGAGCCGAGGGAAATTGCGTCCAGCTGGTCGCTCCGTTGGTCGAATACTGACCCGCGCTCCCTACCCGCGCCATGATCGAGGGAGCGAGTTCGGCAAAGTCGAGAGAGTTCGTCGTGCCCATCGTGGGCGTGTGACGCTTGCTCGGCGCGACACTCAAATCATCATGGCGAAAGCCGTCATAGTCGCCGATCACACTGACCAGTGACGGCCCAGCCGGAGGGCTGATCAGTTTTTGCGGCACGGTTTCTTCCAAGCCACGATTGCTAAAGGACCAAGTGACCAACTGCCCCGCATCTGCAGCCGTAGCATTGTTCGTGGCCCACACGCCGAAACCGGTGACGAATAATATACGATCGGAGTGGAAGGGATCGATCTCTATATCGGCGATCCAGTGAGGCGTGACCCCACTGGCCCAGGGAGCCGATGAGGTGTCGTGAGGGCCATTTTTCAAGATCGCTTTCCAGGTGGCCCCGCCATCGGTGCTGCGAAAAATTTCATCACCCGTCGACCACCGATCGAGCGTGCTGACCACGAGGGTTCCGGGTTTTTGCGCATCCAGAGAAATCCCAGAATAACCGCCCGAGCCAGCGGGCGGAGCGAGTTTGGTCCACGTGGTCGAGTCGGTTTGCAGTTTCCAAACCGCGCCCGTGGTCACGCCGTTCGGCCCGAGCCCATCGGTGAACGTGCCATAATAAATCCCATTTTTATCCATCACTGCTTGATAAGCCATCACCCCGCTCGGCTGGCCCGAAACCGCGCTCCAGCTCGTCCCTCCGTCCGTGGTGCGGAAGAGCGTGGGCCCCGTGGTTGTATTCACCGCGACATACACCGTGCTCGAGGCATTTCCTGGACTGCCCGAACGCGGATCGAAGAGGACAAAGTTGATGCTCGTGCCGGCGAAGCTTGAAACCTTGGACCAGGTGACACCCGCGTCCGCGCTCTTCCAAAGGCCATCTTGATTTGTACCCAGGAAGAGGATACCACCTTGGTTAGGGTCGACCTGAAGACGCTCGCCCGTCCCGCGCCCATCGGCATTGCCTCCGAGTTTGAGGGTCAACGAAGTTCGGGCCCAGGTAGCGCCGCGGTCGTTCGAGCGCAGGATGACCGCGTTTTGCGCCCACGACGCCAGGTACTGCCCACAAGCCAAGTAGAGTTTATTCGCATCACTCGGGTCGACCGCGACACTGAGAACTCCCGTCAGCTGAGAATCGCTTTTTCCAATACTGTCGGTCAACGGAATCCATGATGTATTAGTCGCGTCCCAGCGATAGACACCGCCCACATCAGTCCGGGCGTATGCTACATCCGGGGTGTTGGGATGAAAAACAATCCCGCTGACAAAACCACCGCCCCCAATGGCAACACTACGCCAGGTCGTGTCGGCCGTGGCGGGAAGCCGAAGGCAAAGGAGTAAAGCCGAAGCCCAGAGGGCCAGGCGGGAAAAGGAAACCGGGGAGTTCATACGTGATGCTGAAGCAACACAAAACTTGTCTCTTTCCCCAAAAGGCGCGAGCGATAACGCGCGCTACCGACCTATCCTTTGGTATGCAATTTATCATCAGGCCAAAGGCCCGACGGTCTACCCAATTAGCCCACTGCTTGATCGTAACCCGTTTTGGATAAACGGGCTATGGCCCGGAAGGGACGACCCAAGTTCGAGCCGAACCTCGATCCGTGCTCCCCTAGGACCTGCTCCCGCGCTCCGTGCCGAGGCAGGACTTAGGCCGTCGCCCTCCGCGCTCGTGTAAGTGCGACGTGAATACGCATCGTCTACTTTTGGCCAAACCGTGCGTGCGGTTGATGCTCAGTTCAACCCGCTAGCAGTGATGCTATAACGAGCGATCCATCGGGCTTATGATAAAGCGATTCAAATAGGTTTACCTATATTATGCTCTCCATTGAATATAAAACTCCCAAAGGCGAAGCGCGGCAAAGGCCCGTAAATGAACAGGCGAACATAATAAATCCAATGACGCGTGGGCCGACGCCAGCAGGACAGTCCGGCAAAGGAGCACCGGTTTTGGTCACCCACGAAAGATAATTAAAACCGATCGGAAAATAATTTCGTCCGACGCGCGTACTGTAACCTGGCGGAGAAGCAGGGCGTCTTGGGCGCTGGACAGTTTCACCTTAATCACCCTGCTTCATGAAACTAAAATTCCTGCGCGCCGGCCTGGCGCTTGGCGTTGCCGTTTTGTCGATAAATTCAGCTCGGGCTTATCTTCCCGTGCTTAGCGATCCCGCGGCTCTTCCCGTGGCCCAGAATGTCTACAACTACCTTGCCACTCGGGCCAGTGCCACGACCGATAAAATGATTGAGGGCCAGCATCTCGGGGGAGTGAACGAAATCCTCCACCCCGAAATTTATGGTCCATTTGATATTACAAGTCATGCAGTGAACGGAAAACTCCCCGGCATGGTGGGCACCCGCTACGATGGAACCGACAAACAACAGAATGAATACATTTTGGACCCAGTTGTTTGCTCAGCCCTTAACATCCAACTGATCTCCATCTGGAAATCAAACCAACCGGTTGTTCATATCACCGCGATTCCACCCAATCCGTGGCATCCCCAATCGGGACGAGATCCCTATAAACCGACCAACAACCTGTCGGAACTCCTTCTCACCGCTCCCGACAGCGCGGCCAAACGATCGTTCTGGGCCTCGATCGATCTCATCGCGGCCGCCCTCGGTGAACTTCGCGACGCTGGCATTCCGGTCGTCTTTCGACCGTTCGCCGAATTCAACATGCCCAACAAATATTATTATAGAAATCAAAGTTCCGCCACCTTCGTTCAGCTGTGGCAGGACGTCTATAACCACTACGTGGGGGTGAAGGGGCTGCATAATTTGATCTTTTGCTGGGAAGCGTGGGCCTTGAATCGAAGTAGCACCGAGTCGGACCTCGGGCCGTGGTACCCAGGCGACAACTACGTTGATGTCGTCGCGGGGGCTTATTATTTCCAGCCGGACATTCCTTACTTGGACGCGAATGGGGTGTTCAGTTTCACCAAAGTCAACGACCAGACGATCTATGATTTTTTAACCACTCGCAATCGTCCTTTCGGCGCCGCCCAGTGGGGCCTGAACCAAGGAACGGGCGTGCCGGGGGACGACCGCTTCACCCTCTCGTTTATGAACTTTTGCCCTCGTCTGGCCTTCGCTTATTATTGGACCAATGAGCAGGCGGTCGAAGTTCAGGCCCACGCGGAGGAGTTTGTCAGCGAACCTCGCGTGGCGACGGCGGAGGACTTGCCTGGATTTTCCGAAAAAACCTTCAGCTCCCTTCCCGCCGAAGACGGCTGGATTCGAGAATATAGCATGGGTTCGCTCAAGTTCGGCGTAGCCCGCGCGACCGAGGTCGGCACCACGGCGTTGCGCACGGGTGACACCGGCCCGCGCGAGATGGACGCCCGCTACCAGTCGATTGTTTCCTTTGATACGTCCACGCTTCCGCCCGGTGCGACCCCGACCGGCGCCACGCTTCGTTTGAAACGCGGGGCGCTCGTCGGACAAAATCCCTTTCTGACTGAGGGGAGCTGCTGGGTTGATATCGCGGGCAGCACCGGCTTCGGAGGCTCACCGGATTTGAGTCCGGACGATTTCCGAAACTTTTCCGGGATTGTCAAAGCAGTCGCCACCCTGAGCGATCCGCTCGCTGACGGCAATTGGTCAACCGGGTCGCTTAATCCGGCCGGCCTCACCGCGATCAATCGCTCCGGTCGAACTCAACTGCGGATCTATTTTAATCAAAACCGCCACGACGGGCATGAGGCCTTCGTGGGATGGTACTCCGGGGAGGCCGAATCTGGCGACCAGCCAGAGTTGACGATTCATTACAAATACCAGGCCCCATAGCCTAATATAATATCAAACTAGTCTCCTTCGCCCCGAGCTCACATCATACAAATGCGGGCGCGGGGATTATGCAGAGACGCCGGAGCCCGAGGTGGTGCGACCCGTCCCGGGGCTCAGATTCAGCGCAAGTGTAACGGGCCCCTCACTACAGGCGGCCGGATAGGCTCGCTTAGAAGTTAGCCAGGGTACCGGTTTGCACCCAACGGGAGCGGCCGGCCATTGTAGGAGGGACGTCATTTGGCCTTTCCGCCTCGCCGCTTCGTGGCGATATTGACCCTATGAGCGTTTCTCCTCCCGGTCCGAATCGTCGCTATTGGGGCACCTCCCTTTTCTCGCTGGAGCCTTCTCCGGAGAAATTCCTGACCAATCTGGCTCAGGAATACGGCGACGTGACGCGCTTTCGCATTGGCGCGCAGGAGATGATGCTGGTCAATTCACCCGAAGGGATTCGGAACATCCTCGTCACCCAGGCCTCCAAATTCACCAAAGGACGGGTTCTGCGCCGGGCGCGGTGGTTTCTCGGCGAGGGCCTACTGACGAGCGAGGGTGAAACGCATCGGCGCCAACGCCGTCTGACCCAGCCAGCTTTCCATCGGGCAAGGCTCGAAGGTTACGCCAATACGATGGTCGCCTGCGCGGGGCAGCTGCGGGATCGGTGGTGCGAGGGCGAGGAAGTCGACATCTCAAGTGAAATGAATCGCCTGACCCTGGCCATTGTCGGCCGCACCCTGTTCTCGGCCGACGTGGAAGCGGACGCGCAGAAAGTCGGAGCTGCGCTCACTTTGCTGATCGAAAATCTCGGGCGCATGTTGCTCCCGTTTTCCAACTTCCTCCTCAAGCTGCCTCTGCCGGGGTCTCGGCGGATGGTTGAAGCGCGCGCGGTGCTCGACGAAACCATTTACCGAGTGGTAAACGAGAGGCGTATGACCGGAAAGGATACAGGGGACCTCCTGTCCATGCTGGTCTTCGCCGAAGACGCCGATCAGCCCGGCGAGCGCCTCACCGATATCGAAGTACGAGACCAGGTCATGACCCTCTTCCTCGCCGGGCATGAAACCACCGCGAATGCGTTGTCCTGGACGTGGTGGCTCCTTTCGCAAAACCCGGCGGTGGACGCCGCGCTGCAGGAGGAGCTGACGCGCGTGCTGGGAGATCGGCCCGCTGGTTTCAACGACGCCCGGGCGCTGCCCTACACCGAGATGGTGGTGCGCGAAGCGTTGCGGCTTTATCCTCCGGCCTGGACGATCGGCCGACAGGCGATGGAGGATGTTCCACTCGGTGAATACATCATTCCCGCGCAAACGGTGGTGATCGTCAGCCCGTGGGTCGCGCAACGCGACGCCCGCTTTTTTCCGGACCCATTGACCTTCAAGCCGGAACGCTGGACGCCGGAATTCACCGCCGCGCTGCCCAAGTTTGCTTATTTTCCCTTCGGTGGCGGACCCCGCGTTTGCATCGGCGAAGGTTTTGCCTGGATGGAATTGATCCTCATCCTCGCCACCCTGAGGCAGCGCTGGCGCCTTCAGGCTCGGCCCGGAGAAGAACCGCACTGCCTTCCTCGCATCACCCTGCGGATGGCGCCCGGAGTTTGGATGAAACCCGTTCGCGCCGAACGCCCGGTTTAGCCAAAAACCGGTGGTGAAGAGAATATAAAAAATGCAGTGATGTAGTCTTGGATTAAGAGACTGGCTGAACGGCCGTCTCCTCTGAAAAACCGGCTTTCTTCACTCCGCTCATCTTAGTTTAGCTATCCACTCGGGCAGATTTGCCAGCACGCCGTTTTTTCGTCCAAGGGTTTTTATATTAAATGTTCTACGCGAGAGCGGAACGGAAAGAGCCGATTCCCTGCAACCTCACGCGAGAAAGGAAGGACTATCCTTTTAAGGAACTTCGAAGACTTCGATCAGCGCGACGCCGGTGGTATTATTCTTTCCCGAAACGACCGCGGTGTATCCACCTGGATTCAAGGTCAGAACGAGCGCGGCATCCTTTGAACCGATATCCCAATTATCGATACCCAGGAGTTGAAACGTCGGGCGCACGTCGGCCGGGATCCAATCGTCGTTCGTCGCCAGGACGGCATCTACCCCGTTTTGATGAATCTCGAGGACGGGATCAGCCAGCACACCGGGCACGTTGTATTTGCTCAGCGCCGGACCAGAGGCGCGGATAACGACTTTTTTCGGGCCGTTTCCCGATATGATAAAACCGGCGATCTGCACGTCGCCGTTTGTCTTCACCACCGAGCGAGTAGAAATATTGGTCAATTTCGCTGTACCGCTCGACTCGACTTCGAAGGCTTCGATCAGCGCCGTGCCCGTGGTATTGTTTTTACCCGAGACCACCGCGGTGTAGGCTCCGGGGTTGAGCGTGACGAAAACCGCCGCGTCTTTTGAACCGGTCTCCCAATTATCAATCCCAAGTTGCTGAAAGGTGGGTCGCAGGGTCGCCGCATCCCAATCATCACTGGTCGCCAGGACCTGACTCGATCCATTTTGATGCACTTCCATCACTGGATCGGTTAGGAAACCGCTCACTCCATATTTGGAAAGAGCAGGACCGGATGCGCGAATCACGAGTTTTTCGGGCGTGGTGCCGCCAATAATAAAGCCGGCGATCTGAACATCTCCGCCCGTTCCGACGAAAGAGCGAGTTGATATATTGGTTAGACGAGCCGAGGGATCGGTCACCGGAGGCGGGGCCGCCGTCGGCAGCTCCAGATTGAGGTAATCATACATCACATGATTGCCATCGCCGCTCAAAGAAGGCTGAACCAAAGTGATCGTGTTGGCGCCCACCTTCAGCCGAGAGACCGGAATGGTCACATATTCAACGCAGTATTTGGCGTGGTTAACTTCACGCAGCAGTCCGTTGCCGCCCGAGACAGAGGGAGTAACGTGAGAAAACACCGACGTGTCATCGTTGATCGATACATTCACGCTCCCCGTATTCGCGCCGGCGAACGCGAGGGTCAGCGTGGCGTTTCCGGAACTCGGTACGCTCGCTAAATTGAAATTGATATGCCACGGCCAAGCGACCGGATTTCCGTTGGGTTGCCAAAGTGCACTCTGGACATACGGAAAGTCCTTGGCGGGATTGCTCGTCCCAACCGTATAGGTGAGAGGATTTGGGAACTTTTTATAAAGGGTCTGATATTCGTACGGGAGATAATAACTGGTGCTCCCTTCGGCAAACTCCTCCGTCCTTCGGTCGGGCACGCCTATTTCCCAGGCGATTGATTTTCCCGGATGGTTCACATTCCAAACCATATTGCCGAGGGCGGTGGTGGCGTTGGCCGTGACCAACACATTGGTTTGGGTAAACTCTCCCACCTCGCCCGTCACATACGCGGACAAGGTCAATTGCCCCGGCCGAACCGCAGGAATGACGAAATTCCCGTTTGCATCGGCTTGCACCCAGTATTGATAGCCTTGGCCCCACATTTGCCAGTTCGTATTGGGCGGAGCGTCGGTGACCCCGATCCACGCCCCGGCCGCGGACTGCGAGGGCTTCAGCGGATCGTTAATCGTGAGGTGTCCCGTCACCGTGCCGCGAGCGGGGTTTTGCGGATAGAGTTTATTATCCAACCAGCTGTAAGGCCAAGCGGAGTGCTCCGCCGCAACTTGGTTCTGGGCGTCGAGCCAGCAGGCGTCGCCTCCGGCCGGGTTAGTATTAAAATAGAGAAAAAACGGTCCATAGATTTTCGACCAGCTTTGCCCCGCCGGGATAGACAGGCCCGAACCGTTAAAATGATTGCGGCCGAAATGAAGGAGCATCCCGCCTCCATTTGGCGCCGGGCCGAGATCCTGCTTAGGCGGGCCGTCGTTGAAGTATTCATAATTTCCGAGAACGATCCATCCGCCAATATTATAAACATCGCTAGCCCAGCCGTAGGTCCCGACTTTATAGTATTCGAGGGCGTACTCGTATTTGCATTCATACTGACCGGCCCGCTCACCCGTATTCAAGAGCTGGATCTCCTTGATGCCCGTGGTCGTGCCGTTCTGCAGATCGAGCTTGGTCGGCGCTTTCCAATGGCGAAGACTGTCTGCATAGACTTTCTCGAGGAGAAAATTATCGGGATGCGCCGGATCGCCGGGCATGGACCACACCATCCGCCATTCACCATCGTCGAACGCCGGATAACTCGCCGGATGATCCAATATCGCGTAAACATATAACCCGGTGGCGCCCTGCCGCAGAACATAATGCACCTCAATATCGACCGCATGGGGATCGGTGGATACATAACTATGCTTGCACGCCACATCGACCATCGCAGTGGAATTGACCGTGACCGAATAAACGCAATTGCTCGGGTTTTGGTAGCTCGTTCCACCGTCCATGCTCCAATATAAACCCTTCGGATCAATCATCTCTTTGCCTTTATAGATGAGCGAGCTGACCTCCGCAGAGGCTTTATCAATCTTGGCCCGAATGATCCCGTTGTCTATTGTGGCGGTTGCTCCGCCGTCGGTCAGGACCACGCTCGGTCCCACGTTTCCTCCCCCCGGAAGATTGGCTCGCACGGAAGGCGCCACGAGCAGCGCGATCATCGGAATGAGCCAAGAGAGGAATGCCATTCCGCCTCGCCGGCCCTGCCTCGATCCATCGCCGAGCTGGCGAGCGGGAATCATTGCCTCTCGATTGTGCATTAATCCAATATAGGATCCCCAGGATAAAATGAATCTTTTCATATTATACTGCGCGAGAGAATCGAGCGTTCGTAAAAACGAAGGCTCTCATAAAAATACAACGATAAACTGGGGATAGCATAAGGCCAGGCGAACGAAGGGATCGGTCGTGTGGAGGCAAAGGTCATTGACGGTCCCCGCCTTCCTGGCAAGCCCCTCGTGGCGTGTAACCGGATTTCGAAGTAATATTGATCGATCGACAAGATTCTTTAATGATTGCAAGTGAGTGAATAGTGTAGGGCGGATCACTATAAAGGGATCAAATGAACCAGTAAGCATGCAAACGAGTGACCTTTAAATAGGGCGCCCCGGCGTTCAGCAGGACGGAAGTTCGTTACCTATATACAGGTTCACCCCAAAGATCGAAGCGCTTGCTGAACTAAGGTGAGCCACGGCTGCGTGGTTGTGATTTCGAAGAATAATCGAAGGCAGGCTCCGAGACGCCTTTTCGAGTTTGTGGACCATCTCGGCTTTCCCAACCAGGCCTGGAAAGGCGCCGGCGCGGATCCGGGCCTGGGTCGAATTCAGCACCCCTGTCGCGATCAAAATCCGCGACTTCGACGCTTCTCCACTAAGCTAAGTTCTTTTTTCTTTTCGATCAGGATCGACCCGGCCCGCCGCTATGGGTCAAACCGTCCAGAGAAAGCATCTCGGACCCCGCGATCTCATGATCATCATGATCAAAATTGGTGTAAGAGGCCCCCACCCATTTGAGTAGTCGAGCGGGCCTTGACCGAGTCGCCCCATCGTCGGGCATTCCACCTCCGCCTTCCTGGGCCATAAATATTCATTACTCCGTCTTCACGGTGACAGTGAAGTCTACGTTTAATAAATTCCCTGAATGAAAATAAGCTATGACCCAAACATAATATTGCACTTCATGAAGCAATACGTCTCACTGCTGTACCGTACGGCATGTCGTCCACTACCCCTACCCTGCGCTCGCTCGCGCGCTCTCTCGGTCTTTCGCATACGACGGTAGCCGATGCACTACGAGGCGTCGGTCGAGTCAATGCCGCGACCGTTCAACGCGTACAAAAGGCGGCCGAGGCGGCAGGCTATCAGCGAAATCCCCTCGCCTCGACATTGATGTCGGAGTTGCGTCGGTCAAGAAGTGGCACCTTCCAAGGCATTCTGGCCGCGATCAATCTCCACGAACCCGAGCGAAAGTGGGTCGGAGACCGATTTCACCGCGATCTTCTTTCGGGCGCGCGCATCCGTGCCGCGGAGCTCGGGTTTAAACTCGACGAGTTTATGGTTGGGCAAAACGACCTGACCATTTCCCGGCTCAATCTGGTCCTCAGCACTCGGGGCATCCACGGGGTTTTATTGATGCCGGTGCGCGGCATACCCGATTGGTCGCAGCTCGATTGGGATAATTATACCGGAGTCTATACTGATTTCTCGATCGAGAAGCCTTCGTTGCAGTGCGTTTGTTTCGATCATTATTTATCCACCATCACAGTTCTCTCCCGGCTGGCTTCGCTGGGTTATCGGCGGCCCGGACTCTATCTACAACAACGCCAGGACGAGCGGATCCAACACCGCTTCAGCGCGGCCTTCTATGGTTTTCAGAAAAATCAGCCCAAGGGTAGCACTCTGCCGCCGCTGATTAAACCCGAGTTTCGGCGGGAGGAATTCACGGCTTGGTTTGATCGCTATAAGCCCGACGTTGTGATCAGCCACAGCACAGAGGTGATCGATTGGATGGAGCGCTGCGGCGCGCGCGTGCCGGAGACCCATGGGTTTGTCAGCCTCAATGTCCTTTATAAGACGCGCCCGTGCGCCGGCCTGGATCAACAGCCCCGCAAAATCGGAGAGCACGCCGCCGAGCTCCTCATCGCCCAGCTGTATCGCAATCAGCGGGGTCTGCCCGCCTGGCCGACGACCCTGACGATCCCAGGGCGCTGGGTCGACGGTCCTACGCTGCGCCGCGCCTGACTAAGAAGACGGGCAGCTTCAAGCAAGGGCTGGAGGGCCAAAAGACGGAGGAGGTACGCCGCTTTCCTCCGTCTCGTCGGACCGCATTCAACTGTTGAAATGATTTGTCATTGTGAGAGTCTATTCCTGCGATAAAACGAGCGGGTGTATCCCACCGATTAGAGATCCTGGTCTTCGTTCGGCTAGTTCACCCTTCTGGCCGATCTGCCTCTCCCTCCCCGGTTAGTGCAGCGATGAATCCTCATCGGAACGGCCAGTCCGTACTGTCCCCCAGCCCACCTACCCTATGACCTCAGTCTCCCCCCACTCCCTAAGGTTAAGCAGCGTCTTGGTGCCCCTCGGTCTGCTCAGTCTGGCCGCTTTTCTTCCCTCCACCCGCGCAGATAATCATTTCGTTCAGACCCCCACCGAACAGTCGAGTGGCTTTGCCAATGGCTCGCTCGCACCTTTCACCATCTGCACCACGGTGCGGCCCAACCTGCCCGTGGCCACAACGCTCAATGGCCAGCCTTGCGCGCAATTTAGCTGGCACTCCTCGTCCTATGATGGAAGGCGCGTGACGAAGGGGACGGAGCTGTGCAGCAGCCTGGCCATTCAAAAAGAGGGATGGTTCGGATTTTATATCTATCTGCCCGATCCCGGCTATCCCATGGACAAAGAAGCCGCGGTTGCACAGTGCTTCGCGAACAACTCGGCCTGTAGTTCTTGGGCGGCGTTATTGATCATGCAGAATAACGACCTTAGGATCTCCCATCGTTATTATTGCGGCGAACCAACCCAGGCCACGGTCTATGCTAATTTCCCCCGTAACCGCTGGGTCTCGGTGGTGATGCACTTCGTCGTTTCTCACCTCCATCAAGGCCAATTCGAAATCTGGGTCGACGGCGCATCCAAATATAAAGCCACCGGGATCAACTTCGGTTATGATAAATGGGATGCAAACGACAGCTTGGTTCCCCCGAACAATATTGGATTGAAGATCGGGCAATATGATTACCAAAACGAGAACTACTCGCTTAACGAAGTCAGAACCTCGTATTTCACCAATGTGACCGAAGTGTCGGGCAACCCGCCCGGTATCTTGGGCCGAATTCTCAACCCTGCACCCGGAGCCACTTATCCCGCAGAGCAGGCCAGCCTCTCTGGAGGAGCGGCTTTGGAGGCATTCAACTCTGGATTTCACGGTACCGGTTACGTCAACTTCCCCGCCGGCGGAGGCCGAATTGAGTTCGATAATGTTGCTGGTGGCGGTGGCGGACCCAAGATGCTCACCATCCGTTATGCCCTGGGAAAGCCCCCGCGGAGCGGCCAGCTGATGGTGAACGGCCTCTTCAAGCGTATCACCTTCCCCACTACGGGCGCTTGGACCACCTGGGCGGACTTAACGACCACGATCAATCTGCAAAGCGGCACGAACAACACCATCGTTTTCAAAACCGATGGAGATGATCTAGCTAACATCGACGAGATCACGGTGCGGTGATCGTCGTTGCTCGGACTTCACGGAAGCGCCTTTGCTTCCGTGTTGATAACCAAGCCTTCTTCAAGAGCGGCGCAGGCCGCTCTTTATTGCACCCGTGATCCACGTGCCCTCGATCATCGTGACCTGAGCTTGGGCCGGAACGCCTTTCTCTCCGGTTTGGATCTTGAAAGCCAAGAGCTCCACCGCGGTGCGCCCGACCACGCTGCCTTGCTCGTCGATCCCGGCCAGCCTGCTTTTTCGCTCCCGATTCGCCAAGGCTATGCCGAGGTTCATGGTCCGTTTTTCTCCAAGCACGGAAGCCACGCTGTCGTAAGTCGCCTCACCGTCGAAGATCAGAGCATCCGGCCGCTCGCGGTCAAACCAGGGGAGAAGCGAATTAAGAAAGTCTCCGCTATATAATAAGGGCGTGACTGGCTCGGTGGCGCCCAGAATATTCTGCGTCCCGAGCGCGGCCACGAACGAATGATTCACGACGACGGATTGATCCATGCTGACAACCAGTCCGATCCGCCGATAACCAAGAGCGGCCAGTTCCGCACAAGCCACCCTCAGATTATTAAACTGATGCGGTATGACGCGATGAAAGGCGGGCGACCGTACTCCATAAGTCGCGGATACAACCGAAAACCGGCCCCACTCCAACCAATCATCGCAGCAGCAAGGATTGGCCATCGGTAGGAGTAAAAGGCCTTCGACGTTTTGATGAATCAGGGTGCGCTGCAGCCTACGTTGATTGGCCGAGAGAGGATCGAGGTGTTTTAAAATAAATCCATAGCCCAGCTCTTCGGCTCGCTGTTTTGCGCCTCGGATAACGTCGCTATGATATTCTAAAAAGTCCTTTTCCGCGCGGGTGGTGATTCCATAAATCGTAGACTTATACGCGGGCCCCAGGCCGGCCCGTAACCGACGCATGGTTTTGGCGACCTCCGGATCGGGCCGATACCCCGCTGCCTCTGCCGCGTGAAGCACCTTGGTGCGGGTGGCTTCCGTGATCAACGGGCTGCGTCGAAGGGCGAGAGAAACGGTTGACGCGCTCAGACCAAGCTGAGCGGCGATCGAACGCAGGTTCGGTCGAGATTTTCCGCTCGAAGAAAAAGGCTTGGGCGTACTCAGGACAATAAAGGGATGGTGCCTCTCGATCCTGGAAGAAAGAACGCCTTTAAACCAGCTGATTTGAAGCCGCCCGGATTCCAAACTTCCAATAATAAGAAGGATGATGATCAAGCCCTCCCACGCTTGATCCCAGTCTTTTGCTTACAAGTTAGAGGCCACAATCAAAACACACCGGGGGCAAACTAACCGCATTGTCCTGGAAGGCTCAGGCCAGGTGCGTCGTCACCTGAACTCCTCGCGGTCAATTTTCTGGAACTTCCGCGGAGCCAGAATGCCAGAGTTGAAGTGAGTTCGAATACACAGCAGGTCGACAGCCGGTTGGGCCGCCGGGAGGGGATGTTCACTGCATCAGGCGGCAAAGCGGCATCTATCCTCTGGGGATTTGGTTCAGCGCGAGAACGACCAACACCGCTGTATACAAGGAGTGTCTATATATTATTTAATTAGCCTAGCCATGAGCGGCATTTCTGGATCAAACCGCTGGGTCTACATTCTGGGCACGGTCGGTCTATGCACCGTCCTCGCGATGGCGGTCAAAGTGCAGGTCGGCACAGACCGAGAGGCAAAAAGTCCTCGCCCACACCTTATTCTGGTCAAAGGAGTCGAAACACCGAAGGACGATGGCGACGACTTTCTCGTCTATTCCGATCAAGGCGTGTTTCGGGTTTCCGACAAACTGCTGGGCAGTCGGGCGAGCGAAGATGCCCTTTTTCTCTTTGCCCTCGGCACCCGTTATCAGGTGGAGACGAGCGCAAGCGACCGGGCGTGGTTGGGATCGTCTTACCCTGTGATCACAGAAGCGACGCCGCTCCCGGGCCAACGCGAGGAGGGGCAACTCGCCTGTGGAAACCACGACCTGCGACGGATCAGTCGCAGGTCCCTCCCGTAGTCCACTGCCTACCGACGCCCTAAGTTGTAGTGAGCGCATGGTTACGGGGCCATAGTCCTTCCCCATAAATCAGCAGACACGAGGGCAGTGTCCTATAGATCAATATATCTATTTCCAGGGCAGGTCGCGGATGAGTCGTGTTCCTTCGCGACTCGGCCTGGACGGCTCGCCTTACCTTAGGTGCCAGAATGGTCTTTCCAGACTTCGCGTAATTCACTCATTCCTTCGGACCTGAATCATGGGCTCTCTCTTGCCTTATCGACCGGAAGCGAGACAGGTGTCGCATGGAGCTCTCACAAAATACCGTCGTCATCACCGGCGGCACTTCGGGCATCGGTTTGGGGTTGGCGCGGCGTTTCGTTACCGCCGGCAGTCACGTGCTGCTCTGCGGACGAAGGAAGGATCGGCTCGAAGAAATCGCTCGCTCTCACTCGGGTGTGGAAACCTTTTGCTGCGATCTCTCCTTGGCCGAGGAGCGCGAGCGGTTTGTCCAGTGGGCAATCGAGCAACACCCCGGAGCCAACGTGCTGATCAACAATGCGGGGGTTCAATTGCTGACCGACCTCACGCGCCCAGTTGACCTCACGCGCGTACGCTCCGAGATCGAAACCAATCTGATTGCCCCGCTTCATCTCGCTTCGCTTTTTGCGCCGCACCTCCGCACGAAATCCCACGCAGCGATCGTCAATATATCGTCCGGCCTCGCCATGGTCCCGCTGGCTTTCATACCGGTTTATTGTGCCACGAAAGCCGCGCTTCATTCCTTAACTCTCTCACTTCGCTATCAACTGCGGGAAACGAAAATCAAAGTCTTCGAAATCGCCCCGCCCGCCGTAGACACGGAGCTGGGACAGGACCGGCGAACCGACAAGGCGCAATCCCACGGCGGCATGGCGATCGAACCTTTTCTCGATGCCGCCATGGCGGCCCTGAGCTCCGATCGCTTTGAAGCTCCCATCGGCGATAGCAAGGCGCGTTGGGAGGACAAACAGGACGCGTTCGAAGCGATGAACGCCAAGGTCAGAGGATGAACGTTTAGCGGGGTACCGCCCATTTAAAAGCCTCGGCGAGTCGCCGAACGGTTAGAAAGCAGGGCGAGACGCCCCTGTCGAGCCGGAGACCAACGCGGCCCACCCGGACCCCGCTGTCGCCAACACTCTGGCGCGCTCTTCCGAAGCATCGTCCCAGACCCAGGTTTTCAACTGATCAGGAGCAAACGCGGCGGGCGGCCCGGGACGGTTGCAGGGGCGCGGTGGATACACGGCGGGACCGGACTGCCGGGATACTCGACCGCGATGCGCCAAAGATTGCCGAGGCCGAAGGAAAATGGCTGGGCCTCTGGAAGCGGGGCATAGTGCAGGTCGTAACAGTTTTCGTTCAGGTACTGGAGAAACTCAGCATCGTCTTGACCGCCGAAGCGCTGGAGGAGCGCGGCGCGAATCTCGGGCAGGTCGACATAGCGCCGCGCCTCTTCGTTGCGCAGGCCTTCGGACGAGGACTCGGTGTAACTGCAGAGGTAGGTGTCAGTCTCGACCGTCGCGCTGTCCGCATGAAATGAATACACATCAGTCGGAACAATGTCTCCCTCTTCGTCCCGCGGGTAGCGGTGGATACAGTCGAGCACGGGCGAAAGCCCGGCGGACTGGAGACTGCGCAGGTCCGCGAGCAGAACCTCGACCGCCACTCGTCCGGCCTCGCTCAAGGCAAGCGCCCGCAAGCTCACCTCATCAAGAGTATCGATGTCCCCCTGGGCGGAAAGTCGCTCCACCACCGCGTTGAAGTCGCCGGGTAAGGTGCGCGGCCAACAGAGTGCATTCACGCCGTCGGCAAACCGGGTCGTGATCAGCTCCTGGAAACTGCTCACGACTTTGACCCGAGCGTATCCGAGCGGCGGAGTGAAGGAAGAGGGAATCACGTTCATGCAATCAATCAAGTCCACAAGGTCCGAAGCCCTGGTCAGGTCAAGGGTGACTCGGACCAATCTTCGATTTGTTCGGACAACGAAGGCGGTCTTAGGGAGTCCGGTGCGCCCCAATCGTATTCAACTCTTAGTTACACTGAACCCTAGTCTTGCGAAGGAGGCGAAGCGTGTGACGTTTTTAAATCTCTCGCCGCGAATCTCACGGCTAGGACGTTCGGCCCGTCGAGAAGGATCCGGTCGTCCGCCGTAGGAAAGTGACGCTCCACGAGGCAACATCCGTCGATCCTGCGCCGATATTGATCGGGATGGTGAGGCCTTGAGCGTCTTTGGGTTCCGGTCCGCTTAGATTTTTCCGCGAATGCGACCCGCAGTCTGTAGTGCCGGAATGGATTCACGGTTTTGTCCCCCTTCAAATCCGGTGGTCTCTCACCCGCGCAAAGTCGATAATTCGGTTTGATTCCAACCTCTTTCGCGTCATTTCTGGGGGAGAGTTGCAACCTGATCCTGGCCTGACAACCAATCGAACGGCCCAACGATCGATCAAATCCCAAAAACTATGAGTGGAGTGCGTGTTTTAGTGGGAACGCGTAAGGGCGCGTTCATTCTTACTTCAGATGGCAAACGCGAGCGCTGGGAGGTCAGCGGGCCGCATTTTGCCGGCTGGGAAATTTATCACCTGAAGGGTTCTCCGGTTGATCCGAACCGCATCTACGTCTCGCAATCCAGCGGATGGTTTGGGCAGACAATTCAGCGCTCCAATGATGGCGGCAAAACCTGGGAGACGAAGGGCAACAAGTTTCTCTACGATGGCATCGCCGGCACTCATTTGTGGTACGATGGGACCACCCATCCTTGGGAGTTCAAGCGCGTCTGGCACCTGGAGCCGTCGCTCTCGGATCCCGACGTGGTTTACGCCGGGGTGGAAGATGCGGCTTTGTTCCAATCGACCGACGGCGCGCAAAACTGGTTGGAGATTTCGGGGCTGCGTCGCCACGGCACCGGTTCCCGCTGGCAACCCGGCGCGGGCGGCATGTGTCTGCACACCATTCTGATCGATCCGAGCAATCATGAGCGGATCTTCATCGCGATTTCAGCCGCCGGCGCGTTTCGGACCGACGATGGAGGAAAGACCTGGCGTCCGATCAATCAGGGATTGAGGTCGGAGTATATTCCCGATCCCAACGCGGAAGTCGGTCACTGTGTCCACCGTATCGCGATGCATCCTTCGCGTCCGCAGGTCCTGTTCATGCAGAAGCACTGGGATGTGATGCGTACGGACAACGCGGGCGATTCCTGGCGCGAAGTGAGCGGGAATCTGCCCACCGATTTCGGCTTCGTGATCGACGTCCATGCGCACGAACCCGAGACGATCTACGTCGTGCCGATCAAGAGCGACTCGGAGCATTTTCCCCCCGAAGGAAAACTGCGGGTCTATCGCAGTCGAAGCGGCGGCGACGAATGGGAGGCGTTGACCAAGGGGCTGCCTCAACGCGACTGCTATGTGAATGTCCTGCGCGACGCCATGGCGGTCGATTCGCTGGACAAGTGCGGTATCTATTTTGGCACTACGGGCGGACAGGTTTACGCCTCGAACGACGCGGGGGACAGCTGGAACGCGATCGTTCGCGATTTGCCCGCGGTGCTGTCGGTCGAGGTTCAAACCCTGCTATGATCCGAGTGACGCTTCCGGCGCACTTGCGCACCCTTGCCCGCCTCAGCGGCAGCGAGGTGACGCTCGAAATTACCGGCCCGGTGACGCAACGATCGATCATTGACGCGATCGAGGCGCGGTACCCGATGCTGCGCGGAACGCTGCGCGATCAAGTCACTTTTCGGCGCCGACCTTTTGTGAGATTTTTCGCCTGCACCAAGGATTTTTCCAACGAAGATCTCGATGCTCCGCTGCCCGAAGTCGTGGCCAACGGCACTGAGCCTTTCCTGATCGTCGGTGCGATCGCGGGGGGTTAAAGACGAATAACCTGACATTCTCATCGTAAAGCGAGGGCGGCGACATTCTCCCACCTTTGCTCTGAGCGGAGAGCAAAAGCCGGCGAATAGCGGAGGAGACGCCCTCCCCTTCCGAGTCGATGGGTCGGCAACAATCGAGCGGGCGATTTGCGGATTATGGGTTTCGCCTTCTCTTTCCGCGCATGCATTTTCCTGCGCTCTTCTCTCCCACCACGCTTGGTTCTCTCTCCCTCTCGAACCGAATCATCATGGCTCCGCTGACCCGTTGCCGGGCCGATGCGGACCACGTTCCCACCGCCATTATGACGGAATATTATGCGCAGCGCGCGAGCGCCGGATTGATCATTGCCGAAGCGACCATGGCGATGGAGGGCAACTCGGCGTTCGGCGGGCGCGAACCCGGCATCTACTCGGAGGCGCAGGTCGCGGCCTGGAAAAAAATCACCGACGCGGTCCACGCCAAAGGCGGAAAGATCGTTCTACAAATTTGGCACGGAGGCCGCGCCTGCCACCCACTTTTGAACCACGGAGCTCAACCGGTCGCTCCGAGTCCCTTGCGCATCACTAACGAGGAAACGCACACGCCCCAAGGGAAAAAGCCGTATGAAATTCCGCGCGAGCTGCGCGACGACGAGCTCCCGGGAATCGTCGCGGGTTTTCGTCACGCCGCGCAAAACGCCAAAGCCGCGGGCTTTGACGGCGTCGAGGTCCACGGCGCGAATGGCTATCTGCTCGATCAGTTTTTGCGCGACGGAAGCAATCAGCGCAGTGGACCCTACGGAGGGCCAATCGCGAATCGCGCGCGACTCCTCCTCGAGGTGGTCGATGCCACCATCGGGGTCTGGGGCGCGGGAAAAGTCGGAGTGCGTCTGTCTCCACTCAATAGTTACAACGACATGAAGGACAGCGATCCGGTCGCCCTCGTCTCTCACGTCGCGGCGCAGCTTAGCCAACGCACCATCGCTTATCTTCACCTCATGCGCGGCGATTTTTTTGGTCTGCAAAAGGCCGACGTCGTTTCTCCGACGCGGGCCGCCTTCAAGGGCCCTCTGATCGGCAATATGGGATACACTCCGGCAGAAGCGGCCCAAGCCATCGAGGACGGAATCCTTCAAGCCGTCGCCTTTGGGCATCACTATGTCAGCAACCCAGACCTCGTTGCACGTCTGGCCGCGGGTGCTCCGTTGGCCGAACCTGATTCTCGCACCCTCTATAGCCCAGGCGCCAAAGGCTACACCGATTATCCAGTCATGGTTGCGGCCTGAGAGAAGGATCTGATGGAGCAGCCTACGGCCTCCGGGTTGAGGCCGTAGTTGAGGATTGGTTACGTCGTCGGGATGAGGCCACGGACGCCGTGGCGCTACGCCGAGGCCGGAAGCACTTTCGCAACCCTGAATCCGAGAGGTCGATCGGCGAGAGGCCGGCCCGATTCTGTATAGAAACTGATTGATCAGGCCGATCGCGGGCGGTTGAGGATTGGCGGGATTGAGGAAACCCTTGCTCCGTCGCACGACGTCAAGCCGCTTTCTCGCGGCTCCGCGACGTTACCTCTCAAAAACCCATAGCTTTCTGTATTGAATCAGCTTGGACCTCACTCCTGGCCGTTCGGCGCATCCTGCGTCGGCGTCGCCGCAAATACCCCTATGAAATCAGCGAAAGCTCCCCTTCGTTCGAACTCTCTGCTGGCCGCCGCCAGTCTCGCTCTCCTGCTGCGCGGAACCTTCCTCTTCGGCGCGACCTACTATGTTTCGCCCACGGGCAGTGATAGTCATTCCGGCACTTCGACCTCGCCGTTTAAAAGTATCAGCCACGCACAGTCTGTGGCCTCTTCCGGGGACACGGTTTATCTCCGCGGCGGCACCTACAGCGCCTTCTCCATCTCGAGTTCGGACAGCACCTATAATTACGTCCATACAATCAACAAGAGCGGCATCAGCTACCTGGCCTTCGCCGGCGAAACGCCGGTCTTCGACTTTTCCAATATATCGACGTCCAAACGCGTCTGTGCTTTTCTCGTCACCGGATCGAATAATACATTCCAGGATTTTATCGTGACCGGGATCCGGGTGGGGAATCAGGAGCAGTCGGAGGCCTTCCGGATTAATAGCGGCGATGGCAATGTCCTTCGCCACCTGAAAGTACACGATTGTGCCGCGATCGGATTTTATATTCAAAAAACCGCGTCTCACACCCTGGTGGAAAACTGCGACGCGTATAATTTGATCGGGGTTTCGGGTATATCGGCGGGCAATATCGACGGCTTTGGCTGCCACTCCAGCGGCGCGGGGAACACCTTTCGCGGCTGCCGCTCGTGGCACAATAGCGACGACGGATACGACTGTATCAATGCCGGTGCGTCAGTCACCTTCGATCACTGCTGGTCTTACGATAACGGCGTGAACGGCGGAAATGGCAACGGCTTCAAAGTCGGGGGCTGGGGCGGACAGCCGCAAAATAAAATCCCGAATCCGGTGCCAGTCCACGTGGTGAAGTTCTGTCTCGCGGCGGAGAACAGTGCCAATGGTTTTTACGCCAATCACCAACCCGGACAGGCCGCAACTTGGACGAATAATACTTCGTTTAATAACGCCGGCGACAACTTCAACCTCCTGGAACGGAAGAGTCCTAACCACAGCAGCACATCGCCTCAAACCAACGCCAGCGACATCGACGGCACGCGAGAAGTCATGCACAACAATCTCGCCTACCTAGGAACTGCCACGAGTAATTTGAATGAGAGTGGGTCTCTCGTGAGCAATAACTCGTGGACCAAGAACGTGACGGTCAGCGCTTCCGATTTTCAAAGCATCGACGCGACCGAGATCAAGAATGGACGCCATTCCGACGGCACCCTCCCTGCGATCACTTTCATGCACCTGGTGAGCGGGAGCGACCTCAGCGGATTGGGCTGCTTCTAAGATTCTCGATTGGTTGCGGCCGAGGTGGCAGGTCGCCGGCAACGGCCACAACCACCACACACCCGACTCTCTTCCGCGTACCCACTTTCTGGCGACACGCTTAGCTCGTGTCGCCGTTTTTGTTTTTCGCTTACTCCCCGAAAACCAAGCAAAGCACCACAAGACAAGCGCGACAAACAACGAGCGGCCGGTCGCGCGCGCGAGGATGATCGCGCCGCGAAGGCGAAAGGCCCGTTTGCGGCGGGAAAAAAACCCTTTAGCGTTTTCGATGCAGACTTCGGACTTTCTTTCCCGACTCGAACACCACCTCGCCACGCGTCTGGCCCAACTCGATGTGAAAGCCCATCCCTCGAGCGACGGTCCGCGACGGCTGACCCGACAGTGGACCCTCGATTTCGTGGCCGCTGAAGCAGCGAGACATCGTGAGTTCGCCAACCTGGCCGCCTTGCTGCGGAATGTCAGCGAAACTCAACCGAATCCGGGCGGAAGCTAATCCCGCATTTATTTCACCCGGGTTTGATTGACCACAATGATCTGCCCCTTGCGTCCTCCGGAGGGCAGTCGGAAATGAACAATGTGTCGGTCCGGACCGTCCTTCTCAAAGGTGATACCATCGAAGAAAACGGCCTTGTCTGTCACCGCCACGAGTCGGCGGCGGATGTAGTCGTCTTTCCCTTCCCAGCCCACCAGTTCGGACGAAAAGTGCTTCACCCGGCACTCGATCGAGTCGCCCACTTCGGCGAAGACTTCGATTTCGTAAAACAAGATCATTCCCTCCTTCGTCCAAGCTCGCACGAAGCCGGGCATCTGGCCCGAGACCGGCGCATAGATCATGTTCTGCTGAGCATTGTCGTCCAATTTGCCCTCCCAATTTCCCTCTAGCCAGCGGACCACATCGATCTTCGCTTTGGGCGACACGGCTCCGTCCGACCAGGAAAGGACCTCCGATGGCGCCGGCTTTTTTTCAGCGTCAGAGACGGCGTAGAGACTTGGGCAGGCAATCAGCGGGGCAACGAGGAGGGCGAGAAGTCGAGGGACAACGGTTTTCATCATACCCACTCCCAATCAATATTGGATTTTCCAAAATTGCCTGGTTGTAGCTGGGGTCGGCGACCCCGGAGTTTGCCGGGTCGAAGCTCTCGATCCCCGGGGTCGGCGCCCCCCGGCTACAACTCCAATCGTTCGGAATCGGTGAAGAGTTATCATGATATATAAAACTTATGGTTTATGGTTGCGGATTTCAGACGCGCCAGCGGCGGTGTCTTCGAAGACGAGGAGGCGATTGAAAAACGGCAGCATACGGTCTTCCACTCGACCGTGTACAATCCAGTTTTTCTCCCAGGGACCACCGTTGTACTCTTCTCCGCCGTGCTCGATTCCCATTTGATCGAGTTTGCGCGTGAAGGCTTGATTTGAATACACGTGGCTCTGGGTCGGATCGTAACGCCCCCAATCAAAAGCGATGCCGCGCATCTTGCGCAAGTTCTCTCCGTGAGTCCGGAGCAGCTCGTCGAGATGAAATCGGGTCTCGACCTTCTTGACGTTGTCGACGTTGAGCTTCGGTTCACCGTTTTCCATCTCGACCATAAAATCACAATAGAACGGCGGTCGAGCCGGATTGGGCAGATAGGCCTGCGCGATCGCCACGAACGCGGGCGCATAGGGATCCCCCGCGAGATCCGCGAAGGACTTGGCCTGGTGAATCCGTCGCCAGTCCACCATCGACTGGGTCGGCATCAAACCCGTGCCCGTGCCCACCGGATGCAAAGCGTAGACCACGCTGAATAAATCCGGAGCGAGCATCGCGAGCTTCAAAGACATATACGCGCCCAAGAAATCGCCGGCCAATCCGCGACTATCTCTTTGCCGAAGGGTTCGGAAATGCTGGTCCACGTAGGGCACCCCCTCGTGAATCGTATAATCGATCCAGCGTCCGCTGCTCGGAGCATTGCCGTAAAAGGTGCCGAGCGTCGGCGTCGTGTAATCGGCCGCGACCAGGATGAACTCCCGAATCGTGTCCTGGGAAATAGCACGATCCAGGAGCGGCTGAGCAGAGGCACCTTCGGCAAACATGCGCTGATTGCTCCAGTTAATAGTATGAAAGTAATAAACGACCGGATACGACTTTTGGCTCTCTTGATATCCGGGGGGCAGGTAAACGGAGAGACTGCGCCGCGGATCGATCCCGATGAGATTTTCGCGCAGGATTTCCAAGGTGAAGTGCTCCGTGACAACCGAGCCGTGTTTCAAGGGGCAGAATTTTGCGCCGAAGCGTGCGCCGCTCCGAACATCCCAATCCACCCGATCAGTCCTAGCCAAATGGATTCTTTCATAACGAGTTTCAACGCCTTCGACTCGCTCGAGCAGCGATCGAAGAACGGCCGTGTCTCTCGCTACCGATGCCATTTCTTTCGATCGAAATTCCGCGAGCCGTGCGCAGACCGGGATGAAGCGAGAGAAAGGCTTGACGGTTTCAACTCATCCAAGACCTGTCCGATACGTCGGAGCCGGCGCACCCCTTGGCTATCGCGCGCGGCCGTCGCTCGACGGAGGCGCAGCGCGGAGAAGATTGTCTTGAATCACGAACTGAGGTCTTGTCCGGGTATTGTTTTCTCGTGCTCGCTTCCTCGAATCTCTCCCTTGCTCAGCCGGGCGATCGCGACGAAATGTCGGGCGCCACATGTTGAAGAGCCATCCCGACATCACGATTGTCGGCGAAGCCGCGAACGGCGCGTCCGCGTTGAAGGAAATCAAGTCGAAGCAGCCCGACCTGGTGTTCCTGGACATCCGCATGCCCAAGCTCAGCGGTATCGATCTGGTCGATACGCTGAAGACCGCCGCGCCGCCGGTGATCGTCTTCATCACCGCGCACGATGCCTATGCGGTGGCGGCGTTTCAGCGCTGTGCCTTCGATTATTTGCTCAAGCCCTTCGACCAGGAGCGCTTTGACCAAACCCTGGCTCGCGTGCGGCAGCGTTTTCGCGCCGCGCGCGACGCCGACTTTGGACGTCGCTTGCGTGAGGTGCTCGATCGCCACGCCGCCCCGTGCGCGGGTCTGTCGCCCAATGCGGAAATGAGTGCAGCAACGAACGCGGAAACGACCTCGGAACGGCTGACTCGCTTCGTGATCAAGGAGGCTGGCCGGGTTTTCTTTGTTCCCGTACAGGCGGCGGACGGGTTGGAGGCATCCGGCAACTACGTCGGATTACACGTCGGCGGGAAGACCCACCTGATCCACGAGACCCTCGCCCATCTGGAGCAATCGCTCGATCCGCGGAAATTTCTGCGTATTCACCGCTCCACCATCGTCAACGTCGAGCGGATCAAGGAACTTCAACCCTTCGCGAACGGCGAGTTTGTGGTCATCCTGCAGGACGGCACCCGACTCAAATTGAGCCGGAGCTTTCGGGATCGAGCGAATGCGGTGCTGGGATTGGCCTGACGTCGATTTCCTTTCGTTTAACACGCGCAGCGTTCTCGGGTTGAATCGCGCTCGGTCATGAATGGCCGCCGTATTCGGCTTTCAGTGACAAAGACGGTGGGCAATGGCCCGCGAAGCCAGGTCAGTTTTTGGCCGGATCGGACGGTTCATCGACCGAGTTCCCCCGGGACCAGCCAGCCGGAATTATTTCCTCTTTCTCCTACCGCATTGGCAGAGCTCAAGTTACCCCTCCTCGTACCGATGGCATCCTTCATGTCTTCATCGAAGAAAATTTTAATTTCCGCCGCCTGTTTACTCCTTGCCCTCGGTGGTCGCGCCCAGGACACGGATATGGTAAAACTCCGGGCCGATCTGTGGATGCCGTTCAACGGCTCCCCCAATGCAGAAAAGCCGGGGTATGTGGTCGAAATCGCGCGGGCCATCTTTGGCGCTCAGGGTCTCAAAGTGGACTACGGGACCCTGTCGTGGGAGGAAACCTTGAAAGCCGCTCGCGCCGGAACGATCGATGGAGCGATCGGGACCAACGCGACGGAGGCGGCCGATTTGGTCAAAGGCAGCGAACCAATCGGAATTCCCAAGATCGGTCTTTTCGCGCTCAAAGACAGTTCGTGGAAATATGAAAATCTACAGTCCCTCAACACGGTCAAACTCGGCGCCATCGCCGGCTATAGTTACTGGGACTCTCTCGACACCTATATCAGCACTCACGCGGACAAGAACGTGGTGTTCTTCAAGGGTGAGACCCCGTTGGCCGATGCGATCGTAAAGCTGAATAATAAAGAAATTGATCTGATGCCCGAGACCCTTCCGGTTTTTGTCTGGGCGTTGAAGACCCAAGGCATCCCCTTCACCAATTATCATATCGCCTACCTCAACGAAGGCGTGCCACTCTATATTTCCTTCACTAAAAATAAACGCGGCTTGCACTTCTCCAAGATGATGGACGAAGGAATCCGTACTCTGAGAGCCAATGGACAACTGGCAAAGATTTTGTCCAGCTATGGGATCGAAGACTGGAAAGAGTAATCAAAGGGCTTCGATATAGAAGCCCAGAGAACCCGGGTCGCCGGTTCTTGCGGCGCGTATCCAGGCTTTAACTTCGAGGCACGAACTTGCCTTTCACGTCGTCCAGTTTCCGAACCTCGAACTCATCGCGTTCCACCCAGGCCCGGCCCAAAACGATGTCGCGTTTGCTCGGGCGAACCTTTTCTAGGGTCCAGGAAAAAGGCATAAAGGGCGCGCGCTCGGTTCCGCAGATCACCGCCAAAGCGAGGGCGACGGCGTGTTTCTTCCGTTCTACGGAATTGTAAACGGAAACGAGATACTTTTTCGGCTGCTCCGCCTTTTCCACCGCTGGGCGAAGGCTGATGCTCACGATGTAGTGTTTCATTGGTTACAGACAAAAGGTTCACTTAACGAGCCGCCGGAATCACCGCGATGTGGATTTCGCCGGAGAGCGCAGGCCAACGCGCTTTCGACCTGAGCGGTCCGCCGGCTCGGTTTTTCCATACGGAGGAGACGGACCTGCGCACCACACGGGCGCGAACAAGGGGCGGGAAAACTGTATCCATCGTTTCACTATGCCTAAAAAAGGTTGATCGGTTTACCAGCCTTATCCCGCGGTCCGATCCGTCTTTTCCATTGTGTCACGGAACCGACACAGATTCGGCACGCGCCGAGGCCAAGGTGAGGCGGGTCCAGCAGTCGTTCCTCAACTCCTCGTTATCCATGATCCCTTCGCTCCTGCTTTTACGACGTCTTGGAATTTTTCGCGGCTTGCTCCGCCGTCTTCCCCTCACTTTAGCCTTTGCTGCCGCCGCGACGGGCGCGGGCGCCGCCGACCAATTGGTGGGTCGCGCCGTTTTACCCGCCGCCACCTTTGCTCCGGGCTTCACCTCCGGTCGGCAACTGGGAGCTGGGCCGATCAACGGACAGTCGGTTCCGTTCGTGAACAAACAACCGGTCCAGGGATTCTCCGCCGTGCTCAATAATAGAGACGGCACCTTTCTGACCATGTGCGACAATGGTTACGGCTCGATGGAAAACTCGGCCGATTTTTACCTGCGCGTTTACCGGATCCGTCCCCATTTTGAGGAAAGCTGCCACGGCTCGGGTAAGATCGACGTGCTCAGCTTCCTCGAGCTGCACGATCCCGATCACAAAGTTCCGTTCGCCATCACCGAACAATTCACCAGCGATCGTTTTTTGACCGGAGCCGATTTTGATCTCGAATCAATCCAGCGCACCTCGGACGGTACCTTCTGGTTTGGCGACGAGTTTGGACCGTTTTTAATTCACACCGATTCGACCGGCAAGGTGCTGGAAAAGCCCGTGCCTCTCCCCGATTTCGACCACCCTGGAAAACAAATTCGTTCGCCTCAAAATCCTTTCAGCGAAGAAGCCAGCGCGGTCCGGGTGATGAACGCGATCCGGCATCACGCCCGCCTCCACGGGAATGATAAAGCACCGGTTTTTTCGCCGTGGTATGTCATGCTGGATGACGGTGATCCCACCACTGGCGTGCCCAACCGCATCGCCCCGCCCGCCGGCTCGGGTCTATCTCCCGCCTCAAGCGACATCTTCAATGTCGCTTCGCTGCACGCGGCTGGATTCCCGGTCGTGGCTTGGACGGTCGACGACACGCCGAGCATCAATGCGGTATTAAAACTAAAAGTGGACGGAATCATTTCCGATCGCCCCGATCTGCTCCTCGAGGCAGTACGTAATTTCGATGCCAACAACGACGGCGTCGCGGGAGATTATATGACCGCCGACGGCCTGATCGATCCGGCCAAATTCGACGCGCAAGGACACCGCGGCGGACGCGACCTTCGTCCAGAAAACACCTTGCCGGCCTTCGAAGTCGCGTTGGACAACTTGATGACGACGATTGAAACCGATTGTGGAATCACGAGCGATGGTATCGCGGTGATCAGCCATGATCCCTATATTGCCGCCCAAAAAACCCGCCGCGCCGACGGAGCGCCCTATACCGACGCCGGCGAAGTTTTAATCAAAACCCTGACCGCGGCGGAAATCCAATCGACCTATATAGCGGATAAAACCTTTCGCGGACCCACCCAGAAGAACGATCCGGCCCTTTCCCCGGTCGCCCTTGCCTTCTTCGGGTTGACAGCGGGAAGCGTCGACGCCGCGACGGTTTATCGGATGCCAAAACTTTCCGAGGTTTTCGCCTTCGCCGAATTTTATAAAAACTATTATTCGCCCGGAGGCGCCGGCGCTGCTCATCCCGAGGCCGCGAAACGGGCCAAGAACGCGGCGCGCGTGCGCTTCAATGTCGAAACCAAACTCAATCCCCGGACGGACAAGGATGAGCACGGTCAGGTTTACGCCGCGCGTACCTTCGCGCCCCAGGCCTTTATCAAAGCCATGCTCCCTCTGGTGGTTTCGAATCACCTGGAAGACCGAGTTGATATTCAGAGTTTCGATTTCCGGTCTCTCCTCCTCGTGCACGAACAGTATCCGCGAGTCCGGACGGTTTGCCTCTTCGGCGATTTTCCTAAGTATGCCGACCCGACCATCGACGGCTCGGACGACGGCACCAACCTTCAACCTCAGGGCGGCTCGAACACCCCGTGGCTGGCTGGATTACCTTGGCCATACCGCCAAACCCAGTTGACCAATTCCTTTCGGGCTCAATCCAGTGGCGGATTTGAGGGCATGGCGCTCACCACGGACGGACGCACGCTCCTGCCGCTGTTGGAAAAGCCTCTAATCGGCGGCGAGGCCGGCACTCTCTTGATTCACCCCTTCGACCTGCAGAGCCGGACGTATTCAGGTGGGCGTTACAAATACCCACTCTCTGCTCGCGGGACCAATATCGGCGACTTCGTCATGTTCGACCGCAAAAATGGTTTGGTCATCGAACGCGACAATAGCCAAGGCGACCTCAATGGTTTCAAAGCGGTTTTTCAAATCACCCTCGGCCCATTGAACGCGCCGGTGGAAAAATCGCTTGCGGTCGATCTCTTGAATATCGACGACCCCGACTCTATTTCAGGACCGGTCGTTCCCGGCGACGTAGGCTTGGGCAAGCGCTTCGCGATGCCATTTGTGACCATCGAGGATGTGGTCGTTTTCGACCGGAAACACATCGGGATCATCAACGACAATAATTATCCCTTCAGTGTCGGCCGACATGTTGGCACCGGCGCGCCGGACGACAGTGAATTCATTATCATCAAACTCGATCGGCCCCTGGGTCGTCCAACGGCGGGCAAGTCGGACCAGGAATTCGATCTCGAGTAAGTTTTTCTAAAAAGACGCCGACTCTGCGCCTCGAAGTAGCCTGCTCCCGGTGGACCGTAGCGGTCCGCCGGGAGCTTTTTATTACCGCTTCGATTCAATCTCCGGAGCCGGCTGCGGGTGAGACCCTTGCCTCTTCCCTTTTTCGCTGCGGTCATTTACGACCGACATTCCTGTCACGATAAAATCACTACACACCCCCGGCCCGGTCTATTCTAACCCTATTTACATACTTCGAGCCGAGGTGAAGAAGCACGAACGCTCCACAGGCGCTAAAGCCGATCGCGTTCTCTGACCAACGAGGCGGAAAGATCAGGATAAATTTCTTTCCGACCGTCAGTGCAGAGTAGCTCGAGACACAAAACGGCATTAGGTAGAGGCGAAATACCGTCCAACCCTGCGGCCGCCGGGCGGATGACGTCGTGCTGAGGACCAATGCCGTGCCTATAATGAGACTCATCCCGACCGAGGAGAACCAAAGCGCGAGCGACGCGTTAAAATAAAGACTGACGATTGCGAGGTACCAACAGAGGTAACTCCAAAGCACAACCCGGCTGAGATTAAGCGAGGCAAGGTATCGCACCATAAACCAGCCACCGTACGCCGGTCTACCCGCCGCAAGCAAAGCCAGAAACCGCCACGCGCGCGCGCCGCCCAAGCACGGAAGCGAAGCGCTTCCGCTACCAGTTCGCCCCCAGCAGAAGACACGGAAGCGAAAGCGCTCCCGCTACGTGCCCTCCCGCCAGCGACACGCTTCCGCTACGAGCTCATCCCTACCCGAGAACACAGAAGCAAAGCGCT
>Ga0070717_10000195_pt1 | contig 42927 bp, 59 predicted proteins | sample LARL113metaG_FD_71366 | JGI IMG/M metagenome (GOLD analysis project Ga0070717, IMG submission 71366) | Corn, switchgrass and miscanthus rhizosphere microbial communities from Kellogg Biological Station, Michigan, USA - LAR L11-3 metaG | ecosystem: Host-associated > Plants > Roots > Rhizosphere ...
GACTCGTTATAGATAACAGCCCCTGCCCGGTTACCATTAGCTGGAAGCAACTGCTGTTCTCCTGACGCAAGGCTCCCAACAGAAGTGATGTTCGCGAGATTAGCTTGTATGGCAGGTGCTGTCATAAGAGTCTCCTATTGCCCGGCTGTATGCGACCTGCGCGGAATACTCGCTGGATTTTGCAACACCGCGATTTGCGCAGCCAATGCCCGCATAAAGTCATCGACGATCTTGTATTGGATATCGGCTGCTACGCCAGCACCCGCGTTATTATTGGCAGACCGCGCCTGCGACGTGGCAAGCTGTTGTGCGCGACTCCCATTATTGAGCAGAGCAGTCATGACACCATCAAGTCGTGTTGTCATGAGCGCGACGCTCTGCGCATCAATATTCGGATCACCGCAACGCCAGTTTGCCGCAAAACTCTCAATATTGTTGATCACTGTTTGCAGGCTCTGCAAGATCGTGATTTGGTTTGCAGTATTCGTAGCCATCCTCCTATCCCTCCTGCTCAGGTGGTGTATCCACACTCAATTCATCATGCAGGTACAACTTGGCTATTTGATTGGTTGACAAGTACGCATGCAGCACAACGCCCTTGAGATGCGGCTCAACGGGTACTTCGATCATCGCATCAGGCGTGTCCGGATCGATGATACCGCGCACAACACTTTCATGCGGGTTCAAGTGGTATTCATACGCCTTTGTATCAATGATCGTAATCCGAATATGCCGCTCATCCGACTCTTGCTGAGACGCTTCCTGCATCTCTTTGGCTTTTGACTTAGGCATTGGTTTGCCTCTTTTCCAAGGCAGGGGGTGAGGCTGCTACTACTCACCCCCTTGCAAATCATTCACAACCTACAAACTCAGTGGTAGATGATCCCGTTTAAAAGCCCGAAGCCACCCAGGAACTCAATCACGAGCGTTTCGTCAACAAAATCACCCATGCCCCAGGCGGTTGGGTTCTGTTGTGTGGGTGGATAATCCACCCCAAAGTATTCCTGATTGGTTATCACCCTAAATGGCGTGTTGCCATACCCACTCACCGGATACGGGAACGTGAAGCTTGACGCAATCATGGTTCCCTGGGCCAAGAACGGCAACTGGACAATATCAACCAGCGTCTGAGTCACCTGGTTGAGAATACGCGTCACTTTGAACCCGGCAGTCAAATCCATCTGGCCTGACTCAACGCTCCCACGATCACCACTGACAACCACCCTGGTTTCGCCATTGGTGGCAACCAGGTTATTCACCGAGATCGCATCCTGCGGGCTCACAAACAATACCTTCGGATTTGCACGCGCGTTCAGGTACATATTGGTGAACAGTTGCTGAATATCCGAGAGTGCCAGGAACCCGGTCGTTGCAGCGGGCTGCAAGATCTGAGACTTCAAGCCACCGGCGCCGGTGTTGGTGTTTGCGCCCACATTGGCGTAGATCAGTCCTTGCGTGCCTTTGTACGTGATCACGTTGCCCCCGCCATCAACAGCGACTTTGGCTGTACCTGTCGTGCCAAGACCAGCAAGCACCGTCGAATACGCCGTGCCTGATGTAGCCGGAGGCACAGTCATCGTTGCTGTGAAACTGCCCTGAATGGGTGAAGCAGGCTGGTTCAGGTTGTTTGCACCGCCAAACTGTGTTGCAGCCGATTGCAACCACATCGCACTATTGGCAGGTGGAGTTGCCGCCTGGCCAGCATAGACGTTGTACTTCGTCGCATTGGGCACAGTGAAAATGGTTAGCGTGATACTGGACGTTGTGCCAGGAACCGCTATCACCTGTTGAGCCGTTCCAATCGACTCACCCTGCGCATTGGCCGCAGTGATGATAAAGTACATGTTCGCGCCACTGGCCGAGGTGATAGTACCACCAGAGTTCACCGCACTCATGAGAATAGGCGGAGGCGTCCACAGGAAATCTGACATGTTGATCAGCCAGTTTTCCTCAACCAGCTTGAGTGCGAACAGGAGTTGCGCCGTTAACGTCGCACGCAGGTCCCCCTGCAACTGCCTGCCTCTCCATTGCGCCTGGAAGGTCTCTGAGTTCATGAGGCCAATGGTCCTGAATGTGTTTGACAGCGGAGTCACACTGTACGACAGTGATGAAGGCGTTCCACCATCGGCAACGGCGCCAATCACAGATTGAGGTCCAGAGCCGCCGAAGAAGTCCACAACCGCTTTCCAGTTGTGGATATCCACGCCAACACCACCTTCGCGTGGAAGCATATTGAGCAATGGCGTCAAGAACGGCACCAGCATAGCTGCAGGTGTCTTCAGATCATAACCAATGAAGCCTGTAGCTGTGGTGATTGCGCGGGTGATATCAGCACGTTGCTGGCGAACCAGTTCAATCGTTTGGCTGGACACATCCCCAGGCTCGTTGACGTTTGGGGGACCATTGCGGAAAATCTCACCTGGCGCCAGACCCTGTACCAGCTCAGGCGTGGCTTGTGGCGGTGTGGTAGGCGCTTGCATATTTCTTGATGTACCCGTATCGGGCTGCATCAATCGAGATAATTGATCTGCCAGAAATCGCAGGTCGTCCTCTGTCAAGCCCTGCACGGCAGGGGAGACAACCGCATCTGGCTTATTGTTCTCAAGCATCTATTAATTTCCTCGCTGCCGCTTGATAATCTCAGCGGCAAATCTCACTTGACTTTCTTGATCTAAGGGGACAAGCTTCGCTGCACGTTGCAATGCAGCAATGTCGTCGTTCGGGTTATATCCTTGCCCTTGTGGTTGCGTGGCAAGTCTCTTATCAACCGGAACCGGTGTTGCTACAGGCCCCCCAGGCAACGGTGTGTTCGCGATCTTCTCCGCCAGACCTTTTACCTCGCTCAACAGCGAGCGTACTTCGCCTAGTTCAGAATGAAAGCGCGTCTCCATGGCCTCTATGTGCCTCGTGAGTTCAACTGGCTCCTGAGTTTGCAATTGTTGTGCTTGTGGTAGCTGAATGTGCTGTGTGAGAATGGCTTGCATACGGCTCACAACTGGAGTGAGTTGGCGCGTGATCTCTGCTTCGATGTTGCGATATTTCTGAGTCATATCCGACTGGCCGCCATCCTGGTCCCAATCCAACGAACTCATCGGGAGCAAATCAATATCCCCGTCATTGTCAGGATCCAATGCGGACATGCCACCAGCGCATTCGTCGCACGCGCAAATCTGCATCGTCTTTTTCGCGTTCTGTAAATGGCTATCACGTAAGCCATGCAGGTCAGATTGCGTTGCATGTGACACACGCGCGCCAGCGCGATTGAGATCAGGTGTTTCTATCGTTTCAGGTTCGGAGAGATCAACAAGATCGGTGAGTCCCTCGCCGCGATAAATCAGGCCTTGTGCATCGGGATTGCTAGCGTTATCGACATACGAGAGCTCAGCAAGATTGTAGGCAGTAAGATAGGGGTACGCTTTGCCACCGCGTTCGATGCTCTCCCACACATAGGGTTTGCCACCGCCAACAGAGAAGCCGTTCAGGATGCCTTCTTTGATCTTGATCCAGGTATTGTCTCCATCGGCGCTGCGCGAGACGCGCGTGGTGACGTAGATTTTCTTCTCGCTATCATCGAAGCGTACGCCAACGCCCTTGCCGACCGCCTTGCGCTCGTGCATCTCGCGCACATTTGCCGTACGATCAATCCAGCGCTTAAAGGCAGCTTTACTGGCCTCGTAGCTGAAGACCGTACCGTATGTATCTATAGCCTCAGAAGTAGCTACTCCTTCCACTTCGCGGCTGTCATTATCAATCCTCGTAATCGGGAGATACATGGAAACGTCTTCAGGCTCTGCCGCGCGATTGGTGTGTGTATGCGTGTGGTCGTGCTCATTGTCGTTTTGATGCTCGTGGCTGTGTTCGTGTGCGTAGCCGTCGATCTCATGCGGGTGTCCGTGGCTATGGCGGCCTGTATAGGGTGGATGGGTAGCGGCCTGTTTGGCACGCTCAAGGTCTGCTTCAAGTAGACGGTCGCTCTTGCCATCTGTCCAACTCTTGGGAAGTGACCAGCCATTGGCTTTAGCTTTGCGCTTGATACAAGCCTTCACGGCATCGGGGTTATCGGCGTGGCCTACAAGATGCGCGGTGTTATCAACGTCTGCTTGAGAAGTGATGGGGAAGCTACGATGGGGACCGCAAAATGAGCCTTCAGACATCGACTCGCGTTCTTTTTGCGAGTAGTAGCGGCGTGCAAGCTCTAACTCGTCATCAGGGATATGTAGCGCGGTTAAGCGGTTAAGTTCAGCTTCGAACGCTTGTTGTAAGGTTTCAGGCATACTAAAAGGCCATCCTTTTCCGGACTGGCCTTAAAGACTCTGCCTGCAAGCTCAGTGGCTTTAACAATTCAATTGTTGCAAAAAGTATAACACCTATGCAGGAATTGTGCTAGCACCAGCACATGTTCTTACAATGATTTTCGCTTCCTGGGTCGCCTGCATCCGGACTGTTTCTATTTCACCCCAGGTAATCAGTTCAGCACGTTTGTGTTTATCACACCACAACCACAAGCCCCTACGATCGAACCGACACAAGAGCTTGCCTGACTCACATTCAATGCGGTGCTCAGTGCTGACCTGGTTCATTCAACGAACTCCCTTGCCAGTTTCGCCACAAACGCCCCGTCCATCACCTTCGCATAGTTTTGGTTTCGAAACGGATCCCAATCACCTGGCACCGTTACATAGACCTCATCCGGTTTGATACCAGCTCCGGCAATTGGTTCAAGCCAGATAGCATGCCGCGTATAGCTAGCGGCGTTTATTGACTCATCGTTCAGTTCCTGAACTGTCCACTGCACCGGAACCGGATTCAATTCCATTATGACGATTGAAGGTGGCAAGGGAAATGGGTTGTCATGCCGAATCCCAATCTTCTTAGGAAACTTCCCATAGACCGCTTTATAATCGTAGCAGGCCTTCTCCGCTTTTCTCAATAATTCTTTGGCAGAGCTGACTTGCTCAAAAATATCGCTCATCTCGCCTCCTTAGCAGCCTTTCGCTCGTCCATCCACTTTATAATTTGCTGCTGGTTCCGATAATCCCAACCTGTGAGAGATTGCCCATTCTTTGTGGCAGTATACCCACTCTCGCTCCAACTCACAGCATACCCGGCAATAAACAATTCCTCAGCAGCATTCCAGCCGTCTTCTTTTGTTTCTTCACCTTCTGACGTGCCATTCAGAATGAGAAGACGCCATACCACCTCGTCATGCTCTAATGGCCTACTCGTTCGCGCTCGTTTCATCATGGCTTCACCACTCTCACTGTACACTGACAATTGCCGTGTGCTTGCGGGAGCCTATGCCCACTCGGGAACTGCTCACCAATCGTGCGCCGCGCTCCATCGTTCACGCCGCAGATATCGCACACGCCGCTCTGTGAGCCGTGGTTCTCCCACTCGATAATGTCGCCCTGACTCCGGAGCGCCGCTAACTGAGACTCCGTATCGGCAGGTTCCCAAATGTTGAACTTAGGATTGTACTCGAGCAGGGGTTCACCGCCAAGTGTCTCTGCGTCAAGCGGCTTTTGTTTGGCTCGATGGAGGTCAAAGGCTCGCTTGACTTCCTCTACTGTTGTAGCATTGCATATCAGTCGTGCCAGTTCTTCACGTTCAAAGACAGAGATATAATCAGTCGTGAATACCCTCGGTGGCTTGCCCATCCTCACGTCCTTTATGGCGCAGTCTCGCCAACGTCGGTACTCTGCGCTGATTGCTCTTTCAACATCTTCAGGTTGGCCAGATAGAGCTTGCTGAACACTTCGTTTTTCTGCCATGCCGGCATCGCTGCCACCATCTTCTGACGGTTTTCCTGAGCTGCCTGGAGCGCTTTTTGTTGTTCCTCCACGCGTGTTTTGTTCTCCTGCCATTGCGCTGATCTTTCCTTGCGGCGCTGATTGTGACTCCTGCTCATCGTCTAAGATGTCCTCCAATTCGTCGAACTCGTCTCCATCATCGTCCCCAACCTCCATTGCTCGTAGCTTGCCTTTATCGTTGCGGTTATCCAGTGCGGTCAGTGTGCGCGACATGGCGGCCAGGCTCTTCGGTTTGTCGGCAAAGAGCGTTTTCGCGGCGGCCCAGGCTTTGTCAAGCAACCCATCAATCGCTTGCTGCTGGCCACCTTTGGTAATCGCCGCGCCGATTTGCGAGAAAATCGAAGAGAGTTGCTTGCCTCCCTGTAGCTTTCCGAAGCGTGCGGCCAGGTGTGCCATGCGCTGAGCAGCTGACATACGCGGTCTGTGCTTACCGCTCTTTTTGTGCGCGCCTTTGTGGTGGCTGCCGCTGCTCTTCGATGCGCCTGACGAATAATCGCCAAACTCACCGTGAAAGCCATGTACCAGGTCAAAACGCTTCACGCCGCCAAACAGCTTGTCTGCCTCGTCTATTGCCTGCTGATCGTCGTCGTCTTCGTTGCCTTGGTCCTGCTGGTTGCCTTGCCCTGGCTGCTGTTCAGGCGGTTGTTGGGCTTGCTCGTAGCCTGCCAGCTTTGCATCATTGCCAGCCTTGCGTAATTTCGGGTCCATCGCATCTTTGATAAACGTGATACCCTGGCCAGGCACGATCACATAGGGCTCAGTTTCAAACATCGGCTCCAACCCAAGAGCATGCGCAGCCTGGCTCGTGGATTGTGTGCCATTGCCGGTGAGCACATTCCAGGCATCGACTTTGGTTTTGAAGTCTTCTGGTTCCTCAAAGGCTTTCCAGGTTGCCTCCAGGTCATCATTACCATCTTCCTCTACCATGACATCAGTGAAAATCTCAGCGGTTGTGTCCATCATTGGGCTCATGGTCCGCCGATAGATCACGGCTTCCTGGGTATCACCACTACTCTTGTTGACGTTTTCGGTGAAGCCCAGTTCGGACATAGTGAGCCCGAAATCGCCAACCGTGACATTCAGCAGGAACGTGTCGAACGGGGTCGCGATATCATCGGGGTCTGTCTTCGTATACTTCGCACCTGGCGGAATTACCTTGATCCTGGCCTTGATGGCATCGTTCCCAGCCAGTAATCCATCCCACATTTCCTGATAGGTCAGCAGGTCCTCGGGCTTCCACTCGCTTCCATCCTCTGGCGGCTCCAAGAAACCTGCTGGCACATTTCCATCAGTAAACGAACTCAGGTCCCGGTTTTGTTTGCGCAGCGCCTGATTGACTCTGAGAATAATTCGCTCGACGCGGCTCAAACCATAGGGTGAATCAGTGCGCTCCGTCTCACGGCGATAGATCAACTGCGTAGAAAGCAGCTCCATGCCAGGCACACCGTACACGAATTGTTGGTAAGCCGGGAATGGTGGCACCGGCTCCATACCGCGTTCGTCTAAAAGCGGCTTGATCGTCGAACCGTCGATGATTTCTAATGCGTACAACCGGCCAGCACGATCCTTGTGCTTGAAGATCGATAATGCGTCAATCTCCAGGCGCTCTTTGAGCATCATACGCATCCACTGCTTCAGTGTGCGCTTGCGGTCAGGCTTGGCAAAGAACGCTTTCCATTTCGCGATACGCGCGCCATACTTCGCGTCAAGCTCTGCCTGTGGAATGGGTTTGCCATTCTTGTCTTTGGTCAGTTCTGCCCGAGGTCTGATCTCCAATTCCGGCTTAGAACATAAATCAAACCAGACTTGTTCACAGATACCGATGCCATCGTACAGACTCGCCAGGTTGCGCAGCGTGTCAAAACTCGTAGTCTCTGTCGAGCGTGGCAGTTGGCCAATGTTATAGCCAACGGGATACTGCCACTGGCGAGGGCCTTGCGCTGGCGTGATTTGCGCGTTTGGCGTGAGTGGCGCGCCAGGGGCAAACATGCCTTGCGTTTTCGCTTGTGGCGCTAAAGAAGCCATCATTTGGTTGATCACACTTGGGGTAAGCGGTGTGACTGTGCCACCTGGTGGAGCGGTGGACTTGCGCTCAATCGCAGCGTCAACAATGCGTTCCAGGTCGCGCCTGTCGAGGGTGATTGTATTGTTGTTTCTGCGATTGCGTCTGCTCATTTACTCGCCTCCGCCTCTTTCTGCGCTTTCTCTCGCTGCAGCTCCCTATAGCGCTCTGTAAAACGCACCTGGTCTTTCGCTGTCTTCTGAAACAAGCGCTCCATGGCACCGCTTGACGCGTCTACCGGGTCATCATGAACTTTGGCGCTCGGGAATGGCTCCAGAAAGCCGAAATAGCCATGGTTCCACCAGGCGCGCAGCACGCCAACGTTGCCTGCTTCAGCCTGGCTAGAGAACGTATTTGCCCTGACTTCTTTCGGACCTGTCGAGCGGATGCCATGCGCTGAAAAACCCTCAAGCACGCGTGTCTTGAATGAGAAGGTGTTGAACTTGCCAGCACTGCCGGGCTCCTCTTCAAACCACACCTCGGTCGCCGCGCCATCCTGCTCTGCGGTCGCACGTACCTTTTCCTCAACCTTGCCGGGTGAGAGCCGATCCCATGTCGCGTCGAGCACAATATAGCGCGGAAACGTACCCGCCTTGCGACGTCCCATCTTCGTGCTTGCTGTATAATCGGGTCCATCGCGTTCAGTATTGGCTGGCATGGCTTCTGTTGCGGCAAAGTCCCAAAAGCGTACTGTCTTCTCAATGTCGTCGGGGATCGAATCGATAATCGGGAACCAGGCTTTCTTGAACTTGTTGCCGCCCTCGGCGCGAATACGCCAGTTCTTGTTCAGCAAGCGTTCACGATCGACAAGCGGTAACGCTTTGAGGCGCTTGCGATAATCAGGGTCTTTCTCTTCCAGCTTGGGATTGTCGTCTAGATCCGCTTCGATGAAGGTTACCGAGATCATATCCTCATGGGTTTCGCCTTTAGCCAACCAGTGAATGTCATCACCATCACGCACAAAATACCTAATCTCTCCTGACTCAGCCCGATCGTCCGCTGGCCAGTCCTCGTGTACCCAGGGCGCGATAAACCATTTCACCCAACTATCAGCATCAGGATTGCACGTTGCCCGTATATACGGCTTCACGCCACACATCGAGCGGTTGCGCGACAGCATATAGAAAAACATTGACTTCGTGAACAAGGTCAGCTCATCGAAGCCAATCAGAGGAATTTGTGAACCCATCCAAGCATACTTATCCTGCTCATGCTGCATGTGAGAAAAGCGCACCGTCGCGCCACTGGGGAATGTCCATTCTGGCGGGCTCTCGCTTGGCTTCCCATCCACAAACGGGTAGATCATCCCGGACTCATCCCACAAGCCGCCCTTGTTCATGATCTCCGGATAGGTCCGTCGAAAGATGACCGCGCCATACTGAGGATTATCGATATGCCGCAATGCTTCTAGCAGTAAGCCGAAGGATTTACCGCCACCAGCTGCGCCACCGTAAATACAAATATCCGCAGGCGTCGAGAGAAACAATTCCTGCGGACCTGGCTGCGGACCAATGATAATTTCTTGAGGGGCGGGAGCAATCATGCGGTATCCCTCCCGTTATCCGGCAAGCGCACTTTGTAAATCTCCACCTGTATCGGGCCGCCATCCTTGCCTGTGTGCTCAACTTTGTCCTTGTACTTCTCCGGCATGCGCGCCTTGAGCAGTGTCACCAACAACGTGTCACTATACTTGCGTTCGATCAGTGGCTTGCCTCGTAACATGATTTGCCCGCCCTGCTTATTGAGTTGCGGCTTCCCTTCCTCGTCAAGCAACGGAATCTCTTCATAGACCATCTTGCCCTGAGAAACCACATAGGACGGGACACCATTCACCGCGCGATCATGAGCAGCGTATTCAAGCGTATCATTGGCTTCTGGTTCAGCTACAGCCAGTTGAGCCTTAAAGTCCTCGTCAGCATCGCGCCATTCGTAAAAAGTCTGACGACTGATACCTGCTACTTTGCACGAGTGCTTAATATTTGCAGTCTCCCGAAAAACCTTGAGAAACCGTGCTTGTCTATGCGCGCGTGAGAATGTCAAAGTTTGTCAGCTCCCCATTCGCTCAATGCCCACCATACCTATCACTACTCAATGATTGAGTATTCATGCTATGAGTATACAGAAAATTGAACGAAAACACAACAAACATTTTCTTTTCGACTCAGCAGGGGTAGGTTCGACTGTCGCGACACTGACAAAATTTTCGACGTTCTTGTGAAACAGCTTGAGAAGCTATCTTAGATAGGTAAGTGTCGAACCGTCGATGGTGTCGATCAAAATTTTTTTGAAAATGGATTTTTGAAAATTTTTTCTCAGCAGGGGTAGAGAGAGAATCCTGTGAAGCAAGGAATAAAGCTTCTTTATATATATATATATATATATCTTGTGTAATAATAATAATACTAAATTATGTCATTTTAAATTAGCTAAAATTTGCCATTTTAAGCATGGCTACCTGTCGACTGTCGCACATGTGTCGTTTTGGCAGTATTTAGTATCTTATATTGACAGTACGTACGTTTTTTGTTATACTGAATGCCTGATAATGATTGCTCCTGCGTAGCGCGAACTACCAGGAGCGTGATGTAAGAAAGGCGAATTTCTCACATGCCAAACACTGTATCCAAAAATCGTACTGCTGTCCACACCTGGCTTTCTGATTCTCTGGTCCGAATCTATCAGGCACTAGCCAAAGCTCACCATACGTCAATGGCACATGAAATCGAACAGGCGCTTTGGTATGCATTGAAAGAAGGACAATCAACCCAGGAAGATGAAATAGAAAGACGCGAGCAGGCAATTTTGCACTATGTTCAGTTTCTGGAAAACAGAAGTACTCCACCATCTATTCGTGATGTGCATCGCTACCTGCCACGCTATACCGTAGCTGAAATTACTGAAGATATGACCCGGCTCGTCCAACAAGGAAAAGTAGAAAAGCATCGAGGCGGAAAAACCTATCGGTATACCGTTCCAAAATAACCCATCTACCCCTGCTGAGAAACATTTTCCCAAAAATAAAAAGACGACCAGTTTGAAGAGGTATTCAGAAAAACTGGTCGTCTAGTGCTTATTCTCGGCCCAGGCTCTAATAAGCTGCCGCTGTTATGACCCACCTGCGGACTGGGGTGTAATGAAAAAAGGCGTCTTTCGAGCCATCCCCATCCTATCATGCGAACATCAGCATGTCAATTCGACAGAAGACAAAATCGACGGATCGACAAAACACGCTTTTCTAGGCGGCGTAGCTCAGTCGGTAGAGCAAGGGACTCATCATGTACTGGATTATATTGTGAGAGAAAATATGCTATACTTGCATGTATTGAGACAAGGTGATCAAGCTCTGAGACAGAGAGACCTGTCAAGGTGGAAGAAGCTGTAGCAAACAAAAACAAAGGTAGCGGCGACAGGATTCGAACCTGTGACACAGGGCTTATGAGTCATCCACTGGCCTTACAAGCGGTTTCAGACGATATCACACCTTGTTTCAGTATTATGTCAAATAAATCGAAACAAGGTGTTATTGTATGCAGGTTAAAACAGCCACAGAAGAGTACCGATACGCTATTCTCCAGTTGTCTGAAGAGACGCAAATCTGGTATATGGCGCGATTGAAACGGTTTGCTGAATGGTGTGAGAGACACAGTATTTCGCTTGAAGAAATCAGGCCAACAACGGTTGCGACCTATCTAAACGACCTGGCGAAAATCCCGAGCCAGGAAACCGGCAAGCTATTATCCACATACACGGTCCATGGTCATGCCAGGACCATACGAACATTTCTCTTCTGGTGTGCAGCGGAATCACAAAATTATGTGCAGAGGAATGTTCCTGACAATATCGTGATGCCCCATCTCAAACAAAAGATCATCGAAACTTTTACGCCCTTGCAAATCAAAGCTCTTTTTGCAGCGGCTGAATCCGAAATGACACCTGCTATGGTTACGCGCGGAAAAGCGATCCTGGCGCTTCTGCTTGACACTGGCATTCGGGCTTCTGAACTGGTTGATATACAGTTGGCTGATGTGCATATGACGCCACGTGAGGGTTGGGTAAAGGTGACCGGCAAAGGTGATAAAGAGCGCGAGGTGGGATTAGGGCATAAAGCGCGTCAATATTTGGCGACCTGGCTCCGGTATCGTAAGGCGCCAGAAGATGAATTACATGTGTTTTTGAGCCATAAGAAAACGCCATTGACGTTGAATGGCCTGGACCAGCTTTTATACCGGTTGGCGAAACGGGCAAAAGTAAGCGGTGTCAGAGTGTCAGCGCACACGTTCAGGCATACTTTTGCCTGCAATTTTTTGCTGCAAGGAGGTGATGTGTATGCTTTGTCGCGTCTGATGGGCCATACGAGTGTGCAGGTGACTGAAGTCTATCTGAGAGCCATCAAGACGGACCAGGCGCGCAAAACAAGCAAGTCAGTTTTTGATAATTTGTTTTGAAAACGCATCGACAGTTCGACGGTTCGTCACTTGGTACTTGAACGAGCCTGTGAAGAGCGAAATGAAGTGTCGATGCCAAAAATCGACGCTTACCGACAGTTGTCAACAAAATATATATTTTGTTGACAGTTATGTAAGGAGAAATCGTAGGATGAATTTCGGAGAAGTGCTTATTGCGTTTGGTGTAGGGTGGTTGGCGGCGATGCTGTCGACCTGGTTGATCTTAGCAAAACCCTGGCTTGACAGGCGCATACTTCGTAAGCCAGTAGTTACCCCTGCTGTGTCGAATACTCAAGCAGGGGTCCAGCAGGCTCAAACAGGGCCAATCAAGATTGTGTGAAAGGATTGTCATTTCATGAAAAAGCTTATTGCAAAGTTTATTATTGTCGTCGCGCTATTGCTGGCGCTGCTGACGCCGGTAGCGGCGTCAGGCCGTGCCCAGGCGCTTGTTGCTTGCCAGCCATTGGTACACTTCCCGTGTACAGGCGGAGGGATTGTTTGTGTCGATCGACACGGTCGCGTGTTTGATCGTTTCCATCCACATTCCCATTGCGTCGCCATTTAGTGTGAAATACCTGGCTTGCGACTAACAAGCCAGGTGGAAACCTCGTAGTGTGTCTAACGAAGTCATCAGTTATAACGGATGATAGTTAACGAGGCAATTATATGAGTAATGAAACTCATGGGTATGTGGACCCAGGGGCGCCCAACCCACGCGAGATTATGCGTCTTGTTCTTATCATTATTGGTCTGATCGTCGGGTTCTATCTTTTTGGGATGGTCTGGGCCACCTGGGGCGAATATTGGGCTTTTGGCGTCTTGTGCGGGGTTACCGCAATCGCCAGCGGGGTGTTTATCTACCTGCGTATTAGCCACCACCAGATGAAAGTAGAGCAGCACGAGCAGGAGATGCTTGATCGCGAGATGAAGCGGGAATTATCCGCGTCCGCACTTGAGAATGACTACTCGGTCGAGTGGGAAGTTTCTGACGGTACAAACACGCAACGAGTGGTGTTGACTTCACCTTACACCATTCCGCAGGGGCCTATCACGCAGATTTATGAAGAAGGTGAAGAAGAGGAACAGCAAGCTTTGCCTGAGCCGTTGCCCAATGCGCCGCCATTTGAGCGTATTGAGTCGATGATTGGTCCAGGTCATCTCTTTTTGGGTCAGCATGTCACTGGTGCGCGTTGGGGGGATATCATTGATTTGCTCAGCGTGCTTATTGCCGGACGTCCTGGCCAGGGCAAGTCAACGCTCCTGCGTAATGTGTGTGGGCAAGTGCTGCTCATTGGAGGAAAGCCTATCATCTTTGACCCTCATGGTTCTATTGTTGACGATTTAGGTGGGGTGCTTGAAGCGGCAGAGACCGAGCGCACGATCGATGCAGAAGGCGTGCGGTTACTGGATCTGCTTGAGCGTCGGCTTGGGTTGCGCCGAGCGGGACAGCGTATCTTTCAACCTGTCTTGCTGCTGGCCGATGAATTACCGGTCCTGGCTGCCATGTCAGGCAAGGGACTTGAAGCGGTGAAGAAAATCGTTCTTGAGGGGCGTAAAGTCGGTATGTTTGCCCTGGTGAGTGGGCAAGGTGTGCCTGCATCCCTGCTCGGTGGAACGATGGTACGGGACTCAATGAGCAGCCGGTATGTCTTTGCAACGTCAGCACAACAGGCGCGACTGGCCGGTCTGGAGAATGAGACGGCTAAGGCCATGATGGAACGATTAGACCAGGCGGGAGAGCAGAGTGTTGGCCGCGCAGTTTTAGCAACGAGAAGCAGCATACCCCAACTGGTTGCTATCCCGAATACGACTACAGAGGATATTCGACGGATTGTCCAGCGGAAACGTGTTTCCGAGTCCGTTTCCGCACTTGAAACGGCTTTAGATGAGGATGCGGTGATAGTTTCTGAAGATGACGGAAACGTTTCCAGGCAAGAGGACTCTGTGAGCGTAGAGAGCGCTTCTAGTGTCGGAAACGATATTCGGGAAACGATCAAACGCATGAGAAGAAAAGGCATGAAGCATCGTGAAATTGCCGTGCTTGTTGGCCTGGCAGGACGCAAATATGACCTCTATAAAGCAGTTTGTGTCGAGCTAGGCATTACTGTAGAGCAGGAGGCCCAATAGGATGTATTCCACTTTGCCACTGGAACCACTCGACGACATGGAACCCTTGATGCCCAATCCGAATTACAAACCATCCAAGTCTACCGTGACAAGACCTGCCCCAAAGAGGCGCGGGCCATCGAAAAGAGCGCTCAGTCTCAAAGCGAAGCAACAGCCACGTGATCGCATTGGGCGCTTTGCTCGTGTGGGGGCGTGGCTCAAAAAGGCAAAACGCAAGGTGAAAAAGGCGAGAAACATGCTGTCTCCAACTTATCACATCAGGCAGCACGCCAGGAAACGACGACACTTTCAACGAGTGGACTTTGAGCGTAAGTGGACGCTGAAGTATGGCACGCCACCGCCCAGGCCGAAACGACGTAGGCGTAAGATCGTAAAGCGATGAGGAAGGGCTGAAATGCATGGAAACGTTCATGGTAACCTGCACAGGTTTGTTTATCTTTCTAGTCATCTGGCGCGTTACTCATCCTTACAGGTGTACCTGTGGATATGTTACCTGGTCAGCTCATGCGATGTTTCGCCATCTGCAAACAGGTCATAAATATGTTGAGCATGAAAAGTAAGAGAGGTTCGTATGAAAAAATTTAAGTTACTTCCACTGAATGAAACCATCCACAAGCTAGAAGATAGCATTATCACACTTTCCGGTCCAGCGCTGGCTATCTCGGGAATTATTGCTGGCGTGGACCTGGTGACTGGCGGCCATGTCATGCAGAATATTCCCTGGTTGACGGTAGCCTGGGCCATCTGTTTATTGTTAACATTAGACTTTCAAGTGTTGGCGCTGGGTGCCCGCGCACATAAGGTGTATTTGTCGGATAAGCGGACTGGGCGCAAGATATTTGAAGTTGTGCTGATCATCCTGGTCGCCGCGGCGATCTCCTATGTGTCCATTCAGATGCAAAGCATTATTGCCAGAGTGAATAGCGCAAATCTCACCATTGACCAGGCAGCCGGTCAATTGGGTATAAACACTATTGCGCTGATATGGGAACGTAGTGCATTGGTTCTGATCCTTATCTTTCTCAGTGGATGGTTTCGCGAGGATACGTCTGAAACATCTGAAACAGTGAGCGTTTCACCCGTTTTACAACCAACGATTTCAGATGAAACCATGCAACTCATTCTTTCCAAATTGGCAAAGCTTGACGAGCTAGAGAAGGCTATTACAGGAGAATATGTTGCCGTCATACCTGAGCGTGAAACACCGCTTGCACTGCCTGAAACAGTTGGTGAAACAGATGAAACAGAAGAGTCTGAGCCAGGGCTAGAAGCGCAGATACGCGCACTCCTGATTGTGAAAGCCGATCTCTCGTCTCGTGACATTGCAACCATTGTAGGGCGTCCACATACAACCGTGTACCGCGCACTTGCTCGAGTGAAACAAGTGAAACAGGAGTGAAACATCTGTAGGTCTACAGACCCACGGTTTTTGAGCCAACTATCGATACGCCTCCAGGGCTGCTACACTGCCTCCATCTTCATTGGTGGAGGCATTTGTATGATACGTTTAACCTGTTCTAAGGATAAACTATTATGCAAAACTTGTCAATACTTTTTTGAACTTCATAAAACTATTGATTATTTCCTTGCACTTTGGTATACTAGATGAGAAAGGAGAAAAGTATGAACCGACCTGCATTTATTCGTTCAACTGAGGGTTCCCGCGTGCTCTATGATGTACTGTCGAGCAAGGGAACATTTTACTACACTGTTGAACTGTTGGGTGGGATCGCTATTTCATGTGAGTGCCCAGCAGGGCAACATGGAAAAGCGTGTAAGCATCGTGAGAAAGCCGAAAGAGAAGAAGCGAATTTCCAAATTTCGCTGAAGGCCGAAGGTGAACATTTGGTTGAGGCCGAACGTGCATTACCGCCATTTCATAGTAGCAGAGGGTTTTCGCTGCTACGCTAGTGAAGGTTTCTCTATGGAATGATGGTCTAGAAACCTTCACGACATATGTCGTGAATCGACAGTACATTTATCACGACATGTTTTCGCGTTTATATATTCTGTCAGGTTATTGTTTCTCAATGGACGGAGTAGACAATTCTGCCTATACTGTCTCTCACCTCTTAAATTTCCGCTCGTGGCGGTAGAAAGTTAGATCGATGATGATAGTGGAATTTCCTATTCAAACAGTAAGAACCGAAGATGTTGCTTTCCCCCATTTTCCCCAGCAACCTTTTTTTTCTGGTACAATGCCGCTTCCCCCAAGCATCAATGATGCCTATCAGATTATTACCTACAAAGGTGGGAAACGCATTGGTCCTAGTTCTGATTTGCAACAATTCAAAAACGATGCAGCGCTGATGTTGACGCAGGCTGAAGCCAATTGGTCACTTATCAATGCCATCAGAGACAGCAAAAGAAAAGTCCCTCTGGCCGTTGAAATCCGGGTCTATTTTCGTTCACAATGGAAGCAGGACCTGGACGATGTTCTCAAGTTTATTATTGACGCCGCGTTCACTCGAATCCAGCTCAATGACAACCAGGTCATTGAACTCCATTCAAGCAAAGAAGTTGATCCCATCGAACCTCGGGCTACCATTGAAATCAAATGTGTTATTGGTCATTAGCAGTTTGTTCTAGGAGCCGTTCATATGGCCGTTCATGTAGCATCGTCATCACTTCAATTCCAGATACAGGACAGAGCGGCCCGGGTGTACCTGCTCAATCTCAAAGCAGGGATCAAGCCGTCAATCCGTCCTGATTGTGGTCGCTGGAATAAGATCATTGACATGGTGGCCGGGGATTATGATACCGTTGCTGATTCCCCACATCGTGGCGCAATTGTTGGCCATCTGCTGGACAGCATGATTGGCTCAAAAAAGTATCCTGGGTTGGCGGACCTGCTCGCCGCTGACCTGATCGATGCTCCCAGGCAAGAGGTGGTGAGTGAGGCGCCATCTCTTCGCCTGGTTGAGCAACAAACCCCTGCTGAGGATCCGGACCCGAGATACCCACCCCTGCCAGAGGAAGCAAGACTTGCACCAGGGCTCTCAGCAGGGGCGTGTAAATGGCTCGATGAGTATGTTGATTACAGCCGGCAGGTGTCACCAGAAGGCTATGAAGACTTTCACGAAGCATGTGGGTTGTGGTTGTTGTCGACCGTCGCCGGCAGACGTATTAAAATCCCTTTTTCAAGAAAACAATATACCCCATTAATGATTGCGCTGGTCGCGCGCACAAGTCTGTATGCAAAATCAAATACCGCGGAAGCAGCGATCCAGGTCCTGGAAAGTGCAGGCCTGCGCTGGCTATTGGGTTCAGATGAAACGACCCCGCAGAAATTGATGTCTGATATGAGTGGGATCCTACCAAAGAAATACGGGGACTTTGACGAGGACAAACAGAAATGGACCCGGTTGAAATTGTCGATGTCTGGTCAACGTGGTTGGTATTACGACGAGTTTGGATCACTGGTGAAAAACATGGTGAAGAGTGGCGGCATCATGTCAGACTTCAAAGGGCTCTTACTGAAACTTGACAATTGCGCGGACTCATACGAGTACAGTACCCAGAGCAGGGGTTCAGAGCTGATTGAAAAACCGTATTTATCCCTGCTGGGAAGTATGACACCTTCTGATATTAAAGCCAGTGCGAAAGCTGGTTCTGATTTTTGGAATGACGGGTTTTGGGCCAGGATCGCGTTTATTACACCCCCAGCTGATGGCGCAATTGACGCGCCATTCACGCTAGGAGAGACGCCAGTGCCGTTTGGATTGCAACAACGACTCAGAACCTGGTCTGAGGGTCTAGGGACCCCCACGGTCATTGTAGAGCCAAAATACGATGAGAAAGACAGGCTTGCAGACTACACAGTGACCCGCGGGGAATTGCCGGAAACAGAGATAGCATTCGGCCCAGGCGTCTATGATGCCTGGGTTCGCTATCGCTCAGCCTTGAAAAAGATCGTGAAAGATCTTCCGACTCAGGACCTGGATGGTTCTTATCAGCGTTTGAGTATTAAAGCAATCAGGATCGCCGCACTGTTCGCTTCGTTGGAAAACGGGAATGTCATCGAAATGCGCCACTGGGCGAAAGCTCAGGAAATAGCCGAGCGATGGCGCAAAAGCTTACATGAACTGTATAGCCAGGTGAATCAGTCGGAAGATGCGCCAACCTACGCGAAAAAAGTGGAAGATGAAATCTTGCGGGTGGTGCGCAAATTGGAGGACCAGGAAAAGCCGCCAACCGTGAGAGACTTGACCAGGTATTTGACTCGAGTAGATGTAGGTCGGTTGAAAATGGGTGTGGCTGACCTGGTGAGAGCCGGGTTGTTGGCGGAGGATAAGAGCGGAAAATCAACACGCTATTTGATAGTTGAGGAGTCGACAGGATGACAGTTCGACAGATCGACAATTTGACAATCGACATTTTATCTCTGATTGAGCAGCACGCGCACATCACGCTCTGCGGTCGTTCAACACGCCACTACAAAAATGGTGTTGAATATCACAGCGATTGCCCCTGGTGTCAAGGAAAAGACCGGTTTGTGATGTGGCCTGATGTGGGGCGTTTTTATTGCAGAGTATGCGGAAAATTTGGAGATGCAATCAATTTTTTGAGAGACTACTGTGATATGACGTACCAGCAAGCATGTCAGGAGCTGGACATTGACCCGAGATATCCAGAAGAGTTACACACTGAATTACCCCCGCTTCTCACCAAAGATGAAGCGCCCCCAAAGAAATGGATGGAGACCGCTGAAAGCTTTCTGTATCGGGCTTCTCGGTATCTCTGGTCTTCAAATGGAAAACGAGGCCTCGACTACTTGTATAGCAGGGGCCTCAATGATGACACCATACGAGCTGCACGACTGGGCTTTTGTCCAGATTGGTTTGCTGAAAGCTTCACCAATTGGGGGCTTTCACCTAATGAGACGGACCAGGACGCAGAAATTAAAATTCCCGAAGGCATCGTCATTCCCTGGTTTGTCGATGGAAGCATCTGGAAGCTGTCAGTGCGACGTCCTGACAAATCTTACTACCAGGTCCTGGGAAGCTCTGATGCCCTTTATGGTATAGACGAATTGAAACCTGGAAACCCTGCGTTCCTGTTTGAGTCTGAATTTGATGCTCTCTCAGCAATGCAGGAAGCCGGTGACCTGGCGGCCTGTATAGCCACCGGTGGAGCTGCTAAAGGACGTACTGACAAATGGATTGCAGTTTTGAAAAAAGCCACTCACGCCCTGTTAGCTTTTGATTGTGACGAAGCCGGCGACCGTGGCGCGCAAGAATGGCTCAAGGTGTTGCCACAAGCGTTCAGATGGCTCCCCTGGGCGCATGATGCCAATGATATGCTCAAGCAGGGGTTACCCATCAGGTTGTGGGTAGAGCAAGGGCTTCAGACAGCTCATGTTGAAATTCCTCAAAAAAGCGTTGAAATTCCCACAATTCCCCAAGAAATCCCCACAGAAACGACAGAAATTCTCACACCTACCCCTGCCGTGGCAAAACAAGAACAGAGAGACCGGTTACCCAGTTGGTTGGATCCTGAAACCTACGATTGGAAACGACAGGTTGAGCGCAACGGACTGGAAGAAATGATGGAACGACGCGCTGCGTGGTATGCCCAACAAGATAGACCAGTTCCATCACTACCCCTGAAATGGCGCATGAAAGCGCAGTGGTAGGTTTCTAGACCCCTTGTTGTTTACTATAAAAAAGTTTATACTACTTGTATAAAGTTTTGTGAAGCAAGGGGAGGTAACCATTACGCTATGATGGTACGCATAAACAATGAGGAATACTTGACGGCGACAGAAGCCGCTGAATTTCTCGGGGTGAGTCCAACGACTTTTAATAAATTCCAGAAAGAGTATAAGCTCAAATACATGACCAGGCGCGGCCTGGGCAACAAGAAATTCTTCAAGAAAAAGGACCTGGAACCATTGCTGGAATTCAAACCAGGAGAGGATGAAAAAGAATGAGCCAGGAAATCAGAACGCGCTGTACGCAGGGCTGGCTCATTGTGACCGATGAATATATTCGTGTGGAGCTGGGAGGGCCGTTGTCCCGACAACACACGCTTTATCGTTCTTCACTGACAGGTATCGACAGCAGAGTAGCCGTACCTTCGCTCTTTGGTCTGGGTGGTGGTGTCAATTTGATTTTCCATGGGCAAGGGGCGGAACGATTGCAAGCTGACCTGGTGAAGCCGAAAATGGCGCAAGAGATAGTGGGTATGTTGCAACATCCCCAGCAGTAACCGTCGAAGTGTCGAACTGTCGAAGTGCGAAAAAGGCAAAAAGCTATCCCTGCCGATGTCAGAAAAACAAGGCAGGGGTAAATGTTATCGATACAGTAGAGTGTAGTGAAATGGCAGCATTGGAATGAGGCATATCCATACATCAAGTCTATTTGCAAATGCCCCTTCCTGTTTCTTCCAGAATACCCCGATCCAGCAGTCTTGAGGCTTCCACTCGAATCGATACGTACAGGCTAATAGTCGTTTCATCTATTTAGTTCCTCGCGCAGCTTGATAACTTCTTCGATGATGCCCATGGGCAATTTTTCACAAATCGTACAGACGAATTCGTTGTGAATGGCTACGGTGCTTAGGTGCTGCTCACAGGAGGGCATGCCACAGCAGGCGCAATCGTAGATTTCACCCCAATCCATATCACATTTCAACGCCCCAATCTTCTCTTGTTTCTTGTTGAAGATGGGAACGGTGTGCATGCATTCGGCATCGTTTTTGATTTCGACGGCAATCACAGCATAGGTTTTGCGCGCAAGTTTTGCCATTTCGTAAAAGGGTATGCGTTCAGTCATCTATCTCTTCTCACTTTTCCATGTCGCAATGATCAGCACAGAAATCAATCAAATCTTGCCTGTCGAGTGTCGTTTCGCGTAGTAAATCATCCAGGATAACCTCTAACTCCGCTGACATTTCTTCAAAATCATGTTCGTTGAGATAGACACCTGACCCCATAAATTCCATACGCTGAAGAATTCTGTCAGCACAGATGCGTAGAACATTTCTTGGTATGCTCATTCTTCAGCTCGTTCCTTTCTGAGATCAGTCACATCTCCGTCAAAGCGCACTTTGAGCACAGGCAACGGGTTCGTGTCCAGCCAACCGCGGATATAGAACCCTTGCTCAGATTGGTAGATGTAATGGGTGTGATACTGCGTCCTAGCTCTCTGTTTAGCTGCTTTGATAGCCTCAGTGTCGTTCTCATAAAAGCGTTTAATTCCTGTTGTGTTCATCCTAACATCTCCCATATCTCTTCTGTGTCGTTGATTTGGAATGCTTCCATCAGCGTTTCCATATCCGGATAATCAACTTCCATAATGTCCAGACTGGTGTCACCAATAGAGAGGGCGATAATTACATGGATGTATTCACTTATTTCTGGATTTGCTTGACTATTGCCAGACTTTTGTTGAACGGAAACACGTGCTACAGGATGGCAGGTAAACAGGGCAAGTTTGCCCTGGTCAATTTCAGTACCGATTTCCTGGTAGTCGTACACCTGTTTCATTAACTTATTTTCTCCTTTGCTGCTTTTCGGGCTTTCAATTTCTCAAAAATCGGGTCCAGGATGTCGGAGGCCTCGCCTTTGGTGATCGTCTCAGGATCGAATTTCACACCAAACCTGGTGAGCATCTCTATTTGTTTGTCAGATGCGCCATAGTTGCGCCATGGCGCGTTCTTGTCGACCAGGGTAACATTCTTGGCATCGCTGAGCAGCATACGAGCTTTCTTCTCAGCGAGTTGTTGAGCCCAATCGAGTGGAGCGGATTGTACCCAGCATTGGGGCTCAAACAGGGGAGCCAGGCGAGCCCACACGGAATAATAACCAACGCCACCCCACAGGTTTTTGTCTTCTTCTGCATCGCTAGGGACCAGGGCTAATCTGTGTTTTTCTTTGCCGACTTCAAGCACAAACATGCCATTGTCGCGCAGTTGCCAATCAAGCTTCGCCAGGATATCAATTTGAATATCCTGGTCCCGGGTTTGTTTGAGTTTTCTGACAATGGGCTCGTCGGTCTTTTTGCCAATCTCTTCTTCTTCACGCGCCAATGCCTCGAGGATTGTTTCTTCGTCGCGAAGAGGCTTGCCGAGGACTTTACGCAAGTTCTGAGGCTCCAACCTATGTTTGAGGCAGTTATCGGTGATGTCCAGGACCACACAGTTTTGTTTGCCAGGTGAGAGCCGGAGGCCTCGCCCAATAGCTTGTACAAACAACGCTCTGGACTGGGTTGGTCGTGCCATGATAATACAGTCACACAACGGCTCATCCCAACCTTCGCTCAACACATTGACGGTGGCCAGGACTTTTACAGAGCCATCGCGAAACGCTTTATAGAGTTTCTTGCGTTCGTCAAGCGGTGTTTCGCCAACAATGACACCTGCAGGGACCCCTGCTGAGTTGAACGTGTCAGCCAAATTCATGGCGTGGTTGACGGTGACGGCAAAGCAAGCAGCTCGCCGGCCAGGTGCATATTCAAGATAGCCATCGACAATGCGTTGGTTGCGAGCTGGGGTATCGACAGCGGCTTCTAGTTCGTCAATCTTGTAGTCGCCGGCCTGGGTGTGGAGGTTGTCAAGATTGAGATGTGTTTTGATGGCGATCGCTTTCATATCGCACAAGTACGGTGGTCGATGGGTGATCATGTCGATGATCGATGCTTCGTATAATGGTGGCTTACCGTCAAGCAGGGGTTTACCATCAAGCCGGTCAGGGGTTGCTGTGACCATCAGGTGAAAGGCATCTGGGAGCGTTTCATAGACCTTTTGATATGACTCTGCTTGAGAGTGATGCGCTTCATCGGTGATAATCAGGCCATAGCCGATTGATTTGAGCCGTTTCAGGTGCTCTGGTCTGGAGATGGTTGCTATGCTGGCCACGGTCAATTCCGCCCCATATTCATGAACGCCAGCTCCGATTTTACCAATGATTGCATCTGGCTTAATCATTCGATATTTATCAGCAGCTTGGGTCAACAGTTCATCCCTATGTGCAATTACCAGAGCATTTACACCAAGGCGTTTAATGATCTGAGAGAAAATTACCGTCTTACCAGCTCCGCAGGGCAAAACAAGTAATTCTGATCCATGCTTGTTTTGTTCATAAGAGGTAAGTATTCTGCTGATACTTTCAATTTGATAGTCACGGAGTTCTAGTTCCATTGGTATCCCCCTTTACCATAAACACTTGTCCTGGATGTATTTCAGCAAGGATGCTGCTATCTCAGGATCTTCATGAATGAGAGCTAAAGCGCGATTGCATTTATCGCATAATAGACCTCTGATTGCATCGGTTGTATGGCAATGATCAATACATAAACTTGATGGCGTGCCGTTTTGATGGACACGTTTTTCAGGTTGTTTGCAAATCGCGCAAACCCCATTTTGCGCGTTAAGCATTGCCTTGTATTCATCAATTGATAAGTTGTAACGGCGCTCTAAATCATGCTCTTTGAAACGCATACGGTTTTTTGACCATCGATTTGCGTCTATTTTTGCTTTGCATTCAATGCATTTGCTTTCTCTCCCACTTCTTCGATTGCTTCTTCTAAAGAAAGCATCCAAGGGTTTGAAAACTTTGCATTTGGAGCATCTTTTTGTTCCAGGGGCTCTTAATTCAAGCTCCATCACTTCACTTCAGTCGCGTTGACTTCCAGGCTGGCGACATATTCATCCAGCCAGGTTTGTTTGGTCTGATACCCTCTGCCGAGTTTTACAGCTTTGAGCTTGCCTGCGGCGATTGCTCTGAGCAAGGTGATTTTTTCGATATTGAGCTGTTTTGCAGCCTCTTCAAGTTTGATAAGTTTCTCCATTGGTTCCCTTTCTGTATGGTAGAGAAAATTTCTTGTCTTGAGTATACCATAGTTCATTGAAGTTTACAATAGTCTAAACAAGTTCAAAAAAGTATTGACAAGTTGTTTGTACTATGGTATTCTTTGTATAGAGCGATGGATGAGCGAGGCTTTTCCCCCTTGCGATACATCTCCATCCACCGCTCGAATTGAAAAAAAAAGAAGAAACTGGAGCAATGAAAAATGGCAACACTCACAAAGACTGAAATCAAAAGCGCGGCGATCTACCGTATCACGGACAAGACGACACACGAGAAATTCTATCTGGTGCAATCTGACTCAGAGCCTAACATCTACTACCAGGTTCGTTGGCAGGTGAACGAATGGCAGTGCAATTGCCCAAGCCACAAGCCTTGCAAGCATGAGCGTGCGGTGAACGAGGTTCTGAAGATCCGTAGGGCTGCGCTTGCAGCCCAAATGGGCGGTGAGATGCCGGCGATCGTGGCCAGGATGCAGACGCGCGAGGATGCGAAATTGGCTGAAGCTGCAGCTCGCCGCGAGGCATATTGTCAGGAGTTTTCGATTTACTAGGCAGCAGGACGAGCCAGGCAGGCAACACTCACGAAGCCGCCTGGCTCACTAGAAAGGATATCACAGAATGAGAACGATTTTGAGTCCCGAGCAGGTTGCAGCGGTTGTCGCTGATATTGCCGTCTGGATTGATGGACATGTTGCCCGATTGCCTGGGGTCTATCCAGATGACTCTGCTAAAGTGCAAGCCGAACAGCAATCCTGGAGAGACGCTATTCTTCTTTCTGTCGAACAATTGGCGGAGATCGATGAATTGGAATGTTACCATATCAGTCTTCATTTCACCGATGGTCCAGGATATGTTGTGAACTATGTGCTCAAACGCGAAGCCAACGGATGTTTGAACCGCTTGAACAGCTTCACATTCTTTCCACCTGAATACACGCATCCCACGCAACTCAACTAGCGCACGTTTGCCAATCGTTGCACAGCAGGGGTTGGTAGACGCGCTCCAGCTGGGGCGAATGAAAAAATTGTTTGAACAAGAAAGTGAGAAACTGACCCAATGGCAATTAACACCCCGCAAGACCCGATGGCACTCTTGGAAGAAGAGATGAACAAGGCTCCTGAGTCTGGCCTGAAACCCTTTTTCTTCTCTATCAAATCTGGTGAAAAGGCGCTTATTCGCCTGCTCATGAACATGAACGAGTACGTCCTGGTCAACAAACACGAGCTGTTCGACAACTCGACAAAAAAGTTTGTGGCACGTGCGATCTGCGCGAAAGACCTGGAGCTGGAGTGCCAGTATTGTCTGGACGCAGCCAACAACAAAAAGCTGACTGCCGACAAGCGCTTCATTCTTCCCATCTATGTTCACGCGGTCGTGAACGTCGAAACCGGTCTGCCGGTAACCTACAAAGATCAGGATGGCAACGACGTGGCGGTCGCCGGCGTGCGTCTCTTGGAAATGAAACGTTCTTCAAGTATCCTGAAAGACCTGGTTGGCGCGTACAACGAAAGCGATACGCACAACATTACCGGGAATGATTTTGTCATTCGGCGCAAGGGTGAAGCGTTGGAAACCGAATACACGGTCACCCCGAAAGCGCCATCAAAATTTACAATCAGTCCGGATCCGCGCTACCTGGACCGCAACGAGATTGTGTTTCTTTTCTCTGAGGCGTGCGAACCGAAGATTGTCGGCCAGGATGAGAAGCCCGCAGCTACCCCTGCTGAGAAAAACGGGAACGGCGGAAAGGTGCGCAATGTACCCGACTTCTAAGCTACAGCTTGAAGCTGAACTTCTGACCATTCACTTCCAAACAGTACTCGTCCAGTGGGGTAGCAATACCCCATCCAGGACGGGTCTTCATGCGTCTGCTGTGCTTGTTTCTGACGCTGAATGGTGTGTCAGGGAACATGTGCTGCATGAGCTGTATCCTGAAAAAGCCATTGCCGAAGCGCTACATACTTGGGATTGGAAACGGTCAGCGATCTTTGAAAATGGCTGGAGACTTCACCAACGCTGGCAGGATATGTTCAAGAGATTTGGCAATGTCGTATGGAATGAGGACAGCGCTGAACTTGAACTCGACCTTACCCATTACGATGAAACCAGAAACATCTACTTCAGCCCCGATGCCATTATAGAGTTTGCTGGCCAGCGTTATGTGGTTGAAATCAAGGGCATTAAGCAGGAAGCCTACCAGGATTTGACCGATGATTTGCTGCATGCCATTGAAGTCAATGAAACCGTTGCCAAAGCCCGGATCCAGGCAAACCTGTACATGCACCTGCTCAGGCTCAAACGGGCAATTCTGCTCATAGAAAATAAGAACGATCAGGGCTTCAAAGTGTGGGTGATTGAGTACGATTGGGAGCTTGCGCTAGAGTATTCAGAGCGAATGTACGCTGTGAAAGGGAATACAATTAACGTTCGTGCTCATGGCTTGAATAAACTTGCTCCGAGAATATGCCAGAGCAGGGGTGATGCCAGGGCGAAAAGTTGTCCCATGCGCGAGGTGTGTTTTAGCAAAGAAATGGAAGCGAAAATTGAGTGAAGAGGAATTGACTCAAGTGGTTGAGACGGAATTGACTGAAGAAGCAGTGCTTCGCGAGGAAAATCAGCGCTTGCGCCAGTTGGTAGCTGATTATCAGGCATACCTGGAAAAGATTGCTCCATTCAGTTTTCGCGATGGAGCCACAGCAAAAACGTTGCGCATACGCACACAAGCCTTTTTAGGAGAGGCAGAACAGAAGGGATAGATGGCAACGGAGGATTGGTATTGCAGTCGCTGCAATGGGTCATTATGCACGAGTTGTGGCAGGTGTCCGAGTTGTGAAGGGCATAGCTCAACCTGCAGATATCGTTTCCGTGAAAATAGTGTGAACAAAGGAGTTTCAACCAATGGAATACCGCATGAGGGAACATGTCACCGACTATCTGAAGCTGCAAGCGGCTTCGCTGGCACAACTGGAAGCGATCTTCAATGAGTCGGAATCGGATGTGCTAAAAAATAAGATCGTGAAAATTCAGCACGAACAGGTGAACCTGCAAAATCGTTTTACGCGGTTGCTCTACCTGAGCGGGGAGGCTTACTGATGTTTCATTTATTCGACAAAATTCGATATTTGTTTCATTCACACAAGCAGCGCTATTGTCAATTGTGGTATCTGCAAGGCCGCCTTGATGAACGTACTGAAGTGCTCAAACAACAATCACTCCCAGGTTTGTCTGGATTGCCTGATGTACCGACAATAGACCTGGCAGAGCAGCCAATTCAAACAGAGGATCCTGTTCCTACAATACCTGGCACACGACTTCACGCATGGGGTCAGGTACATAGACCTGGTTACCGGCCTGTACGACTACTACCAGCCCCTGCTGTGCAGCATACTGATTTTCCCTGGTTGCCAGACGACCACAGCTTGAATTCCCGGTTGTCAGCTTTGCATGAGTTGCTTGGATGCTACGCTGAAACAGAAGTCAAGCTGAAGGCTGTTAAAGCGCTTCCTGAAAGGAACAAGCGATGAGGATTGACGGATCTACCTGGTTTGTGTTTGCGCTGCTGGTCACAGGCGCGCTGTTCGGTTTTGGCTGTTTGTTTGGCGGCATTGCCATACTTGTTTCTGCGCTGTGGTCAGACCACAAATTCAAGCAAGAGCAGGAACTTGAATTGAAAGCAGAACAGGAACGAGCAGTAGCGGTAGCCGAAGCGTTTGTCCTGGAATATGGTGAACCTCGAGGATGGCCTAATTTTGGTGACCAGGACTCAGGGCAGGGGGCATGCATCTAATGGGCTTAGATATCAGCGTCTATAATCCGGAAACAGGTGAAAGCCTGGAAATGAACTGGCTGCGCAATCCGTATGGTCTCTGCAATTGGGCTGAAGCCAACTACAATTACAGGACAGAAAGCAGGCCAGACGATGAGAGCGAGCAACGCCTGTGGTATGTGATCAACCACTGGAATTATGACAAGGCTGAGTACATAGACCGCTTGCTTTTCCTGGAAGTGGTGAAGCGCTACGGTCGGGTACTTATGGAGTTGTCCCAGGGTTACTTCTTCTTCACGGAAAGCGCATTGAAACAGTTTGTGTTACCTCATCTGTATATCAACCAGCTTCTTCCTATCTATGAGTCACCGGCTGTGAGAATAGATCATCCTGTGAAAGAATATGGCATTCCGATGGAACACTTCGGCCATCCCTGCTTTGAATTATCGAGTATATACCGACCGAATGCGCACATGCTCCAGCACTACCAGGCCTGGTATCTGCGCCTCGTTGAATTTGCCGAGATGTTGCTGATACCTGGTACGTTATTCTATTGCAGCAATTGAAAGCACAGAAACGCGCTACAATCAAAATCTGACACCTTACGAAATCAACCACTCGTAAGGCGTCTTTTTTATTTCCGGCTCTAGATTTGGCTCTCATCGCGTCATCTAGACTTATCCTGCTTGTGGCGGTGGAGTATTCGTGCGCACAACGGCCGGTATTTGCTGTGTGGGCATCTGATCGACACGAGTGCTTTGTGATAACGCCTGGGCCCTCAGATACGCCTGAAGTTGCTGAGCCACAACGGACGCAATCGAATCGAGCGTCAGCGGCGGAGGCGGAGGCGGCGCTTTGAGCACGCTGGTCCTGGTCTGGACTGTACTCTGCAACATACTGCCGAACTTGGTGGCGAGCACACCATAGGCAATGCTAGCCACAATGAGAAGGTTGGCAAGGCTAGAGCCACCCCATTGCCCGCCCAGCAGTGTTTGTGTCAGTGCTAAGAGTACAATCACCAGGTGGGAGATGAGTTCATTGAGCCAGGATGCAAACCCATCCTGGCGTAGTAAGCCGGCGATGAGTCCAACCAGAATGGGCATTGCCACGCCAAAGTAGGCGTTGAGTTGTGAAAGTGAGATAGTCAGCATGCATACCTCCATTTAGTTCATGCGCGGATCAAAGCCCTTGAAAATCAGTCGTTGGCAATGTTCTGCATGGCTTTTATCAACAGCAACTACTAACCGGTGTTGACGTTCAATCCTGAGCAGCTTATCACCTAATTGCTTCAGAGCAGGGGACACCGTATCGTGAACTTGTATTCTAATAAAAAGGTCCATTATCCCTCCGTTATTAACGTTTCAAGGCCGTTATCGATAATAAGGATTTTCTTATTATCAATAACGATCATTAGACCTCCGTTTTCAGTGCGTCCAGGTCATTCGTCAGATTGGTAAGCGCCCCTCGTGCAGCATCCAATGCCAACAAGGCAGATTGCAGTGTGCTTTCTGCTTTCGCCTGGTCAAATACCGGTTTGGGTTTCGGCCATACGCCAGTCTGGTAGCTAAACCCTGCAGGTGGAGGCCCAACAGGCGGCGTTCTCGCCGGCATAATCGCACACGCAAAGTAAATGCCCGCCGGTACAAGTGAGTCAGCCCAACTCACCGGGATTGGCTGCTGAAACCCAGGGGCAGCCGGGTCAAAGTACAAGCCATAGCCTGAGTCATCGCTGTATCCAACCCTCACAATATAATGCACCAATCCTGAAGATGGCCACGAGTACAGCGATGCCCCAGTCTTGGCGTTTTTCATCTTACTCTCATCAAGAATTTCCACGAGCTGGGGCAGCCCTTGTTTGTTCATGGCTTCCATCTCAGCTCTTAGATCGTCCAGGTTGGACAGACGGGAAGACATGTCGATGTAGCCAATGCCGACTTTTTGAAACCAGTCAAGCAGGGGTTTAGGTGGAATGCCGTTTGTGTCTGAAGCGACGTCAGGGCCAGCTATTTGCTGGTAGAGATCGTGTTCCAATTCTTCCGGTATCCAACGTCCAGGATATGCAATTTCAGCCAACATGGCCGTTGACGCTGTAGCGCATCGATCATGCGATGGAGTCGGCGCCCAGGTGGAACTGGCGAATTGGTTGATATACCTGAAACTAGGAGGTAAAGGGATAATGTGATCTGTCATTTCAAAAAGTCCTTTCTGTGTTCAATGGATAAACATATGTTGCAAATAGTACAGCACGTAGCCGACAATCACACTTCCGAGCGAAGTAGCCATTAGCTTCCAGGCATCAGCTCCTCGTTGCGCCATCTGCATTGAAATCTTATCGATCTTCACCGACATGTTGGAAATGTCCGTTTTCAGGCCACTCTCCAGGTCTTTGATTTCAAGACGTAGTTCGCTATGTCGTATCTCATACAACTTGGTGAATTGTTCATATTCGCTTCGTGTGATGTAATCCGGCCATTGTTGCTGCGTCATAACGGTTTCTTCCCCGCCGCATGCAATTGTCGTTTTAGCTCCAAATGCCGTTCAATCATCGGATGTACAAACACCTCATCGATAATCTGAATGGTCGTTTCCACGCCATCAACCATCCATTTCTCGTAGTGGACATTCATCCAGGTCAGGTTTGGCGCGCCTGGCACCTGTACCGAAAGAATTGTTTCCTGTTTTGTAATCGGGTGAATACCCCGCGTAACAATAGGTTCTGCTAGCTCCTGTTCGGTAAAGTTGGTTTTCACGAACATGCGAGCGCCACACTCAGGGCAAGGCGGCAGACCCACTAAATCGCCATCCCTCATCCATTCTACCTGTTCGTGGCTGATGTGCGCGGTGAGCCCTGCATGCCCGTTAGGGCAATCCCAGTGAACATTTCCGTCATCGGTAATATGTTGTAGTCCCATACCTATTTCTCCTTCTGTATGTGCCTAATACTGGATAGTATAGTTGCCCGCGCAAAACTGGTTCAATGAAATACCAGAAGTGTTCGCGAACACATGAAATCCATTGGCCGTCAGATGATCAGTTGACGGCGCATTCAGTAACGCGGTTGGCGCATTGTCGGCTGTATCAATCATGACAGAAACAGGCGTAGCCCCGCGCGAAAGAGACGGCATATAGGAAGAGATGTACGCGCCACTGGCATAGGCATTGCCCTCAAGCATGTATTTGCCCACCTCTGTTTGCCCGGCAGCCCGTTGCAGCACATTCACGACCTGGTTGATATCGGCTGCCAGGATCGTATTTCCCGTTGTGACTGTATTTAATGGCATACTTCACCTCTATGTTAAGTTAATTGCGGAAGATAATCAATCGTGACCGGGGTTCCGTTCACTTTTGTGTAGCTTGGATTGGCTAATGCGTGTGTATGCATTTCTCCGCTATTAGCCGTTGCTGTCGCATTCTTGCCAAACAGGCCGTACTCTGTCCAGGTTCCCGCCGCGGTGTTCGTGCCGATAATCGTTGCGATATCGATCTGATTGCCAGTGATGGCCGCCGAGTTGGGCACCTGGCGGTAGAGCTCGCCAACAAGAATGGTGTCGCCAGCTCCTACCACATTAAGCGAACCAGTCCCAATCGCCAGATATTGAGACCAGCCTAGCGTGGTCGCATTCTGAGAGCCTGCAAACGACAACAAGGCGTTACGCCCGGCTGTGGTCAATGCATTGCGATACTCGCGCACCTGATAACGTTCGATTTCTCGTGCAGACATGCGCGCTGGTCGGATGATCTTCCCGTCTCGGTCAGTCTCAGGCAACGTCCAGTAGATGATATCCTCGATGGTCCAATCCCCAGGCCACTCGTGAACTTTGATGATTCCTGAGAATGTGATTGTTTCAATAAGTTCTATGCTCATGAGTATGCATTGCTCCCATATTTCGCGCCTGATGCGGTTAATCCTGCGTTGTAGAGTGCAGTGACTTGCGACCCCGACAACGTTGAATAATACACAGCCGTATCGTCAAACGAGCCTGCAACATAGTCTCCCGTATAGGCAGGGTTGCGCCCAATGTTGATGAGAAAACCAGACGAGGCAATGGTTCCTGAGAGTGCACTCGTTGTTTGCAAAATACCATTGAGGTAGAAACGTACATTGCTACCATCAAACGTCCCGACCAGGTGATACCATGTCCCTGCGACCAGGTTAGTGGTTGAGTTGGCGAAGGCGTTAGTCGTGCCATTGCCCATGGCAAAGAACACCCCCCCGGTACTTCCATTCAGGCCGCAGTCAAACCCAGCATTGCTCGATCCTGTGTTCGCATTGGAGATAATGCGGTGATTGGTGCTTGCTACAAGGGTTCCAGGCTTAAACCAGAGTGAAAAGGAAAAGGCTGATAGACCGGCAGGACTCACACCAGCAGGCAAAGCCATATAGCCCGCGGTTCCATCAAACGTCACTGCTGTATCAGTGTCGTTGAGAATGGCCCCGGCCACGCCATAGGTCACCCCTGACGTGTTGTAGGTGCCGTTGAGCGCATTCCCGGATATATCATTGGTGGTCGTTCCTGACGCTTCACCTAATCGATAATAGGCTTTCGGCGTGTCTCCAAGTGCTGTTTGCTTATACGCGCTGTTGTATTGCCCGGCAGGGGTAGAGGTGCCCGGTGTTACCGTGATCAGTTCTGAGTATGCGATGATCTCCGAGACGGTCAGATCGTATTGGAGAATGTTATTCACGCCAGTAGCCACCCTGGCTCGGTTCGTGGCCTTATTGGCATTGCGAATGTGATCAAGCAGCGTCGGCTGGTAATGGCCCAATGTGTACTCATATTGGTTCAGAGCGTTCCCCAGGTAGCTTCCCTTCACCTGTTGCACGACGAATGGCATATTGTTGATGTTATCCAGTGGCAGCGTGATGTAGATAATCCATCCGACAGGCGCGTACTTTTGCGCCTTGCCGGTAATGATCACCAGAGGCTGTCCATACTTGCTCACCTCGGCCAACCCCCGCGTGGTTGTCGTTGCTGTGCTGATCAGATTGCTATCGTTCACCTTCGCGTCAAATGCAGGGAGCACATACGCCGGCGCAACGGGAACATTCGTTGCATTCTGGTCAAGCACCTGAGATACTTGCGGCGTCGTGCCTGAATTGCCGCCAATGACTTTCACCTTGCGCTTGCGCTGCGTGGCATCCTTTTCCAGTTGGTAATCGTAGATCGGGAAGGTCGAAACGTTATCCGGGTTCTGCGAAAGGCCAAATGGCGCTGCATTGTAGAACGCTGGATTATAAAAGAAACGATAGTAGGGGTCAATGCCGAACATAGACTGGCTTGAATCACTCAGACCATTTGCGACTTCTCTCAGGTTGTTATCAGTGTAGTTCTGTGAGTCCATCAGCACAGCGCGTATGATTGGAGAGGGCGCGCTGTTGTTTGGCGCATTGATCGATATCCGACCTGAAAAGTACGTGTTGATCACGCTGGTCAGGATCTGATCATCGAATTGCGCTGAATACGTCGCATTGATCATGCCATCGTCGAGCAAGCATTGAGAGCCTGCACAGAAAAGATGCCAGTTACGCTTTTTGCCCTCCCAACTGATCTGGTAATCGTCGATAATCCCCGCAAACACACGGCACATGCGGCTTACCGTGCCGTCCGGCATGAGCGCCGAGTCAGCCCGGCTGGCGTTGCAATCAGGCGTTGGGTAGGAGACACCTTCCGCCGTAAACCACATTGGCTCAAGTTGGATAGCCGAAAAATTGATTGTTCCGCTATTCGTAGCATTAGTCGCCTGCGCACCGAAATTGACGGTAAGAATATACGCCCCTGCCGGCGCAGTTCCTGTGATAGTAATGCGTGTTGTGGTGCCCGGTGGCGTGCGTACATCCTGAATGAGGGAACCAAGGTTAAGGAGCGACGCATCCTTGAATTGCATGTTGAGGATCGATTGAAGATTAACCGGGCTTGTGGCCTGTACGTAGATCGACAGCATGTATTGCTGTCCTGGTCGCACATACCCATACAGCGTCGTTTGGCCTTCCAGGTAGGTGCCTACGCCAACATTGGTAAATACCATCGAAGCGCCTGAACCGCCAAACGTCACCGCTGGATTACCCCCACCGAAATTTGGCGTCCAGTTGGAGCTAGATGCAAGGTTTGCTCCCAACAGAAAGTTCATGCTGGGCACCAGGTTCCCAACGGAACGCTCATCCCAAATGATGATCTCCTGCTCAGTGTCGATGCTGAGCACGCCGCCCTGGTCCCACACATCAAACTCAGCACGTGGCGCTGGATCACCCAGCACATTGGCAAACCAGTTGGTATCATGTGGTACGTTCAGCGTCTGGTCGTAGCCGTTAATGCAAAAGTACATCAGGCGCGCCCTCCCGATGTCCAGGTGATGAGGTTCCCGCTCTGGCGAAGTTTACGGCTGACTTCACGGACGAACTGATCAGCCAACTGGCTAGGATTAGAGGCGCTTCCTGCCCCGGCGTTGACGACAACGGAGCCAATATACACATTGCCGCCGGTGCTGTATGACGTTGAGGAATGCGAAGACGGAGAAAGCGACGTGGCCATGGGTGCTGCTACCCTGTTCAGCGCTGCATGCACAGCAGGCATGTTCGCTACGATGCCATGCTCAAACATCTTCATCATGTTCGGCATATACACATCAGCATCGTGTAGCGGTCCCAGCTTTGGCGGTGAGTGGAAGCCCAACATGCCGGCGATGTTGTGCGCTATTCCGCCTATTGTACTAAACAGCCCACCTACAGCACCCTTGATACCATTGATCAGCATACCAATCAAATTGCCGCCCCAACTGAAAAACTGGCCTGCCAGTTTCCCGAACCAGCCAGAAATCCAGTTCCACAATCCTGATAAAATGGACTGGACTTTTGAGCCAAGCGAGCTAAAAGCGTTGCCTACGGCATTTGAAGCCTGGGTTGTCTTGGATTGCATCAAGGAGCCAATCCAACTGAATATTACCCCAACCACACCCTGAACCCAGGTCAACCGGTCGTGAATGAATGTGCCTATGGCAGAAAATATAGCCCCAACCGTATTCTCGATCCAGACCAGCCGATCATGAATAAACGTTCCTATAGCGCTCCATATGCCACCGACAAAATTCTTGATACCGGTTAGAACTGTGCGGATTGCCGTTCCAGCAATTTTCATAGCTGCTGGCCAGGCGTCGACGATGGCTTTTATATAACGGTTGTGGTTATAAAGCCAGTTGCCCCAACCGGTGACTGTGCTCTTTACCCCTTCCAGCGCGCCATGAACAGAAGAACCCAGGCTAGAAAATGCGTTCCCCACGAAATTCTTGAAGTCGGTGACTTTGCTATGAGCGGCTCCGCCCAGTGAACTAAAAAAGCCTCCTATGGCTGAACCCATCCCGCTGAATATGGCGTGTACATGATCACCCAGCCAGCTCATGATTCCGCCAACCCATTTCGTGATTTGCCCCCAGTGCTGGAATATTTCAATAGCAGCGATAATCACCGCGCCTACAATTAACCCAATCAGCAAAAGCGGAAGTTCCAAACCAAACAGAGATACCGTCGCGAGAAGCGCAGCCGCGGCCGCTCCATACAGAGCAACTGCCATGCCAATCAAAGCGCTAATAAGCACTGTCCCGATGACAGCCCCAAGCACAATCAGCACATTCTTGATGATCTCCATAGCCGTCTGATTTTTGCTAATCGCCGTTGCCATAGAAATCAACCACGTTGCAGCAGGGATGATCATGTTCACAAACCGTGTCAAAATGGGTAACAACTGCGTTCCGATTTTGATCAAGAGCACATCAATAAATGCGTGTACTCGTTGGACAGCAAAGTTGAACCCCTGCGAAGCCGTATCGAAAGATGTCTTCAACGCTCCATGCGCGTGATTGAGTTTATCCAGATTTGTTCTATACGCATCAATACCAATCGACAACGCATTGAACGTCTTGAGAGCTGTAGCATTATTGCCCATCAAAGCAAGTAATTTCTGTTTATTCCCATCGGTGATTTTATTGAGATATTCGATTTTGTCAGCCAGGCTCATAGGTCCATATTTGGATGCATTAAAATCTATCCCGAGTTTCTTGGCATGCGCACTCAGGGCATTTGTTTTGATAGCAAGGGTGTTGAAGGTGTTGATCAGATAGGTTGATGCTTTCTGAGCGCTAAATCCTTCGTTCGTCATGGTGGCCAGGGCTGCCTGGCTCTCGTTAAACTTGATGCCTGTCCCTTGGATGGCCACAGCAAGCTTAGAAACAACGTTCTTGTATTGCTCCCAGTGCATATTCCCAAGCTGCACTGTCAGGTCCATGACATCAAACAGGTCATTCATGCGCTTAGTGTTGGTACTCACATTGTTCGTTGCCAATCCCAGCGCATTGAATGTGCCTACAGCCGCCTGCGCAACCGCTTCCACCTTTGTTGTGCTCCCTGCAACGGTCTCAGCTGAGTTTTTCAGCGTAGTTAACGAAATAGCAGCTTTTGCACCCTGGTTCGTGATTCCACTGAAAGCCGAAAGAATGGGGTACATGGCTTCTGCCAGGAGAGTAGGTGACTTGCCTACGATTGGCGCCATATTCAAGATGGCATCAGAAACGGCGTTGACCTGGTTCTTTGCCAGGCCTGCATGCGCCACATTCGCCAACATTGCTTGCTGAAAGTCAGCGGCCATTTTCGTTGCAGCCACACCAACGGCAATGACTCCGGCTGTTATCAGACCGGCGCCAAGAAGCAACGGGCCAGCATCACCAGCTGCTTTCAATAGCTGGTTTCCTACCCCACTGATTATTCTTGAAGCCTGGTCCTGTGCTTGCAAAAGGATACGGAGCCCGATGTCAGTCACTTGTTCTCCAACTCACGCAATTTTGCATCTAGTTCCGCCTGGCGTTCCTTGTCTTTTTCTGCTTGCTCAGTCTCGACCGTATGTCTGGCAATCAGGATGAGTCGATGTCGATCTACCAACCGTTTCGGCGCTTTCAGATACTCGCTATAGCCGCCAAAAAGCTGGTATAACTCAGCTTCGATTATTTCAGCCGATACACTCGCTCCGTCTCCACGTTCCCCTCGGTAGAATCGACAACAGTCGGCAAAAAACTTTCTTGCTCCTCCTCGTCCATGTCCGGGTTCAACTCATTGATTTTCTTGTAGACGAAATCCCACACTGGCTTACGAAGATTGCGCACATTCGGGACTGAATAGGGCAATGGAACCTCGCGCACATTGCCTGCTGGGTCCACTATTTTCCGCATCAAGTTCCACCCCATGATCATTTGTTCCATGATTGCCAACTGGCTATCTCCCAGCGTCATGATCAGTTCAGGCTTTGTTTCCCCCTGCTTCACCTTGCCCATCTTCGCCAGGCGGTTTTTTGTCGCAATATCATCAGCGGCCGTCATCTCCATGCGCAAGAGAACGTATTCTCCTGGCTTGAACACCTTCGGCGCCATATGGTGATCAAGCGTCACTGTATTTTCTAGCTCTTCTGGCATAGAATTTCTCTTACCTTTCTGAGAATTTCTCTTACGGGAAGTAGTTCGGTGCATTCTGGTTCAACATGCTCATGTTGAATGCATACCCCACTGATGGCTCGTACTCACACACGCCGCTGATGGTCGCCATGACCTTCTCATCCTTGGGATCGATCTTCCACTTCACCATCCTGGGCCACAGCGCGAACTGCACGTACTTGTAAGCTGCCTGCCCTGTCGAGTTCCCAACATAGTAGGGCTGCTGAAACTTCACATAGATAATCTGTTTCTGGAAAGCCCGGTATTTCGATTCGAGCTGTACATTGGTGAAGTCAATCTCTGCCTCAAAGGTCGTCTTACGCTTGGCACGCCCAACGCGGTTCATCACCTGGATGCCGTTGGCGGTCATATAGAGTTTCTGACCTGTTTTGCCACCTGCTTTGAACGTAATCACGTCAAGCCATTGCGTGGTCTGGCCAGTACCGTTAATCGGGTCCAACCAGAAGAACCCAGGCCACCCAACAAAGGGAAAGTCAGTTGGTTGGGCGTAAGCAGGGAAGTCAGGGGTAGAGATGCTTGCCCTGGATCTATCGCCGATGGGTTGGAAGTCCTGGCCTTCACCTTTAAGACTGAACGTCAGTTCTTTGTCCACGTTATATTGGACCTCCCAATCGGTTGCAGCCAGCATGCTTATCACATCGCTCGATGTACCGTTGTACCATTCGGCTGCAAGCGTGGCCAACAAGTCCGTCGGCAGCCAAATGGGGTTGTAGGCGTTCACACCATTGACCACAAGCGTAGCCGTACTTGTAAACCCGGTTACCACAACATTGGTCACCGTCGCATATTCAAGCTGTGAGTAGAATGTCCCGTTGGGGTTGGAAGCGAGAATAGAAACCACTTCACTGATGGCCTGGTTCAAGCGGTTGGTTCCGGTAATGGTGAATGTCCCAGCCAGAGCGTTTGACGCTATGACAAAACTCAAGATCATGTCCGGCGACGTTGGCTGTGTGGTCAGCGTAAACGGCGAACTGTACACGCTAAAGGCGGCTGACGCATGCAGCACGGTCGGTGTTGATGGCTGACTTGCTGGTGTTGCCGGGTTGGTTGCATTCGCTATCGCCGCATAGGCAAAGAACTGCGTGTTATCCGAGTACAGGCTGCTCTTAAAGTCCCAGGGGACCGATTTGATCAGTTGCGCCATGCGGATATCTTCATCGACGATACCCCTGAAGTCTGCTGGCGAAAACTCAGGCAGGTTCTCTTCTGCCGTAAACGTGCCTGGCACAAGATACTTGGCCGCCACAAACCCGTAAATCACGATGGTACTATTTGCCAGCGCTCCAGAAAGACTTGAAGCAGTGATACCACTGGCATTGATTGAACCATACACTTTCGTCGAGCACCATCTGAATACGCCATCAGGATCAGCAAGTGCGATGCTGATGTTTGGCGAGGTGTCGGTTACCGCTGTGACACCATCAGTCTTCAACCCAGCAATAGTGATTGTGCCCGCAGCCCCTGCTGAGAGTCCCCGGATTTCAATGTATGGCCGTATGCCGGTTGTGCCTTGTGGCTGGTTGGTCGCACTCAAGGTCAAGGCCAATACCTGGCTGGTTAAGATTGGCTGGCGTCCGGGTGAAGCCGCGGGCTCAAACCCGAACGCAATTGTCTGTTTGACGGCACTTCCAGTCATGGCTTACCCTCCGTTGCTTTCTTGCTGTGTTGGCTGTTCTTGAACAGTTGACTGCTCAACAGGTTGTGCAGACGCCACTGGTTCAGGAACGGGCTCAGCAGGGGTAAGCGCTACTCCTGTCAATGACTCAACTCTGAGCACTTCCCCGGTAGTCGAGCTAAACCAAACCCGGCAATTCGCAAACTGGCCAGGATGACCAGCTCTAAACCCTGCCCCCTCATAGTCGACAGAATATTCTGCCGGCTGCTCTGCTTGTTGTGTTGTCTCTTCGTCTGGCATACATCCTCCTTATAAGGCCAATTGCACGTTATATTGCTGAACGGCGCGAACCCACATCCAGTGAAATCTATAGACAATTCCGCTTGGTAGCCTGGAATAAAAGGCTCGATCCGTGTCACCCAGGAATGTGACATAGACCCCTGGCGTCTGCTGTAAACTCACCTGAGCAATAAACATCGGTATCACGATATCGCGCATATTTGCGAGAAATTGTTCTGCTGTTGTCGAGCTATTCAAATCCATAATTGATTCAATCTTGAAACCAGGATGATCATTCACTTTCCACCCACTATCAAAGCGTTTCGTTTGTCCAGTATCAAAGAACACACCTGCACAAGGGGTGATATCAGTCGGATCCTGGATTGCCCCGAGTTTCACCTGCTTGTAGAGCGGCGCTGACTGATATTGCAGCCCCGAGAGCAACGTCACTATTTCATTTGCAATGGCCAATGTGTTTGGCATTTAAATTCCCATAAACGCGATCGCGCTATTAATTGCTTTGACATAATAGCCTTCGATTTCAGGCGTCATGTCGTTTATCGCGTATTCCATGTATTCAATACCCTCATCGGAATAAGGCCCTCGTCCAAGACTGTCATACATCCCAACAAAACCCCAGTTGCGCCGGCGTGCATATTCTGAATCACTTCCCATCCATCCCCGATATGGCGTCTCCATGTCTTCACTCAAGCTATCCTCGAGTGGCCCTGTTGGGTTCATGAACGTTGTCCACATGTGGTTCTCAGTCGACATATGCAACGCTTGCAAACTTTCCAATCCAGCCTGCTCAAGAAAGCCCTCATATGTACCGCGAAAGCTCGACACCCAGCCTAGCAGCAAATCAATCTTCGTCATGCTGGCCGCATCAAAGCCAACATTGATCAGAAAGCTGCTCACACTAGCACCACCTGATCTGATTGCGCTCAATAAAGTAGTGCGCACCACATCCACATAAGATTGACGGTGATACGGTAAGCAGCTTTGCCTGCTCATCGTAGGTCACAGTATGCCCTGCGAGATTGCCCACGCCGCAATCATCGGATGGACAACCAACAAGCCATGCGTGATGCAGCTCGCTATAGGTCGCCTCACCTGGCAAAAGCTTAAGTACTTCCTTCTCAACAATCGTGATTTGGGTCAATCGCTCGCTCACGGCGTTGTCTCCACATACTTCACAATCTGCACTTTGAGATAAGAAGAATCATGCACGATCGGCACACCTGACACCCGGTACTTTGTTCCATCCGTCGCTGTCAATGAGTCCTTGAGCCTAATGTCAGGCACACCCACACGCGAGAACAGGTTCAGCGAATTCGCTGGTATGGCGCCACCTGAGTTCGCTATCACGATCGGCGATATCTCCACGATCCGGACCGGCGTATTCGCGAGACTCGCGACCGGCGTACCCGCGCGAGTCACGTTCACCAGCGTTTCAATCGCCATAGCTCACCTGTTCCAATGCCTGATACGTTGCCACCATCTTCTGATGTCTTGCTCAATGGCCTGAATAAGTCTCCCAACGGCAATCAACAAATCTTCGATTTCATCATCCAGTGGGCCTTTTGCCATCCTAGTTATCGCCATCCTTCTCCCAGGGAGGATTGATATCATTCTCCCCAAGCGCCTGGCCCAACCACATTTTTGCTTGTTGCAAAGCGCGCCAGGCCAGTGTTATTTCAGGTCCGCCCTTTGCTGGCCGTGTGCTCGCTTCTGCACGTACTGGCTGAATAATTTTGCTTATCTCCTGACGATATTGATGCAATCGCTCTACAAGCGTACTGTTTTCATCTAATGGCATCTTTACATGCTCCTCACTTTGTACTTGGCCGCTTTCTTCTTGGCTTGCTTCACCAGCAGGCTTTCACCCGTCGTATCACCACGCATTGTCGCCACCAGATGCTTATCAGCAAAATCGATTTGATCAGCACCCGTTGGGTTTTGCCGCCTGCTCAAGATGTCACTCACCAGCAAATACATGACATCGCGCACACCTGACGGCAATGCTGCTGGCTGGAAACCGGCTGTATACCCGATCGTCAACCACATATTTCGATTTCGCGATATCCACTGATTGGGATAAAACACCTGAGATGAGCCGGTCATCTGCAAATTCGGGACGCGCACATACTGCTGATTGGCATCAATAAACGCTTGCGTTGCGTCAAACGTTATCGTGTTCGCTTTCAGCGTGTTCATGACGATGCTTGACACACTCACCACAGGAAAATGTTTTGGTCGGAACACCAGCATGCCCTGATTGTCGATCGATGCCTGCATACTCGGCATCGGCAGAACCTCACCGGTATAGGTCTGCTGGAACAAAGCTTGAAACGTGAAATCCGTCTCCAACCAATCACTTGCATCCACAATCTGATCAGCCAGACTCCCAAGTACGCCATCGCTACAGCAGGGAGTACCCGCCTGGTGCTGGAATTGCAAGCCAGGGGATTGGATGCCAATACTGCCTACCCCTGCATTGGTCGTCCCTGAAACAACAACCACTTCAGAATTCGGCCCATCGAAAATGGTAATCCGGTCATACTGGTTCAGTTGCACCGTGGTGTTTGGTACAACCAATAGTGTTACCGCGCCTGCTGTATGCAGAGCAGACAACCGCATGCTATTCCCGAGCAAGCTCGCGCTTTCTAGCCCGCTTGGTGACCGCTGATAATCAAATTGTGAGATGTAGCAGTTGACCATCAGGAATATCCTCCTGATACGAGCGCCAGCAACGTCACTCTATTTGGAGTGTCTGCCACACCACCGGTCAATGGATTTGGCAACACCGTAAAGGTGGAGTTGCTGACATAAAAGGGGCTTATTCCCGCAGCGACCCCACCTGCCTTTTGAATAGAGTCAGCCACGGTATCCAGCCAGGCCAACCAGTATCTGCCAGGGAAAAGGAGAAGATTTGCCGTAAGATTTTGCGTGAAAAGACCAGTTACAGCCGCTATAGCTCCTGTGTGTGCAAGCAAATTGTTCGGCACTCCATTCGGTCCCGTACTGTCATAAATGCCCATATCACAGTTACCAGTCACCGCCCCTGAAAAGAAGCAACGCATCTGCGTCACCATCACAGGAGCATAGAGTGTCATAGGACCAAAGTAAATTCGACTGGCCGTTAACGCAGCAGCAGAACCAGCATTAGGGTCACTCGTATCTGCTACCAACAGTAATGGCGCTGACAAAGGAGGAGGATAGACAGGCATCAGCTTAGCTCCGTTATTCTCGCAAACCCATTGGCCGCGCTCCATATGCCAGAAATCACGCCAGTATAGATAGCTGGCCCTGGCAACTCAAAGTACCCATTGGCCGGGATTTGCACCGTGTACGCGGTCAGACTAGCTGCTGGCCCAAACGCCAGATAGAGAATAGCCGTCGACTCGTTATAGATAACAGCCCCTGCCCGGTTACCATTAGCTGGAAGCAACTGCTGTTCTCCTGACGCAAGGCTCCCAACAGAAGTGATGTTCGCGAGATTAGCTTGTATGGCAGGTGCT
>Ga0070717_10000196_pt1 | contig 42823 bp, 39 predicted proteins | sample LARL113metaG_FD_71366 | JGI IMG/M metagenome (GOLD analysis project Ga0070717, IMG submission 71366) | Corn, switchgrass and miscanthus rhizosphere microbial communities from Kellogg Biological Station, Michigan, USA - LAR L11-3 metaG | ecosystem: Host-associated > Plants > Roots > Rhizosphere ...
AAAAAAGCGCGCCCGTGGTTCGAGCGCGCTGAGGGAAATAGAAAATATCGCCAGGCTACTTCGTCGTTTTCGTGACTTCGGTGGTGGTTTTGGTTTCCACCTTTTCCTCGTCTTCGTTGGCCGCCTTTTTGAACTCACGGATGGATTGGCCCATCCCTCGCGCTAATGCCGGCAATTTTGAGCCGCCGAAGAGAAGGAGCACGACGGCCAAGATAAGCAGCGTTTCGGGGCCGCCGAGACCGAGGATACCCGCGATGGGGAGAACGAGAGCACTGTTCATAGGAAGGAAGGTTAAACCGAAGACAAAAGGAGTAAAGGGGCAAAGCACCTCTTGGGCCGGTACTGCGCCCCCTTCCAATTAGGTAGATTTAAGGTTTCATGTCGCCTGGACGGCGCATCGCGACCTGTTTGAGAAGGTTCTGAGCATTGTCGAGTTGCTCCGCGTCGAAGAACCCGTGCAGCTGCCGGATACGCGTGGGGTGACGCATCTTGCGAAGCGCCTTGGCCTCGATTTGGCGGATGCGCTCACGAGTCACCTTGAACTGTTTACCGACCTCTTCGAGCGTGCGACTGTAGCCATCGATCAGGCCGAACCGGAGCGAGAGGACCCGGCGTTCGCGTTCGGTTAGGGAATCGAGGACGTCGATGATCTTTTCGCGCAGCAACGAAAAGGCCGTCATATCGTACGGATTTTCCGCCGACTTGTCTTCGATGAAGTCGCCGAAGCTGGTGTCGTCGCCATCGCCTACCGGGGACTGCAGCGAGATGGGCTGCTGCGCCATCTTCATGATTTGCTGCACGCGCTCGACCGGCAGGTTCATCTCATCCGCCACTTCCTCGGGCGTCGGCTCGTGGCCGTATTCCTGAAGCAGCTGCTTCTGCACCTGCATGACCTTGTTCAAGGTCTCGATCATGTGCACCGGGATACGGATGGTGCGGGCCTGATCGGCGATGGAGCGAGTGATGGCCTGTCGAATCCACCACGTCGCGTAGGTGGAGAATTTGTATCCACGGCGGTATTCAAATTTCTCGACCGCCTTCATCAGGCCCATGTTGCCCTCTTGGATCAGATCGAGGAAAGAAAGACCGCGGTTGGTGTATTTTTTCGCGATGGAAATGACCAAACGCAGGTTGGCCTCGACCATTTCGGTTTTGGCTTTGTGCGCCTCGCGGACGTGCACGCTCGACTGACGAACCACTTCGAGCAACTGCGCCGGAGTGATGCGTTGCTCGAGCTCGATTTGTTTGAACCGCGCGAGAATCCCTTTCGAGTCAATCGCGGCGTCCTTCTTCGTCTTTGGATGCTTGGCCCGATCGAGCTGCTCATTGAGCTGTTCGATCTCGGTCAGGAGAGGGCGAATTTGCTCCAGGTATTCTTCGTAAACCTTTAGCTTGAAAAAGAATTTTCCGAAGTTCGCCTTGAGCGTGCTCTCGCGTTTTTTGAACTTCGCGAAAACCTTCTTCTTCGTCGCCTCGTCCTTACTTTTTTGATACTCATCCCAGGCTTCGGCGACCCCAGCTTCGCCTTCCTGCGTCATCTCGACCAGCTTAGGCAGATTTTTGAAATACGCCTCCCGACTGTCGATCTTCTTATCGATCACGATCCGGTCGAAACGCTCTTCGCGGTTGAGCAGTTTCTGGCCGAGCGAGGCGATGTAACGGCCGACGATGGCCGACTCAAAAAGAGCCTCTTGCGCGCGCAGTTCGGCGGTTTCGATGCGTTTGGAAATTTCGACTTCCTGCTCCCTCGTGAGCAGCGGCACTTGGCCCATCTGCTTGAGGTACATCCGCACCGGATCGTCCAGAATATCGTGCTGCGATGAACGTGATTCTTCTTCTTCCGCTTCCTCCTGGCGCTGTTTGTAATCTTCAACCTGCTCGGGCTCGAGGATCTCGATTTCGAGGTTCTGCAGAATGGAAAGGACGTTATCGATCTCCTCCTGATTCTCGACCGACTCAGGCAGCGCCTCGTTGATATCGTCGAACGTCAAATAGCCCTGCTCCTTCGAGAGGCGAATGAGGTAACGAATCTTCTCATTAATTCCCCCGGCCGGAATTTCGGCACCCGGAGTACCTTCCGCAGTAGCGGTTTGTGTCTGTTCGATGGCAGATTCTACTGCTTCTGATTGGGCTTCGTTATCAGCGGACTTGGCTTTACGCGGCATGGTATGTGTCAGAAAAAAAGAAATCAGTCAGCGACGGACAACCCAATCGGGGAGCGCAGCTGCTGCTGAATTTTTGTACGTTCTTTAATGAGAGAAATTGCGTCGACGTTACTGTCCGCAGCGTGGGTGGCTAAAGCAAGTTCTATTTGACGAAGTCTCGGGTCTAAAGCACGGGTCCGAAGCTTACGTAGTCCCTCATTGGCTACTTTCACGGGATCCTCCAATTTCGGAGTGTCAAACAGAAGGGAAGTGACCAGCGCTTTTTCTTCGGGGGTTTCGAGGAGCCCCTCCAGATGATCGCGGCCCGGCCAGGTGTCTTGTTCGAATTCCCCCAGAAAGCGGTTGAGCAGCGCTCCAGCCGGGTGCGAGGTGTCGATCCAGTCGTGGGGCAGCTGCCGACTGAGTGGTTTTCCGAGGTGTTCGAAATGGAGACAAAGCAAGAGTAAATGGTGCTCTGACGTCTGGTCAGTCCGGGGCGCCGTCGGCGCGCTCACGTGCGTGATGGTTCCTGATTTGGCGGGCGCGGGCGCGTTCGGCGCTCGTTGACGCCGCTTAAATTGTTCAAAATCATTGTGCAACGTCGCCACCGGGAGCCGGAGGTAGCGGGCGGCTTCGGCGAAAAACTCCGAACGCACGATTTCCGATTCGGCCGCTGCAATGATTTCAAAAAGCGCCTGGCTGGCCCGTGCCTTCTGCTCGGCGGACGCTTTATCGGGGGCGGGCAAAATACTGCGCGAGGCGAAGGCAATCCCGCTAAGCGCGGTCTTCCTCAGCTCTTCGTAAGCCGCTGCTCCGCGTTCCAGAAAAAGCACGTCCGGGTCAACTTTGGCTCCGCCTGCGGCCGAGAGAAAACGGACCTCCAAGCCGGATTTTAAGGCCATGGGCAAGAAGCGAAGGGCGGCTTTTTGCCCGGCGCTATCACTGTCGAAAAAGCATTCCACCTCCGGATGATAGCGGCGCAGCAGGTTAAGCTGGCTTTCCGTGATGGCGGTGCCTTGGGGAGCGATCGCGGTTTTGATTCCCACTTGCCAGCAACGCAGCGCGTCCAATTGGCCTTCCACGAGAAGAAAGGGACGTCCTTCGCCCACGTGCGAGTGCGCTCCGTCCAAGTTGAAGAGCAGGTGGCCTTTCACGAAAATCGGCGTCTCGGGTGAATTGACGTACTTGGCCTCTCGCGCCGGATCGTCGCTGGGGGTCAGCTCCGTCTGGCGGGCGGTGAAGGCGACGACGCGTCCCTGGTGGTCCCGGATCGGAATCATCAACCGACCGCGAAAACGGGGCTTCATTGCGCCGACCGTCAGCAGGGTGCCGTCACGAATAAAAAACAGTCCAGACTGGCGAAGTGCTTCTTCGGAAAACTTTTTTTTCCAAATGGTCGCAGCCAATCCGTCGTTTGGCTCGGCCGCTCCGATTTTGAACTCGTCCGCCAGCTCCATTGGAAACCGCCGTTGGTTCAGCCAGTAGGTGCGCATGAAATCGCCCGTGACTCCGGAGGCCTTGAAGGTCTGATGATAGTACTCGGCGGCGACCTGATGAATTTCGAAAATTTCTTTTCGTACCGAGCGCTCGGCCGGGGAGGGTCCGCCCGATCCTTCTTCATATTCGATCGGAATATTGAAGCGTTGGCCGAGAGTTTCGACCGCCTCGACGAAGGTGAGCTGCTCGGTATCTTGGATAAAATTAATCACATCACCCGCCTTGCCGCAGCCGAAACATTTATAAAATCCTTTGTCGGCGTCGACGTGGAAGGATGGACTTTTTTCCTGGTGAAAAGGGCAGAGGCCCTTGAAACGAGCCCCCGCTTTTTTCAAACTCACCACCCGAGAAACCACATCGACGATGTTCACGCGGACCTTCAGGTCGCGGACACAGGTGGGTTTTATGGCGGGCATGGAGCGGCGTTCAACGCCGAAGCTTTGAATGAAGTTTGCACTTTTAACTGTGAGGCGGGTCTGTCAAGTACTGCGGATTGCGCATTTTGGCGCCCTTCTCCGTCGTCTATCTTATGCATCCTCGCTCTTATACGCGCTTCATCTTGTCGCGGTGTATTTTGGTCCTCGGATTAATTACTCCGCTTGCTTTACGCGCGGCCGATGCCCCGTTGCAACCGGTCTGGGAAGCGAAGTTGGCGACCTTCGATGACGCCGCCTACGCCGCGCAAGTCGAGGCGCTCTTCGTCAAATTCGAGAAAACCACCGGCCGGGCGCTCAAGCCGGGTACGAAGAAAAAAGTGGGCCTGAAAATCTACACTGATTCCGGCGCTGGCCTGGCTACGCCGGTCCCCCTGGTGCGCGCGGTCATCGCTGCACTGGAGCGGCGGGGTTTTGAGCAGGACAAGATTTTCCTTGTAGGGCTAAACCAACTACGCCTGCGGATGACTGGCTACTTGCCGAATCTCGTGACCGGTGAGGCTCCGTTCAAGAATCATCCGATTTACGTGCTGGAGTCGGGCAAGTTCTACGATCCGGTGTGGTTTTACGACAGTCCGCTGCCGTCGCGTTTCGATCCGATTTTTGCGGAAAAAAGCGTCGAGGGAGTCGAGGCCAACACCACGGTGGAGCAGGACCGCAAGAGCTTCCTCGCGACGCCGCTCTTCCTCGACGCGGATTTCTGGGTCAATTTGCCAGTCTACACCGACCATCCGACGCTCGGGGTGAACGGCGCCCTGGTCAATGCGACCCTCTGGAATGCCAGCAACACCGCGCGTTTTTTCCGCAGCCCGGCCAATGCCCCGGCCGCGGTCGCAGAAATGAGCGCGATCCCCGAGTTGCGCCAAACGTGGGTCTTCACCTTAGCCAGTTTGGAGCGTTATCAATTTATCGGCGGTCCGTATTTTAATTCTCTCTACACCATCTCGGAGCCGCTGCTCTGGTTGAGCACCGATCCGGTCTTTATCGATTCCCTTATGCTCGACCGGATCAACCAGTGGCGCGCCAAAACTGGTTTTAAACCGGTGGCCGACGACATCCGCACGTTGGATTTTGCGGAGCAGCTGGGCGTGGGATCGCAGAAGAAAGATCCGCAGCGGATTGTTCGAGTGGGCGAGTAACGGGACGATGACGGCGCGAAGAATCAGCTTCGCGTCTGCATGAACCCGCTGGCATAGGGTTTCCGGCTCGGCGTAATCCGAGTGACCTAGGTCGGGCTCGCGAGAGACATCGCGGGTTTCGCTCGGTTGTTTGGGCCTTGCGTGGACGAGTTGGGCGCCGCTTCTGGAATCAATAAAAAATTCCCCTTGTCACCTTGGGAGTCCTGCCGCCATTTCTTACAACATGTCTTCAGCGGCGTATTTACCGATCCTCATCCAGATTTGCCTCGCGGCGGGAGTCGCCGGTCTCGTGATTGGTGCGAGTCACTTGGTCGGGCAGCGCGCGAAGAAAAACGCGATCAAAGACACCGCTTATGAATGCGGGGTGAAGCCGGATGGGCTGGTCCACACTCGGTTTTCGGTGAAGTTCTACGTCACCGCGATGCTCTTCATCCTCTTCGATATTGAAGTGGTTTTTCTGATACCGTGGGCCTTTATCTACCGGGAATTTCTCTCTCAGCACATCGCGATTTTCTGGCCCATCATGTTTTTCATCGGCGTCCTGGTGCTCGGGCTTCTCTACGAAATGAAAAAAGGCGCTCTCGAGTGGGAGAAGTGAGGATCTTCACACCGTAATGGTCCACCATGCGGCTTGAGAAGGTCATCGCCCGGTCCCGCATCGTCGAGTTGCGGAGCCTGGAAATTAAAGGCGCTCTCGAGGAGATCCTCAGTGTCTCGATCAGCCGATTTCCGGATCTAAAGCAAGACGCGCTGCTGCGCGGGCTGCTGCAGCGCGAGAGCACAATGACGACCTACCTGGGGGAGGGCGTCGCGCTTCCGCACGTGCGGGTGAAAATGGAGCGTCGTTATATTTTGGGGATCGGCCGCAGTCGCGCTGGGGTGCGTTACGATGGCACCAAGGCGGACGAGGCGGTTCATCTCATTTTGATGCTGATTGCGGACGAAAAAGCCCGTGATTACCTCCAGGTCCTGGCGTCGCTCGCGCGCTTGGTGAAAGAGCCGGAATTGGTCAAAACCCTGATCGATGCTCCCACCCTAGACGATCTCTACAAAGCGCTGTATTCAGCCTTTGGTGGTTTGCTCTCTCGGCCGGTGCAGGCCCAGCAGAACCGGACCAATCGTATGATGATCCGCGAGGCCGACCGAGTCGCACAAGGCGGGGGTTGCAGCGCCATCATGGTTTTCGGCGACACCTTTGTGGGCGGAATCGAGCCGGGCACCTGGTTCGCGAAACGTCGTACTATTTTGGTGACACGCAACATCGTTGAGACGGCGGGAGACGGCGAAAAAGGAATGGCGGACATCATCCAGGTCCGCTCGTTTTCCAGTCAGCGTCTCGCCCAGCTGCGCAGCGCCATGCTGGTCGCGCTGACCCGCGGCGTGATCTCTTTCAACGACCGGATTTGTTGCGTCGGTGGAATAGCAGGTAGCAACCAATTCGATACATTGGTCATCGTCGACGTGGAGCGTGAGTTTCAAACCCTCCTGACCGGCCAGACTGATCTCTTGCCGGAGGACGTGAAACCGGAAGTCTTGGAGCGCGTCATCGCGGTCGCGACCGAGCTGGCGGTGGAAGGCCGCGAGGGTCGTCCGGTGGGCTGCCTGTTCGTCGTAGGCGACACCGTGCGGGTCGAGAAGCTGAGCAAGCCGCTGGTTTTGAATCCGTTTTACGGATACAAAGAAGAGGATCGGAATATTCTGAATCCTTTCATGGACGAAACGGTGAAAGAGTTTTCCTCGATCGACGGCGCGTTCGTCATCCGGGGAGATGGCGTGGTGGTTTCGGCGGGCAGCCTGATCCAAGCGACGGACAACGATCACGCCCTGCCGAGCGGGCTGGGGAGCCGGCACGCCGCAGCGGCAGCGGTGTCGGTCGCCGCGCAATGTATCTCGATTGTGGTCTCGTCCAGCACGGGCCAAGTGACGCTTTTCCGCCGCGGGGTGATGCTGCCTCTGACCGAGAAAAAGATGTCCACGGTTTGAACCGGGTTGAAAGCCCGACGAAGTTTAGGATTGCGCAGCTGAGGCAGGACCGGTTCTTTTGACCCTTTTAACCCATTCTCCCTATGCAAGAAGTTGTCATCCTCGAATGCACGGAAGCCAAAAAAGAAGGCAAACCCGTCTCCCGTTATCTCACTCGCCGGAACAAGAAGACCGTGACGGAGCGCATCGAGAAGAAGAAATACAACCCACATCTCCGCCGCCACACCCTACACAAAGAGATTAAGTAACTTTTTATCAGGAGCATGGCCGATATCTCGGCCCGACTTTTAAACTGACTCTCGTGAGTCAGTTTTTTTGTGCCCGAACAGCACTTCCTTTGAAGGAGGCATTCCCGTTGCGCACTTAGCGGCGGGAAATGGCCGGAGCCAAGCGGAACATTCCCTCGAAGGCTCAGAAAAATTCCGCCTGAGCGATCCCGCTCTGCGAAAGCGTCCTATCCACTGCGGGGCCGGGCGGTTAGGCACCGACCCTTACTTCAGACGCGACGGCGGAGCGGGTGGATTCGCGGGGGCGGCAGCGGACGCAGAAGGCGGCTGGTGTTGGGCGCGACGGGCGGCCCGCCAACCCTCGCGGTGCTTACGAATCCAGTCGAGCAGCGCTCGTTCAAAGCCAATATCGTATCCTAGACGCTCCGACTCCAGCCACTTGTGGCGGAGGATTTCTTCGCGTTCAGCGAGGAACTCCTGGTAAAGCGTCGACTGCTTTACAAAGTCACGCGAGGGCTCGGACTCTTTGGGGGACGATGTCATGGCGACCACGGGCGCAGCGCTATTTAGAATGGGACAAGATTCGAGTTTGTGCGGCCCCCCAACCGACAGACTCGTTGTGATAGAAAAGAAAAATTCGATGTGGCAGGCATTTGCCCACCAAGTCGACTACATTGTCGCGACAAAAAAATACGAAGAGCAGAAAGCGCTTGGCTGGGTAAGCCCGTCCTGATGCGTGGCCGGGGAAACACCTCTGCTTGAAAAAGCGGCATGGAGTCGTCTGGAACTAAAATTATGTCCGCCACTTTCCCTGTCAATGCTGCGCGACAGTCCGACGTAATCGAACCGTTCGCTATTTTTTCGGTTCGTTCTTCGCTAAGTCAACCAACAGCGCCTGAGCGATCCCACGAAAGGTTTGCGCGGCTTCATGGTTTGGATCGCCCACCACGAGCGGTATACCGCGGTCGCCGCCGCTTCGAATCTCGCTGACCAGGGGCACTTGGCCGAGAAGGATGGTCCCGAGCGCTTGCGCCGTCGTAGCGCCACCGCCCTCGCCAAAAAGCGGGTGACGCAGGCCTGCCGGATCGAGGAAGTAGCTCATGTTTTCCGCCACACCGAGCAGGGGAACATTCACCTTTTGAAACATCAGTCCGCCTTTGCGCGCCACTTGAGTCGCGGCAATCTGGGGCGTGGTGACGAGGACGGCGCCGTCCAGCGGAATGGTTTGAACCAAGGAGAGCTGGGCGTCGCCGGTGCCGGGCGGTAGGTCTACGAGCAATACATCGAGTTCACCCCAGCGCACATTTTGGACGAACTGCTGGATGGTCTTCATCACCATCGGACCGCGCCAGACCACCGGAGTATTGTCGTCAACCAGAAAACCCATGCTCATCACTTTCACGCCGTGGTTTTCCAGGGGGATGAGAAAATCGCCATCGACCGAGGGGCGGCCGGTGATGCCCATCATCAGAGGGACGGACGGACCATAGATATCACAATCCATCAGCCCGATACGGCCGACGCGCCCGTGCTCGGCCGCGATCTGCGCGAGCGCGCACGCGAGGTTGACCGCGAACGTCGATTTGCCCACGCCGCCTTTGCCCGAGGCGATCGCGACGGAATGTTTGATGCCTTTCGGCGCCGCGCTCGAGCCTGCGAGATTGCTTCCACCGGCGGGTGTTTTCGGCGCCGCGACCGCGACGTCGATGATGGTAGCGGTGACGCCGGGCAAAGCGCGCAGGCACTTGTCGACTTCACTTTTCAAATACAAGGGGATCTTCGGATCCGCGGTGGTGAGCGCGAGCGACACCTTGGCTGTTCCATCGATCAAAGCCGCCGAGCGCACCAGACCAAAGGAGACAATGTCGCGGCTGAAGCCGGGATACTTGACTTGTTTCAACGCCTCTTTGATCGCTTCAGGTGTCACGGTGCGTAGTGTTTTTAGAGTAGAGAGGTTTTACGTTGTTTAGGTTGAAACGACTGTAAATAGAAATGCCTCTCGCTGCACACCCTTAAGCCTCTCTGTTGATCCATGCAAAAAATCCTCCGTCTTTTTCTTCTCGCTGCTGTCGTGGTGGCGGGGCCTCTCGAAGCCCAACAACCGCCGAAACCGACCAAAACCTCGAAGCCGGCCAAGACGGCGAAAGCTGCGCCGAAACCAGCGCCTGCTTCTGGAGAGCCGCTTGTAGTTGAAGTGGCAGGACTCGATCAGATTGCGATTTCGGTCAGTGGGGCGGGAGAGCTGGGCGAGCTGGCCAATCTCGCGTTCAGTGCTCACGGGCGTTTCCGTCGAGTCGCAAGCGGCGGGATGTACGATCTGCGTTTTTCCAACGCCGGCCCGAATCAAGTTCATGTCGACGTGCTCAAAGGCGGCCAAGCGGTGCTGAGCCAAACTGTGTCCGGCACAAGCACGCGCAATGCGCTATTTCGCGCGGCGGACTTGGCGGTCAAGGCGACGAGCGGACTCAACGGATTTTTTGCCTCTAAATTGGCTTTCGTCAGTGAACGCAGTGGAAAATCGGAAATTTATGTGAGCGATCTTTTTCTCGGTGAGGCCCGACAGATCACTCACGACAAGGCTCACTCGCTAACGCCGCACTGGTCTCCCGATGGAAGCAAGCTGCTCTACACGAGCTTCTTTGGTTCTGGGTATCCCGATATTTTCCTGATCGATCTCGCGACCATGCAGCGCACGACCTTCCTCAGCTTGAAAGGTACGAACAGCGGCGCGCGTTATAGTCCGACCGGTTCGCAGGTCGCCATGGTGCTGAGCGGCGAAGGCAATCCGGAATTATACGTCAGCAACGCACAGGGTCGTCAGATTTCGCGTCGCACCCACACCACCGACGCAGGCGAATCGTCGCCCTGTTTTTCTCCCGACGGCTCTCAAATCGTCTACGCTTCCGGCGACACCACGCCTCAACTTTATATCATTCCCGCGAGTGGCGGCAGCCCGCGGCGCGTGGGAAGTGGACTGAGCTCTTACTGTGCGGAGCCGGACTGGAGTCGCGCGGATCCAAACAAAATTGTTTTCACCATCCGTGAGGGCCGCGTTTTCCAAATCGCCGTTCTCGACCTAGCCACCGGCGCAGCGAAGCGGGTTTCTAAAGCGCCCTACGACGGGGTCGAGCCCACTTGGCTGGCGGATGGCCGGCACGTGGTCTACACCGCCCGCGCGGCGAACAGCCGCAGTCTTTGCATTTTGGATACAGAGACAGGCAAGTCCACCCGTTTGAGCTCCGTCCAAGCGGAGAAGGCAAGCGCCTGGGGTCCTTGACGCTCTGAAAAAAACAAACTCCAAAGCTCAAACTCCCTCCGAGTTTGAGCGAGCGCAGGCTTTGAAGTTTGGACCTAGGGAGTTTGGCCATTTTCAGCTCGGCTTAGCCGAGCTGAGTGGAGCCGCGAAGTTGGCGCAGAGTAGCAGGGGCGCCGCTCCCCTTAACTCGAAATCCCCGCGGCTTTCTCGAGCTGAGCGACGAGGGCCTCGACGTTTTTCGCGCCTGGGATTGTCTCGGCGGCCTCGATTGGCTTCCGGTTTTTCAAGACCGGAGCCGGCGCGTTTAACCAGCTGCGCGCCGCGGGTTCATCATTATTGCAGAGGGCAACCACGCGGCGAAACACTTTTGCACACCGGAGAATGGGATCGTTTTTTGAACGTTCTATTTTTTCGTCTCCACCGCGACCGCGACGCAATTTGTGAGGCGACGCGCCGGTGATGTTTTCAAACTGCTCCGCGGCCATCCCGATGCGGGAGGCGATTCGCCAGAGATCTTTGAGGGAAAGTTCTTCGCTGAGACGCGCGATCATCTCGTCAATCGACGGAGCGGGCGTGCCTTTGCCTGGAGGGGTCGCGGAAGAAGGGGGAACAGGGCTGCTGGACATGGTCACACGGTGAGTGTTCTCGTAGGTTCGGCAAGAATCCAAACATAAAGAGTGCGAACTCAGCATCGATTGCGACGTTGAGCGGCTCCCTACAGCAACTTTCGAACCGCCCGACGTCTATTCTTGCAGATGACTAGTTGTCTCGCGCCGACTTGTTCGGCGTTTTTGCTCGAACAGTTAACCGAATTAGCCCCGAGGCGGTTGCCCGTTTGCTCCCCGATTCGCGGAAAAACGGAAGCGTGTAACCTGATGGTCTTGTCCTAACGCTCTCCACTCATGAAACCACCGTCGTTTTGCGTCCCTGTTCTCCTGAACTTGGTTTGTATCCTGAATTTAGCGACGGCGGAGACCTCGCCTTATGTTCTTTATGTGAGCAATGAAATCTCCGGGGACATCACGGTGGTCAACGGGGAGACCTTGACTGTTCTCCATTCCTTCCCGGTAGGAAAACGACCGCGTGGCATCGAAATCACCCCGGACGGTGCCCACGTGCTCGTGGCGCTCAGCGGTTCACCCCGCATGGGTCCGGGCGCCGATCCGGAACGGGCTCGCGATCTAAAAGCGGACAAGTCTGCGGACGGGATTGCAGTCGTCGATCGAGCCACCGGTAAAATCGCGCGCACCTTGTCGGTGGGCTCCGATCCCGAGAAATTTGCTCTAAGCGCCGACGGGCATTCTCTCTTCGTGGCCAACGAGGACACGGCGGAGATCTCGGCTTGGGACTACGCTTCGGGCCAAAAGCTCTGGGTCGCCCCTGTCTCGGAAGAACCGGAAGGCGTGGCCGTGCACCCGCGGCGTCCCGAGGTCTTTGCCGGCTGCGAGCAAGGTGGAGATATCTATGTGTTGGATACAGCGACGGGTCAACAGCTGAGCCGCATTCTGGTCGGAGCGCGTCCCCGATCGATCGCGTTTTCGCCCGACGGGAACCAGGCCTATGTCGCGTTGGAAGGAGAAGGCAGTGTGGCCGTCATCGACGTAACCACCCGGCAACTACGATCCAAGATCAAACTCGATCCTGCTCCTACCTTGCCCATGGGGGTGGCGCCGTTGCCCGATGGACGTCATCTATTGGTCACCACCGGGCGGATCGGAAAACTGGCGCGACTTGATCTGGCTTCGGAAAAAGCCGTCCTTGCTCCGGTCGGCAAACGCCCTTGGGGCGTCGTGCTCAGCCCCGATGGAAAACGCGTTTTCACCGCCAATGGACCTTCCAACGACGTCTCCGTGGTTGAGGTTGAGACAATGAAAGAAATCGCGCGGGTCAAAGTGGGCCAGGGCCCCTGGGGCCTCGCGATCGGTCCGAGAGAGTAACCTGCTGCTGTTGAGGTAGGCGGGGGCCGCACGCCGTTCACCCACTCTGCTTCCGGTCTGCAAAATCGATCGAAGCCACCGCGGTAGTGCTTTTCTAAGCACAGGCTGCCCGGCGCTCTTACGAGCGAACGTTAGTGATTCAAGGGTTGTGGCTTGGGATTGAGGTTCAGGTAGGCGCGTTCGGTCGGCTCCGACTCTTTCAACCATCCGGCGAAGAGAACCAAGCCGGCCACGAGGTAAATCAGGCCGGCCGGGACCCACATGATTAATCCCCCGAGCTGCTGGTCTTCCAGCGGGGACAATCCCCAGATCGCGGTGGAATCCGCGTAGACGGGATACCAAAGCCTGGTGGCGAAAGTAAGGAGCGCCCCGAGGGCTCCGGTGTGGACCGCGGTCGTGAACAGGTAGAGGAGGCTGGCACCGTAGGCGGCGCGGCGACGATGGCTGTGGAACACCGCCTGCCAAAACAGCACCGCTGTACCCAAAAAGCTGATATGCTGCGCGGTGTGGACCACGGAGCTGGTCAGGGTGGCTTGAAACCACCGCGGCACATGCCAAACCCAGAGCGCGGCGGCGTGAATCGTCCAGGCAACAAAGGGTTCGTTGAGCCAGCGCCAGCCGCGGGCGATGCCGAGGTCGCGGACCGCTCGTGTGACGCGCCGCGAGGTCGCGGTTGGGAAAGCGCAGAGGAGGTAGAGTTCGGTCCGCCCGAGCACAAGGAAAGGCGCGGCCACGACCATCAGCAGCTCGTGCTGAATCATGTGAACCGAAAATAACGCGCTCCCCAGCGGATGAATGGGTGAGATCAAGGCGACCACGAGAGCGAGCCATCCAGCGATAAACCACTTGAGGTCTCTCCGACCGAGTCGGGTCGAGCGACGAGAACGCACTCGGATCCACCCGACGCCGTGCCACCAGCCCAGCAAGATGAGCGGTGCGACCAGAGTGGGCTCGGTCGACCAAGCGCTCCACGCATTGGATACGTCGACTCCGCTCCCGTGCGCTTTCGCTCCGGAGGTCGTCGCTAACCAGGCGAGCAGGGCAATCGCGGGCCGCGCGCGCGCGGGGGCGAAGGGCTTCATTGGATACACGGATCGACGAAGACCACGGGGATGGCTTGGGCGACGATCACGAGGAGAAAGAGTCCGGCGTTCATCAGGCCGGTCATGGCCATGAAACGCGCCCGCCGTTGCCCAATGGTCGCGTTTTCCACCTCGGCGGCGGGAATGGTGGATCTCCAGGAAGAATACGCCATCAAGACCAAAACCAAGGCCAGTCCGACCGAGACGCCGCTCGAAATCCAGAGGAGGGAGCGGTTGCCGTTTGCGCAGCACCAGGGGACGAGGGAGTAGCGCAGTTGGAACTGGATCAGCCACAGCACCGGCGGCCCCAGCATCTCCAGCCAGAGGGAGATTTGACGCGAGACGGGAGAGGGATCGTCGTTGGTCATAGTTGTCCCTGGGGCCACAGTCGCGGTCCGTAGAAAATGACGCCGAAGAGTATCCACCAAATACCTACAATCCAGTACCAATAAACCGCTCCGACGCGGACGTCGCGGGCATGCTTTTCATCCATGCCATGAAGATAAAGCCAGGCGGTGAGCAGGAGATTTTCCGCCGTGCCGACGATCAAGTGCAACAGATGCATGCCCGTGATCGTCCAGATAATCCCGCTGTAGGCGTGATCGTCCCAGCGGCAATTCAGATAACGAAACTCGCGGAAGCGGATCGCGATCAGTACGCCGCCGAAAATCACCGCGAGAGTCATCGCAATTTTCACCGCGCCTTCCCGGCGATGCAGCGCGGCCCGGTCCGCCCAAATCATCGGTGCCGCACTGAGCGTGAGCACAGCCAAGCTGATCAGCGGTAAGCTGAGGGTGGGAACCGGGCGAAGGAGCGCGAAGGGGCTGTTTACCTGGGGTGGCGGCCAGAGATTATAATTCTGTCGGACATAAAAATAGGCTGCGACCATCAGCGCAAACATGGTCGTTTCGATGAAAAGAAGGAGAAGGTTGCCCCACCAAATCGGTGAACGGTGGTCCAGCGCGCTCGCGGGGAGGCGCGCGACGTTGATCACGGGGCGAGGGGCTGAGCTGGGGGACGGCGTCATGACGCGGCTCCTTCGCTGACGTGGGGGAGAGACGCGCGTTTGGGCTCATTGCCACGCCAGAACCAAAGAATGAATACGAGGTAAGCGAACCCCATCCCGAGCGGGAAGGCAATGGGGTGAAAAATCAGCCCGGTAAAAGAGAGCCCCACCACCAGCGCCAAGAGAAAGGGCCAGATGGAATCCTCGGCCAGTTCGTATTTATGATCTGGATGCGCGTCGAGCAAGGTGGTGGTCAACACCTCCCGCTTCTCCGTCGATAGGCCGTCGACCAGCGCGGTTGTTTCGGGAGAGTCGATCCAAAGCGGATCTCGGCTGCCCACCGTCCGCAGCTGGGCGAAGTTGTAGCTCGGCGGTGGCGAGGGTGTGGCCCACTCCAGGGTCGAGGCGTTCCAGGGATTCGAACCCGCCGTCTCGCCGGTGCGTCGACTTTTCCAGACGTTGGCCAGAAAGAGGAGCATAGCCACGCCCATCACGACGGCTCCGCTGCTCGCAAGCAGGTTGAGCGTTCCCCAGCCAGTCTCCGCGCTGTAGGTATAGACGCGCCGCGTCATACCGTGCATGCCGAGGATGTGCATGGGGAAAAACGTCAGGTTGAAGCCGACGAAGAAGAGCGCGAAATGCCACCGGCCGAGGCTCTCGCTCAGAAAACGTCCGGTCCATTTTGGAAACCAATAATAGATCGCACCAAACAAGGGGAAAACCGCGCCGCCAATCAGCACGTAGTGGAAATGGGCTACAACAAAGAAGGTATCGTGGACCTGCCGGTCGATGGGCACGGAAGCGAGCATCACCCCGGTCAGCCCTCCGATCATGAAGATGAAGATAAAGCCCAGGACCCAGATCAGCGGCGTCTTGAATTGCGGTTTGCCGCCCCAGAGCGTGGCGATCCAGCAGAACATTTGGACTCCGTTGGGAATCGCGATCATGATGCTGGCGCCGGTGAAAAAACTTTTTCCCAGCTCCGGCACCGGCGTGGCGAACATGTGGTGGACCCAGAGGCCGAAAGCGATGAAGCCGGTCGCGATCAGGGAGAGAACGAGGGGTGTGTACCCGAAAACTGGACGTCGAGCGAAGACCGGGATGAGATTCGAAACAAAACCCGTCGCGGGGATAAAGATGATATAGACCTCCGGGTGCCCGAAGAACCAGAAGAGGTGCTGGTAGAGCAACACGTCGCCGCCTTCCGCGGGATTGAAGAAGTGAGTGGTGACGTTGGTCAGCCGATCCATCGCAAGCAAGCCGCTCGCCATCATCACCGCCGGCATGGCGAAGATGATCATGAACGCGGTCACGACCATGGCCCAGACGTAGAGGGGAATCCGGTTGAGCGACATCCCGGGTACCCGCTGCTTGAATACGGTGCAGATGATTTCCACCGCGGCCACCAGGGCGGAGATCTCGGTCATGGTGATCATTTGCGACCAAAAATCGACCCGTTTGCCGGGAGCGAAATCGGGGCCGGAGAGTGGCGGATAGGCGAACCACCCGGCGTCGGCCCCGATGTTGAGCGCGAAACTGCCGTAGAGCATGAGCCCGCCGGCGAGAAACGCGTAGTATCCGAACAGGTTCATCCGGGGAAAGGCGACGTTCCGCGTGCCGACCATCAGAGGGACAAAGTACAAGGCCATGCCCTCCATCACCGGCACGGCGAAGAGAAACATCATCGTCGTCCCATGCACGGTGAAGAACTGGTTGTAGCGGTCGGGTCCGAGCAACGTGTTGTCCGGCACCGCGAGTTGCAGCCTCATCGCGAAGGCGAGAAGGCCGGCCAGTCCGAAAAAGACGAAGGCCGTCACCACATAGCGAATACCGATGTCCTTGTGATTGGTGTTGCAGAGCCAACCGACAATCCCGTTCGGCCGTTGCCAAACCTTCTCGAGCTTTTGATCCAGCTCCGTCTCCCGTTTGGCCAAATGGGCCGGTGCCACCAGAGTCAGATCAGTCAGCGGTTCGTTCGCGGTGGAATTCATGTCGGTCGCGCTATTTCAACGTTTGCAGGTAATCGACGAGCGCATCGATGTCCTCGGACGGCAGCTCGTTCTGAGGCATGCGCACACCCGGTTTGAGGGATTGGGGATCCACGATCCAGCGGCGCAGGTGCTCGGTGGTGTTGGCCAAGGCGCCGGCTCCGAGCGTGCGTCGACTGGCCAATCCTCCGAGAGTAGGTCCGACCCGACTGCCCGCGGTCGTGCCGGGAATGCTGTGGCACATCACGCAGGTCCGGGAGAGGAAAACCTCGCGCCCATGCCGCTGTCGATCCGTGGTCGGTTCGGGCGCCGGATTGCGTTGCGCGGCCTGCCAGGCGGCAAAGTTTTCCGGTGTATCCACAAAAACGATCAGCTTCATATTCGCGTGCTGGTAGCCGCAGAATTCCGCGCACTGGCCGTAGTACACGCCCGGCCGATCGGCCTTGAGCCACATCGCAGTCGGATGACCCGGTACGAGGTCCTTCTTTCCCGAGAGGCTCGGCACCCAGAAGCTGTGAATCACGTCGGAGGACTGAAGCTGGAGCTGGACGTGACGCCCGGCGGGGAGGTGGATTTCGTTCGCGGTGTTGAAGACGTTGTGAGGCAGGAGATCTTCGTATTCAACATCCCACCACCACTGATGGCCGGTGAGGCGGATGGTCAGCGCGTCGGGCGCACTCGGTGTGCCGAGGACGCGGTCGGTGAAGAAATCTCGGACCAATAGGACAAAAAGCAGAAGGATCGTCAGGGTCACCGCGCTGCTCACGCCGAAGACCAGGCCTTGATCGCGACGCGGTTCTTTCTCCACCGCGGGAGGAGGCATCGCGGCCGATTGATGACCCCGTCCGCGCCAAACGGAAAGGACCGTGGCGACGATCACTCCGACGAAGACCGCAGTGCAGATGGAAAAGAAAAACCACCAGAGTTTCGCGACCTCCGCGGCCTGCTCCGCTCCGGGGTCGAGCATGGACGCACCCCGCGCCGCGGCGGCGAGGTCGCTGCCATACCCGCTTTGCGTGATGTGGGAGGTGAGCTGAAGGAGGACTGCTTCCATCGGGCTAGGGCCGCTCGGCCGAGCTGGGAATTGGCGGCGAAGCGGGCCGGGCAGGATCGATCGAGTTCTCGGGCGGATTGCTCTTCATGTGGTCGCTCCGCCCCGGGGCCGTATTGGTCGAAATCATACCGCTCATGCTCCGCACGTAGGCGGCGAGCTGCCAGATTTGCTGGGTCGTGAGTTTGTCGCCGAACGCGGGCATACCATTGGGGCGACCTTCCGTGATCGTGGCAAAAATTTGCTCGGGCGCGTTGCCGTAGAGCCATTGCCGGTCGATCAAGGGCGGCCCCATCCCGCCGCCGCCATTGGCATGGCAACCGACGCAGTTGAACGCGCTGAACAACCGCTTTCCCTCGCTCACCGCCAAGGCGTTTTCCTCGAAGCCGTTCACGGTGTGGGGCGGGGGAGCGGCGAGCCCGGGATGCAGGTCGGAGAGGCGCACGCCGGTTGGGGGACCCGCTTCCGTGACGCTGACGTGGAAACTGCGATCCTCGCGCTTACACCCTCCCGCGAGCAGGAGCAGCGCGAGAACCAGGAGGACCAGGCAAAACATCGCGTCGTGTCCGCGTGAATACGAACGAAAGAGGGATAACCAAAGAGGCATGGCGGCTCAGTGCGATGCGTCGGCGAGGGGCACGCCGTATTCGTTGAGGATCGCTTCGATCTCCGAATGTTTTTTCGCGAGCACGGTGTTCAACTCGTCCCGCAGTTCCGGCTCGCTCCGCCGCACCCCCAGGCAGATGTCGAACGTCACCGGCAGGACGCCGAGGTTCTCTGTCGACGAGACGGGCGTAAGGGCGAACACCCCTTGGCAGCGTTTCGCATAGTACCCGGCAAGCGGGCCCCACACGACTGCGACATCGACCTCTCCGCGGGCCACGGCGTCGACAATCTTCCCGAGCGGCGCTTCCTCGGCGTAGTCGCCGTAGACGGTGTAGCCATGGATATTTTGAGCCATCCCGCGCTGCGCGAGCGCGTGGGCGGGAGGCGTGTTCATGTAGTCGTCGCCGATCATCTGCACGCCGATTTGAAGATCGCGGAGGCGAGGATCGTCGAACGAGGAGATATCGAGATTGCGGTCGGCCCGACTGAGAAAAACGTAGGTGGATTTATAATACGGCGCGGTGGTGAGGGCGCGTTCGAAGCCTTTTGGCACGCCCGCCACCAGATCGCAGGAGCCTTCCTTCAGCGTCTGGCGGAAAAAACCGCGGCGTTCGGGTAGCCAGGTGTATTCGACCCGGGCACCGAGTTCCTGGGCGATCAGAGCAACGATGCGGTTTTCAAACCCCTCGAGCCGAGAGTTAGAGAACGGCAGATTGTTGGGATCGGCTGCGACCCGGAGGACCCGCGACGTCGGGGCCGTCTCCGCCGCGGGCTCCTCGGGCGGCGGCGCTTCGGCAGGTGGGGCGGCAGGAGCGGACGGCGCGGCGCTCGCGACCACGAACTCCACTTCGCCGCGGTGGGAGAGGACCGACGCGTGGGCAGGGAAGCTCACCGCTAGGGCCGCAAAAACGACGCCGGCGAACGGCGTCCCGTTACGAAGCGAGGTCCGACCGGGCGGGAACGACTTAGGGCAAGGAAAAGACATAGAGCGTTCCTCCTTTGGTGGTGCGTGATGGAAGATCGGATACAGCGTTGACAAAACCGAGCGCGGCCGTGGGGTCGCGTGCGTCCAAGCCTCCGGAGACAATGGCGCCGGCCCAGCCGCCGACGCCGGAGAGCACGGCGACGTATTCTTTCCCGTCGGGTCCGCGGTACACCACCGGTTGACCGATGATGCCGGAGCCGGTCTTGAAAGACCAGAGGACCTTGCCGTCGCGCGCATCGACCGCTTTGAACGTGCCGTCGAGCGTGCCATAAAACGCCACGTCGCCCGCGGTCACAACCGTGCCGCTCCAGACCGGAAGATCTTCGCGGATTTCCCACGCGGTCTTTCGTTGGACTGGATCCCAGGCGCTGAAAATCCCACGGTAGCCGCCTTCGCCGGCGTACATCTTGACGTTGGCCCCGACGTAAGGCGTGCCCGCGATGTAGTTCGCCTCCAAGCTCTCGGCGTCCATCGCCAAGTTGATGTGAGGCAGATAAAGCAATCCCGTGCGCGGCGAAAACGCGGACGGTTGCCAATCTTTCGCTCCGGGAGACGCGGGCTGAATGTCGCGAATGACTTTGCCTACCTGTGGATTCTTTTCCTCGTTGTAGATGAACCGGCCGGTCTTCAAATCCACCCCTTTGCTCGAGGTGATCCGCGAGTACGCATCGGCCGAAAGCACCTCTCCGGTGGCGCGATCGAGGACGTAGACGTATCCATTGCGCTCGGGGTGGAGCAGCACTTTGCGAGGCTGACCGTTGATTGGCAGTTCGACCAAGAGGCTTTCGTTGACGCCGTCGTAGTCGTGCAGATCGTGCGGGCACCACTGATAAAACCAGCGCGCCTGGCCGGTGTCGGGATTTCGCGCGAAGATTCCGCAGGTCCAGTGATTGCTGCCTGGACGTTGCTCGGGATTCCACGGCCCGGGATTTCCCGTTCCGTAATAAATCAGATTCAGCTCGGGATCGTAGCTGACCCAGCCCCAGACCGTACCGCCGCCGGTTTTCCATTGATCGGAGGGCCAGCTGGAGACGCCGAGGTCCTTGCCTCGATCCTGCTCGTAGAACGGGTGAAATTCGGAGCCGATCAGCACGTCCGCGTCGGGTCCGGTGCTGAAGGCTTTCCAGGCAACTTTGCCGTCCTTGAGATTGAGGGCGGCGATCCAGCCGCGCACGCCCAGTTCTCCTCCGGAATTCCCGACCAGCACATGATCGTGGACCACGAAGGGCGCCATCGTGATGGTCTCACCGAGGTTGATGTCGCCCAACTTGGTTTTCCAAAGTTCTTTGCCCGATTCCGCGTCCACCGCGATGGTGTGGGCGTCGAGGGTGTTGATGAAAATTTTTCCATCGGCGAAGGCGGGCCCGCGATTGACCGTGTCGCAACAGGCCACGCCCTGAGAGGCGGAGGACGGCTCGGGCAGGTAGGACCATTTCAAGGTGCCGCCTTTTTCCAAGTCCAGGGCGTAAAGGATATTTGGATACGGGGTGACGACGTACATCGTCTTTCCCACCACGAGCGGCGCGGCTTCTTGGCCTCGGTTCACTCCGGTGGAGAAGGTCCAGGCCACCCGCAGATCCTTCACGTTGTCAGTCTTGATTTGATCCAACCCGCTGTACCGGGTATTGGCCGGATTTTTCGCCGGAGCGAGCCACTGCCCATCTTCGGGGAAATCCGACTGTTTGGCTCCGTTGGGACTTGTATCCACCGCGTGGAGCGAGCAGGCGCTTAGGCTAAGCAGAAACGCGAGGACCCAAGGGAGTGCGGAGGAGAGGGGTGAGCAATCTGATTTCCAACCTTGCACGGCGGGACAGACCCCCTGGCTTGAAACCGGTGTCGGCGGAAAATTCCGAAGGGTGGGTCAGGCAAAATTCGGTAGCTCGTTTTTTTCCGACACGATTCGGCCGGACTGCACCAACGCCTCCTCTGCCTCTTCGCTTGTCGCGACGACGCTCGTCGGCCTCGAACCCATTCGGAGATCGGAGGACGTCCCGATCCTCAGTTTTTCCTCGCGGTATAAGCTAGGCCGGACGGTGCCGTCCCGGAGCCTTTTCACTTAGCTAAAGAGTTTCACCGCATGAGTGAGTTCCAGCACACCTTTGTTGATTGTTCGGACCGCGTGGCGTTGCATGCGGTCGGCGCTGGGCGCGGGCCGTTGATGCTCTTTCTCCACGGCTTCCCCGAGTTTTGGTACGCCTGGAAACGACAGCTCTCGCACTTCAGCGAAACCCACGCCGCGGTCGCGTTGGACCTCCGTGGATACAACTCCTCGGACAAACCGTATGCGTTGGACGCCTACACCCTGAACCGATTGGTGGAGGATGTGCGGACCGTGGTGGAGAGGTTGGGCGACGGTTCGCCCGCGGTGCTGGTAGGGCACGACTGGGGTGGGATCATCGCGTGGGCTTTCGCGCGAGTGTATCCAGAATGGCTTGACCGGCTGGTCATCATCAACGCGCCGCATCCCGCGATTTTTCGACGAGAACTCGCCCGGAGTCGGGAGCAACGCCGGGCCAGCAGCTACGTGATGCTCTTTCGCCGCCGTCGACTGGCCGAAAAAGTTCTGCGAGCCTTCCATTTCGCGGTCTTGCGAAAAATAGTCTTCGACCGCGCCCGCTCGGGCGCGTTTTCCTCGGTCGATCGAGCGGCCTACTTTGAAGCGTGGAGCCAGCCCGGCGCGCTCACCGGCGGTCTCAACTACTACCGGGCCAATCGCGCGCTGCTCGTTGGCGGAGAGGAGCCGAGTTCGGCTTGGACGATCCATGTTCCGACTCTGGTTTTGTGGGGTGAAAAGGATTTGGCTCTTCGATCCGGCAACTTGTATGGACTGGAAAACTACGTGCCCCAGCTCGAAGTCCACCGGCTGCCAGAAGGGACGCACTGGGTGGTCCACGAAGAGCCTGATCGAATTAACGCCTGGATCGGGACCTTTTGTTTAGACGGTTGCCGAGCTTGAGTTCGAAATTCCAGCGCCCGGCCGCAGTTGTGGTAGAGAGAGGGCGTCGAGCCGCAATGAGCCGAAAAGTGTATCCAGCCTGAGCCAGCAGGCGGTTGAGTTGAAAGTTACCGCTTGCGCTTTACAATTCGGTGTGTCTCCTTGACGCCGTAAGTTGAGTAGGCCGCCGCAATGGTTGCGCTGAGCCACTCGTTTTCCTTCGGGCGTTTCTTCGATGAGAGACCGTCAGAGGTCACTTAGCTCATCGAAACATAACCGCTCCTTCGCCTCGGCCTTTGTGCTCTGGCGCGACCGGTTTCCCATAAACGTCCTGTCTGCTCCGTCGAGCAGACTCTGCCGCAGGCATCAGTGCCTCGGTGTATCTACATGACTGCTGAAACATCCTCGGTTACTTTTTCTCAACTCGCCCTTGCTGAACCTATTCAGCGCGCCCTTATCGAAAAGGCTTACACGCATCCGTCGCCCATTCAGGCTCGTGCGATTCCGCCGCTGCTCGAAGGCCGGGACATGATCGGTATCGCCCAAACGGGTACAGGCAAGACCGCCGCTTTCTCGCTGCCGATGCTCCACCGGCTTTCCCTTCACCCGGTCGCTCGCGTACCGCGCCGCCCGCGTGCCTTGGTCCTTACGCCAACCCGCGAACTCGCCGTCCAGATCGCCGAAAACGTCGCTCTCTACGGACGGAATCTTCCCCTGCGCCATGCCTTGGTTTTCGGCGGCGTCGGTGAGCAACCGCAGATTCGGGCTCTCGCCGCGGGCGTCGACATCGTTATCGCCACGCCCGGCCGTCTCCTTGATTTGATGGAGCAGGGCTGCCTTTTTCTCGATAAGATCGAAATCTTCGTCCTCGACGAAGCCGACCGCATGCTCGACATGGGTTTTGCTCCCGCGGTCAAACGCGTCGTCGCCAAACTCCCCGCGCGTCGTCAGTCGCTCCTTTTCTCCGCGACTATGCCGGACTCGATTCGCGAACTCGCCAATCGTCTTCTGACCAATCCGGTGCGCGTGGAAGTCGCTCCCGTCTCGTCGACGGTCGACAAGGTGGAGCAGCGCGTCTGCTTCGTGGACAAAAATCTCAAACACCGCCTGCTCGTTCACACCCTGGAACAGAATCCCGATGGACTGGTGCTGGTGTTCTCCCGGACCAAACACGGCGCGAATCGCCTGGCCAAAAATCTTTCGCGCGACGGCATTCCGTCGGATGCGATTCACGGCAACAAGAGCCAATCGGCTCGCCAACGCGCGCTCGAGGATTTCCGCGCCGGTTCAGTGCGCGTCCTAGTCGCGACCGATATCGCGGCCCGCGGGATCGACGTCAAAGGCGTGTCATTGGTGGTCAACTACGACCTGCCGAACGAGCCTGAATCCTATGTGCACCGCATCGGTCGCACCGCGCGCGCTGGAGCAGAAGGCTTGGCGATCGCGTTCTGCGACGCCGATGAACGCGGTTTTCTCCGCGATATCCAGCGCCTCATCCGCCAGGAAATTCCGGTGGTGACCGATCATCCGTTCGTCGGCCAAAAAGGCGCGCCAGCCCCTGGAGGTTCGGACGACGAGCCTCGCGGCGGTCGCGGTTTTAATTCCCGTTCTCAAGGCCGTTCCCGTCAAGGTGGCGGTGGACGTGGGCAACAGGGTGGTGGTGCCGGAGGCGGCGGTGGTCGCTCCCGCGGCCGCGGTGGCCGTTCCTTCAGCTCCGGTTCCGGGCAAGGCCAAACCGGTCATTCGACTCACTCTCGCCCGGCTTCTTCTGCCGGCGCTTCATCCCAGCATCGCACCTCGCATGCTCGTCCGGATAGCGCGCCGGTGAAAACCGCGGCGGGGCCTGCTCCTGGCCCGAACCAGAACACCCGTGGATTCCGCTGGGGTTTTTGGCGGGCGAAGAACGAAACTGGAAATTGATTCGTTGAACCCTCTGTCGGGCCAGCGTGGATACACGCTGGCCCGATTTTTTTGCCCGGGCCCAGAAGACGTTGTCGAAGGATGCTGTCCCTGAGGCGGTGGAATCGGACTGGACCGCCACCAAGATCTGAATACGCGGCTGAACGAGTGCAGCCTTAAGGTGGGTCGACGCGTCCCGCGGCGACGGTTGGACGCCGCCGGAGTAGGCGGTGTCGATCCTCCCGATTGCTGTCGCTGCCGAAGGGTGAGTTAGCCTTCATCGCGTGGCTCGGGTCCAAATCGCGCCCCAGGGACGGGTCGCGCCACCTTCAATGCTGGGCGGCGGAATGGGACTGGACTTTCACCGGCACCAAAATCTGAATACGCGGCTAAACGAGAGCGTTCTCGCGTTTTACGATGGAGAAAAAGAAGATGGGTGGGCCAAGCGGAAGGAATTCGGCGGGGCGAGCGGCTCCTGGGCGCTTGCGCTGGTTTTCCTATCCGGCAGGCTCGGTTCTTTTCGATGCATTGGATCACGTTGAGTATCCTCTCCGCGCTCTTCCTCGGGTTTTACGACCTGACCAACAAGCATGCGCTGCGCGACAATGCAGTGCTGCCGGTGATCTTTTTCGGCACCTTCTCCTCGGCCTTTGTTTGGCTGGCTTTGATCGTGATTCAGCGAACGACCGCCGGCGGGCTGCCGCCGCTGGTCACGGTCGCGCCGTTGTCGGTTCAGCAGCATCTGATGCTTTTCGCCAAATCCTTCATCGTGGGCCTGTCGTGGATTTTCACCTACTTCGGGATCAAACACCTTCCGCTTTCCCTCGCGGCCCCGATTCGTGCGACCAGCCCTCTCTGGACGCTGATGGGCGCGCTGATCATTCTGGGAGAACGTCCGAGTTGGTTGGAGAATGTGGGGATCGCCACCACGCTGCTTTCTTTTGTGGGGCTGTCCGTGGCCGGCCGTCGCGAGGGCGTCCATTTTCACCGCGACAAATGGGTCGGCTTCATGGTGCTCGGCACCTTGCTCGGCACGGTGAGCTCGCTCTACGACAAATATCTGCTCGGGAGCCACCAGTTTACTCCCAGCACGGTGCAGGCCTGGTTTTCGATTTATCTCGTGCTGGTTTTCCTGCCGCTGGCCATCGGCTGGAAGCGCCGCTGGTGGCCGCGCAACGAATTTCACTGGCGTTGGACCATCCCCTGCATCGGCCTGTTCTTACTCGTGTCGGACTACGCGTATTTCACCGCCCTGAGCGAACCGCTGGGTTTGATCTCGGTCGTGGCCAGTATTCGCCGCGGCAGTACACTGGTGGCGTTCGCCGGAAGTATCTGGATCTTCAATGAGCCGAATGGATTGAGGAAACTGCCCGCGGTGTTGGGGGTGTTGTTAGGAATTGTGCTGACGATTTTGGGCTGAGAAAACTGGGCGCGTTGGCCGTGAGCGGTGAGTGAGGTTGGGAGATCGAAGGAAGACCGAAGCCCAATGGTTGAATAATTGCGGACGGTTGCCGCTCGATCAGAACACGCTCGACTCTGTCGCGGAGGTCCAAAGGTTTGGGCAATGTCCACTGCATCCTCCCAGCGCGCCTGGTTTCGTCCGTCGTTGGATTGGCTCGCGGTTTTTATTCCGATCGCGTTCGCGGTTCGGTACGTGCCGAGCTGGGAAAACCAGACGGCCCTGTTTGTCGTATCCGCGCTCGCGATCATCCCCATTGCCGGGTGGATGGGAAACGCGACGGAGCAGTTGGCTCACCGTCTAGGCGAGGGCATCGGAGGGTTGCTCAACGCCTCCTTCGGCAACGCGGCCGAATTGATCATCGCCTTGATGGCCCTGAAGGCCGGACTGATCGATGTGGTGAAAGCGTCGATCACCGGCTCGATCATCGGCAATCTTCTCCTTGTATTGGGCGTTTCGATCTTTGCGGGCGGTGTGACCCACAAGGTGCAGCGTTTCAATAAAACCGCCGCGCGTGTTTCGTGCACGGCGCTGATCCTTGCCGCGGCGGCGCTGGTCATTCCCACCGTTTTCCATCAAACCGCGGCGGCTCATCCGGGTGGTTGGACGCCTCGAGCGGAGCAAAGTTTATCTCTCGCCATGGCGGTGGTGCTGCTTGCGACCTACGCGGCGATTTTGATTTTTTCGCTCGTCACCCACCGTGAGCTCTACGTCGGCTCAGGTCCGGACAAAGCAAAGAAGCCCGAGGAGCACGAAGCGGTGTGGCCCGTTGGCAAGGCGGTCGCGGTCTTGATTGGCGCCACGTTTTTGGTCGCGTGGGTCTCGGAGTTTTTGGTCAGCGCGGTGGAAGCGGCCCGGCATTCGATGGGCGTGACCGAGACGTTTGTTGGCGTGATCATCGTGGCGGTGGTGGGCAACGCGGCGGAGCACTCCACCGCGGTGAGCATGGCGTTGAAAAATAAAATGGATCTCGCCCTGGGCATCGCGGTGGGATCGAGCATTCAGATCGCGCTTTTCGTCACCCCCGTGCTGGTGTTTGCCAGCTACTTCTTCGCTCATCGCCTCAGTCTGGAGTTTTCCTTGCCGGAAGTCGCGGCCGTGGTCATGGCCGCTTTCGTGGCTGACCAGATCAGTGGCGATGGCGAGAGCAACTGGCTCGAGGGCGTGCAACTCCTGGCCCTGTATTTGATCATCGCGCTCTTGTTTTATTATCTCCCCCCGTCGCATTGAGCGGCTCCAGCGCGTAGGCACTTAAGCGCGCGCGGAGTCTAAATGTAGTGAAAAAGTAATACATCCCGTGCCGAAGCGCCGCCGATTTCCGAGGTAGGGCGAACCGTCCCCGGTGAGCCGGGTTTCGTATCCGGTATTCAATGCCATGAAGTAGGAGCCAAACCCGGCTCACCGGGACGGTTCGCCCTTCCTCGGCGAGATCACCTCAAGCTAGCTCTTCTCCAGCTCCAGGAGCAAATTCGCGATCCAGGTGCTGGTTTTGGCCGCGGTCAGCATCACGTCGACAAATTCCGGAGGATCCATCGGGATACTCACGCCGTTTTTGTGGAAAACCGACCATACTGGGTTATTGGATACAAGAAGCCTGGCCTGCAACGCGGTTGTCAGGCGTCCATCCTGGGCGGCGATGGTCCAGGCCAGGTCGTGCGCGAGGTGAATGCAGGCGACGGTGGCGCCGTGTTCCTTGAGCGCCGAAGCGGGTTGGGCATAATGTTCGGCCGCGGCGCGCAGGAGACTGGAAACCCCCAGCTGGGCCAGCATGCGGCTCCCCGCCTCGGCATGAGAGCGACCGAAGATTTGGCGCTCCGCTTCTTCCACCGAGCTGCGCGCCTCGTTCGCCAGGGCCAGCGCGATGGTGTATAAACCGGGTTCCGCGACGACAAACAGCCAGGTCCCGAGGTTGTGCACCGCGCCGGCCGCCGCCACCGACGGCTCGTCCGACAATTTCAACATCCGAGCCAGCTCGTAAGCCAGCAGCATGGAACTCAGGGTGTGAGCGCGGAGGGGTTCAAGATCGAGCGGGGAGCTGAAACGCAGGGCCGGAGCGAGGCGCGCGGCGGCGATGAGGACGACGGTCTTGTGCATCCCCAGGCGGTTGATGGCCAAGGAGAGTTCGGCTTCGGGCATGTCCGGATCCGGTTTGGCCGCGAGCCGCCGGGCGACTTCGAGGAAAATCTGTTCGAATCCAGGGACGGCTTTGATGCTGCCGGCGAGGTCCTCCATCGTGGCGCTGAGCGTGGCCTCGTCGATATAACGAGCCACGGCGGCGAAATGCGCGAACGGCGCGCGTTTCAGCAGCGAGGTGCAGACCGCGTCCCAATCGGCCGGGGCAAAGAGGCGGCTTCCGCGAAGTCGTCCGAAGACCCCGCCCAATTTCAAAACCGGCACGGTGGCCAAACGGCGGCGAAAGACTTCGTCAGCGTTTTCCGGAAGGATCTCGGCGGGTTCGACCCTGGGCTTGGGAATGGTCACCGGCTGAGGGGGCCGCGAGCGTGTAGTGACATCGCCAATACCCATGTAGCCCAGCGCGCGATTGCGCAGCAGCAGACGCAGGGAATCGATGGTCTGGAGACAATTTTGGATGACCTTCTGGTTGCGCGCCGCCACCGCCTTGGCCAAGGCGTCCGCGGTGGTCCGCAGCGCCGGCATGCCCAAGTTGACGCTCTGCTCGTAGACTTGTTGAAGCAGATCGAGGAAGGGCGCGCCGGTGTGTTTCGGGGCCAGCGCCCGTTTCATTTCCTCCAGGGTTTTCTCGAGCGCGGACGCTCCCGCGCTGAGCACGCTGTAGTAGTCGCCCTCCTTGATCTGCAGTCGGGCGCAGGCCGCGGCAGGTTTTTCGATCAACTTCGCGGCCCAGTCGGCTTTGACCGCCTTGGCCACCTCGTCGTAGATCGTCTCCGCTTTATACGGTTTGACCAACATGCTGGTCACCCCCAGCTCCACATAGCGAAGGATCGAACTCCTCTCGGTGTGGCCGGTGTAGATGACGACGGGAAGATCTCGATACAGGACGTCCTGCCGAAGTTCCTCGAGCAAACGCCAGCCCCAGTTTTGCCCGAGCTGATTGTCGAGGATGACGAGGTCGACCCAGACCTGCCGACGGAGAACCGCCCACGCCTCTTCCACGCTGCCGGCGAGCAAGGCGGTGTGGCTCGCTCCGACGAGGATTTTGCTTAAAATGCGCTGAGAAAGTTTATCGTCTTCGACAACCAGAACGGTGGCCATGAAGGGGAGGAACGTGTCGGCGTGAACAGGGGGAGGGGACCTGGGGCACGACCCTAGCGAGCCCGCGCGCAAAGCGGAAGGAGAATCATCGCCCGTCAGTCAGGCTTTTTCCGCTACACGCCGTTCAACCGGTCGGGTGGGTGCCTTTCAGGCGCTGGCGAAGGCGCTGCAACAGGTATCCACAAATCGCGAGTTTCACGAGGTAAACCGCGAGAAGGAGGGCGAGTTTTTCACCGCTCATATCGTGGCTCAAATCACCGAGCGAAAGGGTCACGTAGGAGCGCACCACATACACCGGCAGGCAGATCCAAAAATAGGTGCGCAGCGGAATATTGGTTAATGCGAGCAGGTAGTTGCGGACGAAATACGGGGGGCCGGGGACCAGCGAGGCCATCAAGGCGATGGAACGGCTCTCGCTCGGCGGGAATTCCGGAAGATGGTGCTTGCGGCGCGCCAGGAGGCGCTGAAGCGGTGCCCGCAGGAAACTCCGCGCGATGGCGTGGCTGGCGACGAGGTGGACGACGGTGATCCCGGTGATGATCAACCCTCCCATCCAGAAACCGAACTTGGCTCCCGCGACCACGTAAACCACGGCCACGGAAAAGCCAAAAAGCGGGAGCACGGCCATGGCGAGAATCGCGATCGCCGGATTGAGTTGCGCCAGCTGATCTTGCATGTGACTCCAGCCAAATTGGGAAATCAGCGCCACTCCTAGTGCGGCTAGCGCGGCGACAATGAGGGCGATCATGAACCACTGCTCCCGCGGACGCCGTGGCCGCTGCGAAGGGAAGCGCGTGACGGTGGGCACGCGCGGAGCGGGGGTCGGCGTGAAGTACCAGTGCTCGTGAGGCACCAGGTGGTGGAGAAGAAGAGGGGAGGACGTGGTCACGGGGAACGCGCCAAACGAAAAAGGTCCCGCCATAGTCCCATCCGGCGACGTTTCGTTCACCTCTGCCGCGAGACCGAATGCTGTATCCAAATAAATCCTATGGGCGAGTAGGGGAGTGGCGCAATTTCGCTCAACCGAGGATCGAAATCCTGCCTCGCCGCGAGACGGCGTTTCCCAGGGAAAATAGGCGCTCGAAAGCTTCGGCGAGGCGTGAGCTTCGCCGCTCGGCTTCGATCCTATTCCGGCCAAAAGGCGAGCGGACGGCGAGGTTTCGGCGGAGGAACCGCCCAAACGGAGTTCGGTCCAGACGCCCACCTGAGTCATCGCTGACTGGTGATCTCAGTTTCTACCCATGGCTGCTCCTCTGGAAAAATCGCCTCCGCTTCGCTCCGTTAAAGCGCCGCGCTCGAAACATCAAGGACCCGCCCGCGGGGAACGTCACCGTTTCTGGATGTGGTTCACGGTATGCCTGGCGTTCGCCATCGGTGGATATTTTTGGCTTACTTCCGCTCGTATTCTGGGCGTGCCGTTCGACCTAAGCTACGGCCCGCGCGATCCTCTTTTTGTTCAGAGTGTGGGACCTTTGCTCGGCTCGGAATTTTCTTCCGGCAATTCGGTCCGCACCTTGATCAACGGCGAGCGATTTTTTCCTGTCATGCTGGATGAGATACGTCATGCGCAGAAAACCATCACGCTGGAAACGTACATCTGGACCTCGGGAAAAATCAGCGACCAGTTCATCGAGGCCTTGAGTGAGCGGGCGCAACACGGTGTGAAGGTGCACGTGCTGGCCGATGGGATGGGGACGTTGAAATTTAAGAAAGAAGACAAGCAGCGGATGAAGGATGCTGGGATCGAATACATGGTTTATGGGCGCGAGCATTGGTACACGATCAAACCCAACATCAATCATCGGACTCACCGGAAAATCCTCGTGGTCGATGGCAAGGTGGGTTTCACCGGCGGCACCTGCATCGACGACCACTGGCTCGGCAATGCGGATTCACCCGAGGTCTGGAGAGAAACGCAGGTCCGGATCGAGGGCCCGGCGGTGCAGGAGATGCAGGCCACCTTTGCGGCGAACTGGCTGCAAACCACCGGAAGACTTTTGATCGGGCCCGACTATTTTCCCGAAGCCGGCCACCCCGGAAAGGTCGTGGCGGAATGTTACAAGAGCGGTCCGAGCGAAGGTCCGGAGAACGCCCGCGTCGCCTATTTGCTCGCCATCGCTTCGGCCCGGAAATCGATCCGAATCGCCAATGCCTATTTTGTGCCGGACGACTTGGCATTGGAGATGTTGGTCCGGGCGCGGAAGCGCGGCGTGCAAGTCCAGGTCATCGTGCCCGCGATCAACGATTCGCGCATCGGCCGCGCTGCTTCGCGCTCACGCTGGGGCCGACTGCTCGAAGCGGGAGTGGAATTTTACCGCTACAAGCCCGCGATGTATCACGCCAAGGTCATGATCGTCGACGACATCTACGTCACGGTGGGCTCGGTCAATTTCGACAACCGCTCCTTCGCGATTAACGATGAGGACGGTCTCAACATGATCGATCCCGACGTCGCGAGGGATCACCTAAAAAGTTTCAACGACGATTTAAAGCGGTCCGATCCTCTGACCTGGGAAGAGTACAATTCGCGCTCCGAGATCCAAAAGGGCTTGGATTACCTGGCCGGTTTGCTGCGCTCGCAGCTGTAGTCAGAAGCTGGGTACACGGAGGGCGCGGCGCTCGGGTTTCGCATTTCGACAAATTGAGGAGTGGCGGTCCGAAAACGCCGCGGCCCGATCGCTCTGTCCGGCTGCGGAGGGTTTGCGGAATTCATTTTCGTGGATGTCTTGGATTGTCTCCCTCGTTTTTAGATGGAAAACCCTGCGTATCCTTATGTTCGTTACCCATCCTTTCCTCCTTTTTCGCCCCGCGCTCGGAGCCGCCGCTTTGATTGCCGTGGTTCTTTCCTCTCACGCCGCCGAGCCCACAACCGCCCTCGGTAAGCCGACGGTCTTCAACGTCCGAGCCTACGGCGCCACGGGCGATGGCCGTACCTTGGACACCGCTTCGATCAATCAGGCAATCGACGCCGCGGCCGCAGCCGGGGGAGGAACGGTCTTTTTCCCCGCCGGCACCTATGCCAGTTATTCGGTTCATCTGAAAAGCAACGTCGCCCTCTACCTCGATCAAGGGTCCACCCTTTTGGCCGCCGATCCCCCTCCGGAAGGCGAGTCAGGCGGCTACGATCCGGCTGAGCCCAATCCGGAGACGGATAAGTATGAGGATTTTGGACACGCTCATTGGCACAACAGTTTGATCTGGGGAGAAGGGCTGCAGAATGTCTCTATTCTCGGACCGGGAACGATCTTCGGCAAAGGTTTGGCTCGAGGCTACGGGCCGCCGAGAAAAGATCCTCTGCCCGGCGAACCCCGTCCGCCGCAACCAGCCCCGGGAACGCCGGTGCCTGGCGTGCCCACGAACATCGTCTCCGGGCCATTTGGGTATCCGTCGGTCAAGGACACCCTGCCCAATGGGGTGGGCAATAAAGCGATCAGCTTAAAAAACTGCCGCAATGTCATCCTTCGCGACTTCATGATCTACCACGGAGGCCATTTCGGTATCCTCGCTTTGGCGACAGATAATCTCACCATCGACAACCTGAAGATCGACACCAATCGCGACGGGATGGACATCGACGCTTGTTTCAACGTGCGCATCTCCAATTGCACGGTGAATTCGCCGAATGACGATGGGATTTGCCTGAAAAGCAGCTTTGGCCTTGGCACCGTCCGCGCGACGGAAAACGTCACGATTACGAATTGCCAAGTCAGTGGTTATGTCGAAGGCACCTTGTTGGACGGGACTTACCAGCGTTTTCCGAAAGACGTGCGTCATGCTCCGACCGGCCGGATCAAATTGGGCACGGAAGCGAATGGCGGATTCAAGAACGTGACGATTTCCAACTGTGTCTTCGATTACAGCCGTGGCCTTGCTCTCGAGGAAGTGGACGGCGGTCCGATGGAGGACGTGACGATCACCAACATCACGATGCGCAGTATCGCCAACGCGCCGATCTACGTGCGCCTGGGCGCGCGCTTGCGCGGACCGAATAATCCGCCGATGGGCACGGCCCGGCGCATCACGATCAGCAACCTGGTGGCTTACGATGTGGCGCCGGAACACGGTATCCTTATTCTCGGTACACCAGGAGGGACGATCGAGGATCTGACCCTGAGCCATCTCCTCATCGTTTATCGCGGAGGCGGCACGGCGGAGGAGGCCAAACGTGACGTGCCGGAAATGGAGAAAGAGTATCCGGAGCCTTCGCGCCACGGCACCATGCCCTCGTTTGGGTTATTCGCCCGGCACGTGAAGAATCTCACGGTTGACCACGTCGAACTCCGTTATGCCACGCCCGATCTTCGTCCAGCGGTGCAGTTGGAGGATGTGAGCGGGGCGGACTTCGATCATTTGAAAGCACCGCACGCGCCCGACGTCGGCACAGTGGTATTGAAAGGCGTCGACGGCCTGATCGTGCGCAATAGCCCAGGGGTCCCCGACACCCAGCGCGCCGAGCGGGTGGCCAACGAGCGACTCTGAGAAAACCAGCTGGCTGTAGGTCCGATCAACTGCGCTCTGAAGGTGGCGCGACCCGTCTCTGGGGCGCGAGTTGGACCCGAGCAACCCGACAAAGATTAAACTCACCCTTCGGTAACGACAGCAATTTGGAAGATAGGACTTCATTCTGCGGCGCCGTCCAACCGTCGCCGCGGGACGCGTCGACCCACCTTAAGCCGGCTCTGGTCTAATCGCGTATTCAGATTTTGGTGGAGGGCCCGGCTCCGTCCGGGCCGTTGGCGCAGAGCAGCCCGGACGGAGCCGGGCCCTCCGGCGCATGGGTGAGCCGCTCCTGATTTTTGACCATCCCGGCCGCGGTTCATTTAAGATGCGGTAGTGCTGGTTTGGGTACACGTCTCACCTGAATGGCCCGCGGCTCTAAGACTCGGTTTCCACAGGCCGAGTCGACCCGGCCCCCGTCTCACTCCAGCGCGAGATCGCCGAGCGGGACGGCGAGGTACTCGGCCAGCACTTCTACCACCAGAGCGTGATCTTGACGTTGCGGTAGGCCGGAAACGGTGATCGCTCCGATGAAGCCGGTGCCGGTTACGTTGATCGGAAAAGAGCCTCCGTGCGGGGCGTAGTCGCTGACCGCGAAGCCGTGGCTTTCGGTTAAATTTCCTTTGTCTCGTTGGAGCGAAAGGCCGATCGAGTAGGAGCAATGGCGAAATTGGAGGACCACATTCCGTTTTCGCCGGACCCAGTTGGCGTGATTGGGAATGGTGCCCGGCATCGCGTAGAAAAAGAGGCTGCGGTCGACCACGTAAATGTCGATCGCCACCGCCACGCCTTTCTTCTCCGCCTGAGCTTTGAGGCGGGATCCAATTTCCCAGGCGGTCTGCTCGTTGAAGGTCTTGAACTGCAGAGCCTGTTCTTGTCGGGCGATTTTTTCGAGGTCCGCTTCCAGATTCATCCGTCCTTGGTTGTGCTTCCGAGCGGTGAAGTCACTGATAAAAATGGAAATCTCCCGCAGGAACCGTCGGAGAGCCGTCTTGCGGGTAACCATTATCCCACTACGCAACCATCCAGCCCGTCTCGTGCAACGCAAAACGCGAGGTTCGGTTCTCGCGGAAGACCCCGTCGGCCCAAATCCGAACTTCCACCGCGATGGCCTTGGGTTGGAGCGTGATCCAATTGTAGGCGTTGGGTTCGTGGCGGACTCTGCGCGAGACCGCGGTACCGGCTTGGACCGAGATGATGGAGCGGCGCGCGGCCGCAAAATAGGAGCGGGTGTCGCCGGTGTAGCCATGATGGAGGTGGCCGGCGAGCAGGAGATCGACCTCTGCGGTCTCCAGAACCGCGAGCGCCTCGGCGGCCCGACCGAGATCGATTCCGGTGTCGGGACTCAGCGGAGACGGAATGAAAGGATGATGCGTCACCACCACCTTGAAGCGAGGCCCGGCGTGGGCCAGGCGTCGACGGAGTCCTTCGATCTGCTCGGACGAGATCTTGCCCGCTTTCCAGACGAGGGAGCGCGCGGTGTTTATCCCAACGACCAAAAGTTCGTCGTCCTCAAACGTCGGGTCGAGCTCCGGTGTAATGATCTTCTGATACCGACCGAGAGGGCGCGCGAACCGCCGCACCACATCATAGAGCGGGACGTCGTGGTTTCCTGGGACGACCAGATAGGGCGAGGTGAGTTGGTCGAAAAAAGCCCGCGCCGCCGCGAATTGGGTGCGTCGCGCCCGCTGGGTCAGGTCCCCGCTGATCACGACCAGCGAAGGAGCGCGTTCCCGCAGGTCGCGCAGGAGCCCTTCGACCACGCGAGGAACGGCCACGCCGAAATGGAGATCGGAAATGTGCGCGATCGTTCTCATTTTTTCGGAGAAGGAGCCAGCACCAGAAGTGCTCCAGGACGGCTGCGAAAGCGGAGCGGTAGTTGAAATTCGGAGACCTCGCCGTCCATGCCCAGCTTGACCGAGGTCCCGGCCAACACCACGGCCGCGTCTTTCGCCGGCCAAGACTCGAATCCTTTGGCTTCGTCCATGCGTCCGAGCGCGGCGGCGAAGATCAGGCGGACAAGCGGGAAAACGCGGTGGCAACGGGTGGTGTAGACCCAAAGTTCGCCCGTATCCATTTGCTCTCGGAGGTTGCGCGAAAAAAGGCTCGCGGCGTAGCGGTTGTTCGAGATGAGCACGAGCGGAGTGCGCCGGGAGATCGGGCGGCCATCGAGGGTCATCATCACCGGAAAACGACGGAGATCGCGCAAGACTTCAATCCAGGCGAGCGTCATGGCCCGCCATTTTCCGTGACCGTGGTACTTGCGAAGCTCGTCGCGTCGCCGGACCGCCACGGGATAGGCGCCGATCGAACAATTGTTGAGAAAAACCTGCCCGTTGACCTCGGCGACATCGATCTGGCGGACATTTCCCTCTGCGATCACCGCCACCGCCTGGGACAAGTCGTCGGGGATCTGGAGGTCCTTGCTGAAATGATTCAAGGTGCCGAAGGGCAGCACGCCGAACCGCACTCCCGTGTCGGCCAAAATTCCCGCGGCGGTGCTGAGCGTGCCATCGCCGCCGCCGACCACGATCGCTTCGGGTCGTTTCTGCAAGGCGGCGCGCACGTGCTGGCCGATTTCGGCGCCGTCGACGTAGTGGATTTCCGGATGCACCCCTGCCACGCGGAAAGCCTCTTCCACCGCAGCGGGAGCGAGACGGGACTCGGCTTTCGCGACCGTTCCAGCGGAGGCGTTGATGATGACAGAAACCACGAGACGCAGACCCACAGGCGACCCTTGAGTTCATTCGCGACCCAGGCGCGGCCGTGGTGTGGGAGCTTTTAGGTCGGACCGGTGTCGAACGCGCGCCTGCTCGACCACCGAGAATTCGTCCGTTCGCTCCTCTTTTCCTCTATGAGACGCCGTCACCTCACGCTCTTCCCCATTGTCATCGCCCTTGTCATTGCCGCGTATCAATATTTTGGTGCGGAGAAGACGGTGAATCCCGAAACCGGACGCAAAGCCCGCGTCGCGCTCTCGACCGATCAGGAGGCGGCGCTCGGTTTGCAGAGTTATCGTGAGGTTCTTTCTCAAAGTGAGACGATCACGACGGGGCCGGATTACGCGATGGTGGAGCGCGTCGCTCGACGCCTCGCGGCCGCAGTGGGAAACGACGCGCAGGGTTTCCAGTGGCAGGTCGCCCTGATTCGAAATGATCAGGCGAACGCCTTTTGTTTGCCTGGAGGAAAGATCGCGGTCTACACCGGGATTCTTCCGTATACCCAGAATGAGGCCGCGTTGGCCGCAGTGATGGGGCACGAGATGGGCCACGCCATCGCGCGTCACGGTTCGCAACGCATGCTCCAGACCAGCCTGACCCAGACGTTGCTTGCGGGCGCGCAATATTCCTTCACCGACATGGATACGCGCCAGCGCATGATGGTGATGGCGGCCTTGGGCGTCGGCGCCCAATACGGCGTGTTGCTGCCCTTCAGCCGCGAACATGAGACCGAGGCGGACGAGATGGGCCTGATTTATATGGCGCGGGCGGGTTATGATCCGCACGAAGCGGTGCGCTTCTGGGAGCGAATGAACTCGGCCGGGGGTTCACAGCCCCCGCAATTCCTCTCGACCCACCCCGCGCACGCGACGCGTATCCGTGATTTGGAGGCATTAATGCCCAAGGCCGAAGCGGAGTACGCCAAGAGCTCGCACGCGGAGAGCTCTCGGTAGAACATCCACTACGCGGTGGCGTGTTCTCGGAGGGTACTTGCCGGCACGAGTTGCAAGGTGCGCTCGTGGGTCGCGGCCAGTACGACCGGCGAAGCGATGCCGTCGGCGAGGGCTTCCAGCCAACGCGAGGCGCAGACGCACCAGCGGTCGCCAGCGCTTAATCCTGGGAAACCGTACTCCGGCCGAGGGGTGGAGAGATCGTTCCCGGCCGCTTGGCTGTAGGCGAGAAACTCGGTCGTGACTTCAACACAGACGGTGTGACAGCCGTGGTCTTCCGCGCATGTATCGCAACGACCATTACGGAAAAAGCCGGTCAGCGGCGCCTGTGAACAGGGATGAAGGGGACCGCCTAAAACATTGCGCGAGGGCAGGGGAGTCATGGATCAAGCGCAAGATGAAGGCGAACGCGGAGAGCGCAATGTCACTCGACGGGTAATCACGCGTTCTCGGGAGTTCTTCCCTCGACACACGGAGCACCATTCCGTGCTCTCTGTGTGGCGTTAGGATCGAGACCGATCATCCTGCGGCTCGACACGGCTCGAACTCCGCACACGCTGCGTGCATGGCCACGATCTACGAACGAATTCGCGCTGATATCCTCACTGCCGTGAAAGCTCGCGATACTGCGACGGCTCTTATTCTCCGCACCACGGATGCTGCCATCCAGCGGGCTGCGATGGATCAGAGTAAACCGATCGACGATGCCCTGGTGATCACCGCCCTGCGCAAGGCGGTGAAAAATCTGACCGACGCCAAAGAAGAGTTTCTCAAAGGCGGTCGCACCGACTTGGTTCAGGCCAACGAGGCCGAGATTCGCGTAGTGGAGAAGTACCTACCACAGGGTTTGGAGCCGGCGCGGGTGGACGCGTTGATCGCCGAAGCGATTCAGGAAACGGGAGCAGTTTCCAAAAAAGATATGGGCAAAGTGATCGGCGCTTTGAAAAAACGCCCGGAGGCGGGTTTGATCGACTTTGGTTCCGTGAGTAAACTCATCCAGTCCAAATTACCGTGAACACCTTGAGCTTCGTCTCTCGTATCCTTTTTTCCTGCGCCCTGCTTGCGCCTCTGGTCGGCCGGGCCGTGCAGGATCCAGCCACTCCGTCCGTCGCGGAGGAAGCGGCCTCGCTGCACATTCCGCCAAAGGACGAGGGTCTGCCCGGCGAGGGACCGATTCGCCGCGCCGATTGGTTTCAGAAGATCTGGCTCGAACGCCGATCCGCCTGGGCCAAACGCGTCCACGAGGATCAAGGCGCGTTGGTGTTTTTAGGCGACTCGATCACCCAGGGTTGGGGTGACGATCTTGGCGGAAGTTTTCCCGGGACCAAAGTCGCCAACCGAGGCATCGGCGGCGACACCAGTCGGGGCGTGCTGATCCGTTTGAAGGACGACGTCATCTCGCTCCATCCGCGCGGGGTGGTGCTCCTGATTGGGACGAACGACATCGAAGAAAAAGCGTCGGCCGAAACCGTAGCCGGAAATGTTCATCTGATCGTTCAGGCGCTGGAAAAGAGCGACCCGGTCCTTCCCATCGTGGTGTGTCAGGTTTTTCCCAGTTCGCCGGAAAAACATCGCACGCCGAAACAAATCAAGCAGCTCAACTCCGCGATCGCCAAAGCCGTCGCCCACGATCCCCGTGTCACCCTGGTTAAAACGTGGGCCGTCTTCGCGGACCCGAACGGCAACGCCCTGAAAGATGAGTTTCCGGATCTGCTGCATCCCAACGCCGCTGGTTACAAGAAATGGGCCGACGCTTTGCGCCCGGTCCTGGCCAAACTGCGCTTGATTGACAAGGCGTAGTGGAGAAACGGAGACAAGGGGAGATTCTCAAACAAAGGCTAAACGCCACTTCCTTTTCTGGACGGCGGACCGTTGTATCTGCCGTCCTTTCTCTTTCTCTCGTTTCTTCAATTCGAGGGAGATTTCGCCTCCGGGCGGTGGATACAGAAAGGGCCGGGCTCCGATGGAGGAACCCGGCCCGCACATCAATTATCAGTCGCTAGCCGGGACTAGCGGTTGAAAACCTTTTTTACGTCGCCCACTTTTTTCTGAACTTTGCCTTCGGCTTGGTCCAGTTGGCCGTCATCGCGAAGGTTCTTGTCGTCGGTGGCGTTGCCAATGCCTTCCTTCACTTTACCTCTGATGTCCTTCATTGTGCCCTCGGCTTTGTCTTGGGTACTCGATTTCATAAGAATTCCTTCATTGAGGTTGGATTACTTTGCCTGCTCTGTCGACCGGCCGACCTAGGGCCTGTTCCCGCTGTATCCTCGTTCCCATTACGGCTGTCTGTCCGCCTTCTCCTGCCTGCTCCGGGTCTCCGGGTCTCGAGAGGGCAGGGAAAAAACCATTATCCTGCGAAGGGGAGCAGCTTAGAGCAGAACCGTGGCGCGGTTACGGCGGGCCGACTTCGTCCCTACCCGACTGTCGCCCATGCGTCTCTCAGGCCGATCGCCATGGCCCGGTAGGAGAAATTCGGTATTCATGAGTTCCCTACGAGAGCGCGAGCGGCGCGAAGTCGCCTAGGCTTTCGCCGCCGAGGATTTAAGTCGGTCCAGATTGGGCAAGAAGGCGGTCAATAAACCGAGCAGGGGCAAATACCGGCAGAGGTGAAAAACCGCGATAATGCTAGTGTGATCGGCCAGTTTCCCGAGGAGAGCCGAGCCGATCCCGGCGATGCCAAAGGCCAGGCCGAAGAAGAGGCCGGAGATCAGACCTACTTTTCCTGGCGAGAGCTCCTGCGCATAGACCAGAATGGCGGAAAAGGCGGAGGCGAGGATGGCCCCGATGATCACGCTCAGCACCGCGGTCCAAAAAAGATCCGCCTGCGGCAGGATCCAGGCGAAGGGGGCCGCGCCCAGGATCGAGAACCATATGACAAATTTTCGGCCCACGCGGTCGCCGACCGGGCCGCCTATGATTGTCCCAGCCGCGACGGCGAAGAGAAAAAGGAAGAGGTAATATTGTGCGTGCTGCGCGGATACACCGAAGCGGTTGACGAGATAGAAGGTATAATAACTCGTCAGGCTGGTGAGATAAATGTACTTGGAGAAAATCAGCAAAATCAGCACCACCATCGCGCGTATGACGACGGGGCGAGGCAACGGCGAGACTGGCTGAATTTTTCGAGCTACCGGATTGGACCGCAGCCGCTGGAGGCTCCGCTGGTACCACCCTCCGACGCGGCTGAGGATAACAATGCCCAGCACGGCCAAGAGCGAAAACCAGAGCACGTACGGTTGCCCGTAAGGCGTCACGACTGCGGCGGCCAGCAAGGGGCCGAGCGCGCTGCCGAAATTTCCTCCAACTTGGAAGAGCGATTGCGCGAAGCCATGTTTGCCGCCCGAGGCAAGACGGGCGAGACGAGAGGCCTCGGGGTGGAAAATGGAAGAACCCATGCCGACCAGACCGGCGGCGAAAAGAATCCAGGGATAGCTGCTGGCTCGAGCGAGCACGATCAATCCCATGAGACTAACGGTCATCCCGGCCGGTAGGGAGTACGGCAGGGGACGACGATCGGTGTAGGCTCCGACGCAGGGCTGCAAGAGCGACGCGGTGAATTGAAAGACGAAGGTGATCAGCCCCACCTGCGCGAAATTCAGGGCGAACTTTGCCTTGAGCAGGAGGTAGATCGAAGGGATCAGCGATTGGATGATGTCGTTGAGCAGGTGGGAAACGCTCAGTGCGAGCAGGACCCTGAGGACGGTGCTCTCCTGGGCTCGGGGCTTTTCCGATCTGACGGCTGCGGCCTGATTCATCTCTGTGTTTTGTCTGGGCCGGGAAGGTGAGCGCAATCCGTTACCTGAGCGGGTTCGTTCAGTGTCGCCCCTCGTAGACCATCACAGCGGGACAACTTTCATTAACCAACCGGTTGTTCGAGATTCGAGAAGCGACGGTGACGAAAAACCGGAGAGGCGTAGCAGCCAGTTAACTACGAGCGGCCTCTGCTCAGTTGCGTAAGCGGGGCGTAAAACAAGGCGCGAGACATTAACCCGATTTGTGCAGCTCCGATACCTAGACCATGGTTACTTTTCCCACCGAGGTGGTGTCCCGAAGTTTCGGCGTTCCCTTTGCCGCCGCTTTGAGGCGCAAATTCGCTTTTTTTTCTAGGGGTTTGTCCGCAGCCGTCTCGGCCGTGGTTTTCTTTTCCGCGCTCACTCCCGTCTCCGCGGCCCTGCCGCCAACCGTGGTGATCACGGCGGGGAGTCCGGAGATCTTCGTGGACGGCGACTGCAACGATCCCGCGATCTGGGTCAACGGTGAGCTTCGGCTCTACGGCAGTCCGTATCCGCAAAACGGATCGATGGGAGGCGTCGCGAGCTACAAGCACGGTCCTGCGCTGGAGCAGTTGACCGCCACGCGGCCGGTCAACCCGGACCGTAGCGGCCTGGGCAGCTACACTCCGCCTGCCTTTGGACCCTGGTTCGAATCCATCCTGGCGGACGACGACGGCGTGCTCTGGGCCTACTATCATGCAGAGTTTCCTGACGCGGCCCACAACGGTAAGGTTCACCCGCGGATTGGCGCGCAGGTCTCGCGGGACAAAGGCGAGACCTGGCAGGATCTCGGCGTCTTGATCGACACTCCGGCGGGGACGGACGAATATCACTCTTGGCTGGGCGGGAACTTCAGCGGAGGCAACGGCGACTTCTCCGTCATCCTCGATCCGGCAAAGAACTACGTTTATTTCTTTTATTCACAATATGGATACACAGCCGACGCCCAAGGGCTGGCGGTGGCCCGGATGCGGTGGTCCGATCGGGCTGCTCCCGTCGGGCAGGTGAAGAAATGGTATCAAGGGAGCTGGCAGAGCGAGGGCTTGGGTGGGCCGGCCACGCCCTTTCTCCGCAACTCGGGAGACGCGCATGGCCTGCGCGCGCCCTTCGATTTTTGGTGGGGACCGTCGATTCATTGGAACACCTACCTGCAACGTTATGTGATCCTGATGAGCCGGTCGAACGTGGGTGATTTCGCCTTTCATGGCGGCATCGACAATTGGTACATGACCTCGGCCAGCCTGGAGGATCCGACCCACTGGGACGAACCCAGCGCGTTGCCGTTTCCCGCCGGGTATCAGGGAGGTTGGTACCCGGAGGTGATCGGCTCCGCCGTGGGTGAAACCGATAAACTGGCCGGACGTGAGGCTCGGCTTTTCGTGCAGGGTTATTCCCGCTGGAAGATTCGTTTTCTCCGGCCCGGCGAGGGCGATCCCGCGGTGAAAAACACTCCGCCAGTCGTGTCCCATGAGATTCCCGACCAGAGCGCGACCGTGGGCGTGCCTTTCACCTATATCGTCAATCCGAATACATTCACCGATCCCGAAGGCGGCGTGCTGACCTGGAGCGCGACCGGTCTACCGGCGGGTTTTTCTTTCGATTCCACCACCCATGCCGTCACCGGCGTGCCTTCCGCCGACTTGGTCATCCAGGTGTGCGGTATCAATGTGACCGTTACAGACGCCGGAGGATTGAGCGCGACGGCTACATTCACGCTCCAGGTCTCGGATCCCCCGGTGGTGCCGGATCCCGCGTCGAATAACCCGGCTCGTACGGTGTTGCAGATCACGGTGGGGGATGGGACGAGCGATCAAGTGGTGCCCGTGGGAACCACCCTGAGCATCACCGGCCGGGCGATCGATCTCGACGGGCATTTGTTTGGACACTGGTTGGAGATCCGAAATCCAGCCGGAGCCTGGAGCTGGGAAGGTTGGCTCGAAACCGAACCTTGGGGCGGGTCCTTGGGCGGGAGCGCGTTTGCCTCGGTGAAAACGAATTCCTTCACCTTCAATGAACCCGGG
>Ga0070717_10000198_pt1 | contig 41991 bp, 49 predicted proteins | sample LARL113metaG_FD_71366 | JGI IMG/M metagenome (GOLD analysis project Ga0070717, IMG submission 71366) | Corn, switchgrass and miscanthus rhizosphere microbial communities from Kellogg Biological Station, Michigan, USA - LAR L11-3 metaG | ecosystem: Host-associated > Plants > Roots > Rhizosphere ...
GCGCCCGCGTCTCGGCCGGCGCGGCTCTGGGTGACAACAGGTAACACTTCTGGGTGACGCGTGGGGTGACGTTCGCGGTGACAGTGCGGGTGACGAGGGAGTGCGAACAGGACCATCCGCGGCTGTTCCACCTGTTCCATCCAGAGCCGATGGCAGCATGTGGCACGATCGCTCCGGCGACCGCGACCACGACCACGCGGCGGACACAGCCGCGCCGGCCCGCGTCAAGGATCAAGCGAGCGGCTGTCCTGCTCGACCGCGCAACGCGGCGGGTTCTCACCGGCACTACACGCGTGATGCCGTGCCGCTCCACACGACGGGGGCTTGACCGCCGACGATACGAGCGCGCGGGCTCCGCCGAGCACCAGCTCGGGCAGCGCGGGGCGTACGCCGGTCTTACCCGGCGGCCGGGGCGACATGCTCAACGAGGATCCGTCGCTCGACGGGCCGGATCTCGTAGTTGAGCTGGCTCAAGAAGTTCAGGCCGATCAGGCCGTCGATGTCGTCATGGCCGAGATCAAACACGTGGACCAGGACGTTCGGAGCCACGACACCCAGCGCGGTGAGCTCGGCCACCTGAAGGAGAAAGCCGTCTTCGCTGCTGACCGCGGTGTGGACACGGGTCCGCCGGATGCCGTCCCGTGCGGTGTACCCGATGGACACCGCGAATTCCGGCGTCAACGTCGTCATCGCCGCTCCCGTGTCCAACACCAGGCGCCCGAAGGCGGCGCCGCGCGGTCCCACTACGCGCGCCGTAACGACGATGATGTCATCGTCTGGTTCGAATTGCGTCAACGAGTCTCTTCATCGAGGACCAGGGAGGGGCGCGGTGGCCTTACGGTGATGCGCCCCGTGTAGAAGTGGCCGATGAGATCGTAGCTGTCACGCCAGGCCATCGCCTGGTCCACCGGCGCGCGCCGGGTCTTGCCATGGCCAACGACGCGCGCAGTTCGAAACGCGAAGCCGTTGGGATGCAGTTGGTCCATCTCGACGATGCAAACCCACTCGTCGGGGTAGCGGGCGCAGATCTCCGCCCACGTCAGGGGCTCCGAGATCTCAGGGGCGAGGACCGTAGCGGCGCTCATCCTGCGATGTTGGCCTGCGGGCGCTCCGTGTCAAGTTCTTGGCCGCCGCGAGATCTCGTGCAAACGCATTGATCTCAGCATCGATGAAGTTGTTACGACGATGCTGGCAATGCAGCCGTCGTTCCGCTCGTGCGTCGCGAGAGATCGGCGGCGATCGGATCGCCAACGCGAACGCGCAGGTTCGCGGCACGAACCTGACCCGGCGGCCGCGTGCGCACCGTTGAGCGAAGTGCTTGGACCTTCGGCGTCATCGCCGGCACTGAAAGCCGCGAGGTCATGCGTACGCGGGGGACGACTTGCGCAACGCGCGCTCCGGACATCGATCGAACCAGTTCCGCATTTTGTATTGACACCACGCACTACACGACCTAGAAGAGCATCATGACGCATTCGAATCCAACGGACGCGCAGTTCGAGGCGTTCCGGTCCGCCTACGACTACTTCAACGCGCTACTGTTCGACGGCGCGCTCCGGCCCGTCTTCCTGAACTTCTCGCGCGCGGCCAACACCCTCGGCTTCTTCGCGCCTCTGCGCTGGGAACGCGAGGGCGTCACCACCCACGAGATCAGCCTCAACCCGGCCTACCTCAAGCAGCGCGAGCCACGAGCGGTCGTGTCGACGCTCGTGCATGAGATGGCGCACTGCTGGCAGGCCGAGCTCGGCAAGCCAGGTCGCGGCGGCTATCACAACCAGGAATGGGCGGACAAGATGGAGTCCCTTGGCTTGATGCCGTCGACGACCGCGGCGCCCGGCGGCAAGCGTACGGGCGATCGCGTGAGCCACTACATCGTCGAGGGCGGACCATTCGCGCGTGCCTTCGAGTCGATGCCGCGCGAGTACCTCCTCCCCTGGGTCTGCGGTGAGGCCAGTGGCAAGGCTGGAACGAAGAAGCCACGTACGCCGAGCAAGGTGAAGTTCACGTGCACCGGTTGCGGTGCGAACGCCTGGGGCCGTCCGGCCCTATCCCTGCTGTGCGGTGAGTGCAACGTCGCCATGCAACCCGGGGCCGCAACCGACGGCGACCAGGAGCGATGCGCGGCATGATCAGCCGCGGAGCGTGACTCGAAGCTGCGTCCGCTCGGCGACGTATCGTACGATCCAACCCCTGGCAGCCACCTATCTATCGGCCCGCTGTATTGACGCGCGTCAGTAACCGCGCGAATCTCCAGGGCATGAAGCGTGGCAAGGCCCGGCGCGCCCGCGGGGTCGGTCGACCGCCGATCGCCGGAGCGCCTGCTCGCGAGACGTTTCAGCTCCGCGTCACGACCGAGCAGCGCGCGCCATGGCAGGCCGCCGCCCTCGCCAGCGGCCAGAGCGAGTCCGAGTGGGCGCGCGACGGCCTCGATGCGTGGGTCCGCTTCTGCGCCCGTGCGGCCGAGCTGGGCACTAACCCGCAGCAGCTGGTCGACGCCGCGCTCGAGGACCACGCCCGCGTGCGCGCCGCCGTGGCCGAGCTCGCGACCGCGCGCTCGCTGTCGACCACCGAGAACCGCCTGTTCCGCATCCTCGCACCTGTCGAGTGGGCGCGGACCCGCTCGCCGTAGCTCCCATCGGAGGGCGCATGGCGACGAACCACCGGCTGCACCGACACCCCACAATCGTCGCCCGCAGCCTGCACTCCCCTGCGCTGCTTAGCTTGAGCCCTTGCGCCCGCCGCGAGAGCCCGCAGTACGTGGCACCGAACCGCGTCCGCCCGACACCGACGCGGCTCGTGATCCCACCGGGAACCGCGATCGACCACCTGGACGACCCGCGCTCGTCCGACTCGGCGGATCGTAGTGCTGCGCGCTGATCGACGTGACCACGAACAGCCGGCCCTCGTGCTCGACGATCGCGCTGATGTCCAGCTTGGTGCTCCGCTTCCGGGTCCGCCACACACGCGCGTCCGTCTGCTGCCGCGCATCCATGAGCAACTCCGTCAGGTGACGACGCGCCGATTCCATCTCGTGCTCCTTGTACCCGGCGGCCTCGAGGAACCGCTTCGCGGCGGCGTACGTCACGAAGATCTGCCCGGTCTCCCCCAGCGTTGGACGTTGAACGTCTGGCACGGCCGCCATCCTACCGTGCACGGCAACCGGCCAGGTGCTGGTCGTCGCTGAGATTTCAGCGCGTTCGAGCGCGCTTCGGCCGTCGCCGACTCATCGCCAAGCTGCCCAGGCCGAGCGGAGCAAGCGCGTGATCGCGAAACCAACCGGCCACCGTGGCGGGAGCCCCGAGCTTGCGGACCGCCGCCCGGACTGCCGCCAGCTCCGCCTTGGTCACCTTGAGCGTCACGATCTCCGATCGCGCCGCAGCGCCAAGCGCCGGGCGTCCGATCTTCCGCCTCCGCGGACGCGCGCCAACCTTCGTGCTCGATCTGGTCATGATGCATCGAAGGTCACTACAGTTTCGGAGTTCCCGAAAGGCTGATCGCCCACGATTCGGTTGACATCCTCGCAGCCCAACGCGAGCATCGTCATCCAACAGTCGACCCAGTCGACGGATAACTTTGAAAGGGACCGACCATGACGTCCGCTGAACTGTCCGCCCTTGATGAGGTGCATCAACTGGCGAAGAAAACCGCTGCACTCCTGCGAGTAGCTGTCGCGCACCTCGACGACGTGAGTGGCCTCGAAGACCAACTGGAGGACCTCTCGTACCTACTCGACGCTGCCTCGCAGGCCGCTGACGCTGCCGTCGCCGTCAGCGACGACCTGGCGACCTGCGCTGTCCACCATCGCGAGGCGCGATGACGAGCGTCGACGAGCTACGCCAGTATCTCAGCCGCCTCCTCGGCTGGTCCAACACGAGCGCGATCGACAACGCGCTCCGCTCGCTGGAGCTTGCGCGAGAGCGTCGAGCCCAGCTGCTCCTCTGTGGTGCCGGAGATCTCGTTCCGATCGCCTACGCCCTGCATCGTCGCGCCCTCGGCCCTGGTACGCCCTTCATCGTGTGCGATCCTCGACGCCGCAACACGCGCGCCACCGTGCGCGCGCCGGCCAACTACGTCGACGTCGAGGCCGCCTTCGCCGCGGCTGCCGGCGGCTCTCTGTGCGTCCGACGTCGCCGGCTGCCGGACCAGTTCACCGCGCTGGCCGAGCGACTCCGTAGCAGCCTCGAGGTCCAATACATATGCCTAGACGAGTCATCGCTCCGGTGGCTCGTCCGCCCTGGCCCGATCGAGATCCCGTCGCTTCTGGACCGACCCCTCGACATCCCACGGATCGTCGACGAGAGTCTACTCGACGCGTTCTCCGAGCTTCCCGGGAGCGCTCCGCTCAACAATCAGGACCGCGCCTGGCTCGTCGACTCGGCCTCCACCTTCTCGGATCTCGAGAAGTCGATCGCTCGTCTCATCGCCTTGCGCAACTCGGATCGCGTGAGCCAGGCCGCAGCCCGGCTCGGCATGACCGCTGTCTCGCTGTCACGGTGGATCGACCGACGACGCTTGCCGGCGCCGGTCGCCACGGTCAGTGCGGCATGACCGGCCTACTGCACGCGCTGGACTGCGAAAGCGAAGTAATCCACGTATTGGTCCTGGCCTGGCCCACAGTGATGCCGCGCGCCAGCCCACGCCTCGCTCAGATGAGACGTCGCCCCGTCCAATGAGATATGCGGGTCACGCTGTGGTCGCGCCGCCACCGTCTCCGTCCTCCATGGACGACCCAGGCGCGGGACGCCGACCTGGCGAGACCGCTCGGGACATCGATCGCGAGCGGGACGCAAGACGTTCAGATCGACAGGCTGATCGATGAGGCGCGACTGCCGATCCCAGCGTGGTTTGGCATCAGGTACGCGGACGAGCTGCGGGCGGCCTACCGCGAGTTCGGGCCGGAGGCATCGAGCGGTCGCTGAGTGCGTTGGCAGGGGCCCTGCTCGAGGCTGCCAGGCTATCACGCGGTCGCGACACGATCCCACCGATCTTCGAAGACGCAAGCAAGAGCGATCTGCCGCCGCCGTGGCGATATCGTGGTGCGGCACCAGCAGTACCTGATGGACGCCGTGCATGCGGCGCCCGGGGGGCCGGACGCGACGCGGGTGTGGCTGCTCAAGCTCGACGAGGACAACCAGGGGCGCCGCGCCGACGTGCTTGTGGCAGCTCGAGTTCGGGCGCGCGTTCTCGACCGCGCGCGGAACTGCTCGGAGAGTCGAGCGGCTGGATCACCTCGGGCATTCCGCGCTTACTACTACGCGCTCGCGAGCCGACGCGACCGATACGTCGACTGGCACCCCGCCCCAAGGCCGCACCTGCGTGCTGTCGCTTCTCATCTTTGCATCGCAAGCGCCGGGCCATCACCGGGAGCTGCTGCGCGCGAGCCTGAGCGCGGTCGCCGGGCGAGCTGGACGCGGGCGAGTCGACGCAGGCGTTCCATCCGTCGAGGTAGCTTTGCCGTCGCGCGCTAGGTCGGTGTCAGCGGGTAGTCGCCGCTGATGTCCGCTGAGCCTCGCGGTTTGCTTGCTGGCCTCTGATCCGTCCCATGCCATCGGCCAGTAGCATTGCTAGGATCGACACGATGGCAATAGCGGTGATTGTCACCAGCGCAAGTGCCACGACATCGATCGAGACCACTCCTTTGGAGGACGCGGTCTGGCTCGCGCGTCGGTCGCGGGCTCGCCTGGGCCGTCCAAGACGAGCACCAGACCTGGCCCGTTCGCCCCGGGCACCCCGGATCAAAGTGCCCAACAACGCAGCAACGGCGGTGAGGATCGCGACTAGGCTAGACATGCACCCTGGATTCGCACGTCCGAGGAATCGAAGCGCCTCACCCTTGTGACCACACGTCGTCCAGCACTTGGTGTGGCCACACCGGCGCCGCGTCCACTCATCCATCATCCGTAGGGTATTCGGCGGACCTCCTTCCCCGTTGTCCCCCTGTGGTCACACATGGTGCAGCTGCGAGAAATGGCACCCGCGTCGCCCGGATCGCGATTACCCTGACGGGCGTGCCCAGGCCGGCCAAGACCACTCAGACCGCGCTCGACGAGCTGGACAAGCCATGCCCGGTCTCGAGCATCGACGAGCATTTTATGCCCCGCGCGCAGATCGTGCTGGGCCGAATATCGGGTGCCTGCTACGATTCGATCGCGCACGTTGCGCTTGCACTCGCCGGTGGCAAAGGTGAGATCCCCACAGGAAATGGCGCTGCCTGTGTGCGCCACTTCAGCAAGCGCAGCAAGCAGCTGAAACAGGCTGCTCAGATTCCGGTGGACCAAAGGTTTGCGCTCATCGAACTCGCGATGCTCGCTGGTATATCCGGCCGTTGGACCGAGCCGGCACCCATTCGGCGTACCCTTGCAAAGTACAAAGAAGTCTCAGGCGTAGTAGCCACATTGAACGACACACACGGTGCCAACCTTGAACACTGGCGCCGACTGGTCAAGTTCCATTGGGACAGTCCGAGAACAAGCGCATCAACTTTTCGCAACATTGCTTATGCCCTGGTGTGGTGTGGTTACTTCGCCCCCCACGAACGGGAGATCACCGACAAGCGCCTCGCAACGGAGTGGTTTGGCACCAAGCGCGAGGAGTTCGTGAACAAGCGGGTGGAAGCACTGCGCACGCTTGCTAACTTGCTCGAATTCTCCCAGCAAAATCTTCCGGGAGGTCCGCTGTGAATGAACCGCTCATGCACGCGTTGATCGCGTTCGCGGCCCGCTACACCGAACTCGATCCATCACCCACGCGTACGGAAGCACAGGACTTGGCGCGCGATGTCGCTGAGGAGTGCCGCCTTGATACACGCGATGCCGACGCGCTCCGGAACGCTGCCGAACAGTTCGTCGTTCCAGTAGAGGTGTCCGCTCAGGAAATGCTTGAGGAGGGTCTGCTGGGCGACGAGTTCCTGCTAGAGGATGCCCCATGTCTTGCTGCTGGCTCGCAGGACTATGAGGCAGGCGTTATCGAGCTTAGAGATCGCGAACGCCAAGCATCGGCGCTTAGTCCTGAGGCCGCACTGTTCGACGCAGCTGAAGACTTCGCCGAACGGCTCGACATATTGATCCGAGAACACGATCCGCGACAGAGCGGCACCGACACGCGGTTCTCTGCGTGGACCTTCGTCGCCTTCATCGAACCGTGCGCCAACCTGAAGATTCGAAACGAAGTCGCTTCGCTAGGCCTCCGCGCGAAGATACGAGACCAAGTTGCTTCGCTAGGCCCGCGCGCGATCACCTCAGAGGAAAAGCAGAAGCTCTTGCTATCTTGCGACTTTCACACGAGCCATGCGCGGAGCATCCGAGCGCTGCGCGCCGAGAGATGGAACTGGTCTCACTATCTCGTCGAGACCACGCGAGTGCCGGGCGTAACACTCACATTGGGCGCGTGTCTCGCAAACGCGACTTCAGGGAGTTCAGGTGTCTCTGACGACGTGGCCAGGTGGGTGCTCCGGACTCCTCATCATGTCCAAACACTTTTCTTCTTCGAGCAACACCCTGAACAGCGCAGCTGGCCTACGCAGATCGACTGGAGCATCGATGCAATGCTCCGGGGGGTTTCGAGGTCGGTCGAAGAATCTGAGGATACCGCCGATTACAGGGATGACGCTCGGCTCGCTCGGTTCCTTCGCTTGCTTGCTAAGTGAAATTCTGCCAACGAGTTCGCGCGGGATCGCGTGCCAAGGTCGCGCTCAGGATGCTGGTCGCCTGCGTCGGGTGCTGGTCGCCTGCGTCGAACTCGCCGCGGTGCGGTTGCGCTACTGGCGGAAGAGCGCCGCCCTCGAATTCGCTCGAGTGAACCGCGGTGCCGCAATCCGGAGCTGAAAAACGAGTCCTGGGCGGGCGTCCACGACATCCGGCGCCACGGCAATCAGCTCCGACGTCGTGCTCTCGGCCTGGGCCAGCACCCCTGGGCAGCGCAGGTGCGCTACGGTTGCGCTACAGTTCTCGTTTCACACGGGCGGAGTCGAATGTCCGCTATGCGCGGTAGCGAGCCTTGCGACAGGACAGGAAGGAGCGAGAGTGGAACGAGGGGATCGGCAACGTGCCTGGCGGATGCGTAGGCGCGCGAACGAAGGGCCGTGTGAAGTTAGCTCGAAACTACGCGTGGCTGACCAGTTGGATCTGCTGCCCTGCCGTACGCACCTGAGGCTGGCGGAGTACCACGTCGAGTGCTTCGTCGAAGGTGTCCGGATCGCGGACATCTTCGCGTAGCTGCGAACGCGTCACGGCGACGGGGAAGCGTGCAACCATCACCTGTACGAGTTTCATTACCGATGCCTCGACTCCACTCGTGAGGTTGTTGAGACGGAGGTCGAGGAACACCGCCGCCACGAGGTCGCGGACGACGTCCGGGAGGAGCTGTGGCGCTTGGGCGGCGCGGGTCGCCGTGGCCTTGACCTCGATCGCGAGGCCGTGGCGCAGCGCGGCACGAAACAGCCGTCCCTTGGAGACGTCGAGCTTCTTGCGGAGGCGATCGAGGCGGCTGTCCTGATCGCGTTCGAGGTGATAGCGCCGGAGGACGCGCGCCTCAGTGGGCTCGCCTAGCGGGATGTCAGACGGATCGAGGGTGAGGAGCTCGCCAACGAATCGCCGCGCGAGTTCGGCCTTGGGCACGTCCTCGGCCGCGGACCGGCTCGCAAGGAGCGCGTCTAGGTCCTCGGGGACCTCGAAGGAGCGCGTCAGCTTCGTCATGCTCCAACTATACATGTATAGCCGTCCGAGGACTACATGTATATGTAGGCATAAGCTAGAGATATCTTGAGAGAATTCTGCCCGCCATCTCTCCGAGCTGGAGCAATGTTCCGAGACCGGGCGTGCGTGAGCCGCCGGCCGACATCGGTAGATGGAGATGTCGGAGCGCTTCGGACGCCTGCGCATCCACGCCGTCCTCGTCACCGACGGCGAGGTTGACGGCGAGAGCATCGTCAAGCGAGGCCGAGGTCGATGTGGCGCATGAGCGCCACGATCGGCGCGGGTCGCTTCAGTACCCCGCGCGGCCCGGTGCCGAGAAACCATCGGGCATCAAAGCCAGCCGCGTTGACGATCATTCGCGCACCCAGCGTGAGGAACGCGCCACTCGAGCGCTCGACGATCACGCGCAACGGATCGGTGACCGGCCGCAGGCCGGTGCGAACATCGAGGCCGTCGTCGACCCAGACGACCTTTCCCGGCTCGACCTCGAGTGCCGCACTCGCCAGGGCTCTGTTGAGCCGCGCCAGCACTCGTCGGTAGACGACCCCGGTAACCAGCTGCGCCTTCGCGGCCTGACGGAGCTCATGCGACAGCTTCTGCCACAGCTCGTCGTATGTGAGCGTTCGATCCTCCCAGGTACTCTCGCCGCGCGTGAACAACCCGGCCTGCGGGGCTACGAAGGTAATCGCCAAGGCGTTGCCGGCGTCTTCGTCGTCGTCTTGAGCGGCGGCGTCGGTCGCGCGGACAAAGCACTGGATCAGGTCGAGCGCGATCGCCGCGGCCGCCCCGCCTGCCCCGACGATCACCACGTGCGGCGAGCCGTCGGCGAACGTGGTCAGGAGCTGCTGAACGTTCGCAATACGCGCCGGCAGCGGATCGCGCCAGTAGGTCTTGCCGTCGCGATACCGAGCGTCGACGGCGGCCGACCCTCTCTGGCGCGCGAAGGGCTCTGCGGCGTCGCCCGGACCGGTCACCACGACCCCGCACGCAGCGATAGGGGCGTCGGTGCCGACGGTCACGTGCCACAGGTCGCCGGCCATCGGTTCGATGTCGGTGACCTCGTGCGGCTGCACCTGAGGGGCCGCAGCCGCGGGCAAGCCCGCGACCGCGAGCAAGCCCACGACATCCACTGCGCCGGCTCGGTGGCATTCAATCAGGACGTCGCCGACGTAGTCGGCGAATTGCCTATGGCTCGGATAGCGAACCGGGTGAATGCGGTGTGACGCGCAGTAGGACGCATAGGAAAACCGTCCGAGCTGACTCATGAACATCGCACGCGCGGGGTGCGGCAGCCGTGGTGGGCCGTTCGCACCCGCGATCACATCGCGCGACGACGGCGTACATAGCTCCTGCGACGTTCCATCCGAGTAGCCGTAACCTCCACCGACCCACGACGACGCGAGGACTGGGTGCCTCTCATAGATGTGGATCGGCGGCAACTCGGGTAGCGACGACCAGGTCCTCCGGGTCTCGCGCCACGCGAAGGCCCATGCTGCCAGCGCCGCAGCCTTGGGACCTGCTCCGACAACTACCAACGGTTCACGTCGCACGTCGCGACCCTCGATCGCCTTGACTGAGCCCGCAAGCTCGCTCGGCGGGGATCAGAGACGGGTGCAGATCTTTTGGAACGGATCCGTCGAGGATTTCCGGGTCGCGTTTTCGGTCCTCGACGAGGCGCCGTTTCAAAAGAGCCGCCCCCATCCGAGAATCAGAGATCGATCCGCACGTCGAAGTGTTCGAGGACCTCGAGCACGGCGCCTGGAAGTTCGAGCTCAAGTAGCGTTCGGGCGACCTATTTGTCGTACTTCGCCGGGTCATCTGCGGATCATCGTGCGGGGTCGAACTGGAACTCGTCAGGTGCAGGACCGCTGTACTCGAGTGTGGTCTTCGGGTTCACGACCCCAACGGGCCCTCCGCACGTGATCTCCAACTCGATCCGCGCTGCCGTTCCCGGCTTGAGGCTTAGGCGCTGGATGGCAGCATTGGACGTCTTGCGGTGCGTGTACGGGTCGAGCACGGCGACCGTGGAGAGACAGAACAGGCCGACGGGCCGTAGCTTGACGCCGCTCAGGTCGATGTCGGCGTCCGATTCGCCGACGTTCCGCAACACGATCGAGGCGGTCGAATGTCCCAGAAAGTGTGTGTTGGCGGTTCGGAGCTCACGGTGCCTCTGTAACACACCCTCCAGGCGTTCCGCCTTGGACCGCAGTGAGGATACCAGGAATTCATACTGATCAAGGCGCGTGAGTGCAAGTCGCTTTCGGTAATCCAGTTCGTCCATGGTTGAGTTCATCTTCATGAGCCAGGCGGGGCCCCATAGAACATCGGAGATAAAATCCCTTTCGAATAACATTCGTGCGTGTCGTGGCCCATCGAGCGCTTGGCTGTCCCAATGCTTGATCTCGTATCTGAGCCCATCCTTCTCTCGGTTCTTGTCCTCGGGATCGATCGTGTCGAGCTCCTGTGCTTCGGCCGAGATGATCTTCCGAAGCCGAGCAGAGAGATCGTCGACACACGACTCGGACGGATCGCCATTCACCAGCTCCGCGGTGCACAGGCTTGGCAGATCCCGTAGCGTTTCGATCGCAAACGTCGAGATCCAGAGTTCTCCGATGGTGTTCTTGATGAGTTTTATATCGGCTTTGTCGAATCGAATGTCCGGATACCAGGCCGGCGCGCCATCGACGACCACCGCGGGCCGACGGCACGTATGCGTGAGGAGCCAGAGCCCGACAAAGATCCCGGCGGTCGACCACGGCAAACCCATCACGAGCTTCAGCGCAGAGGGCCAGATGCGCGACAGCCGCTTGCGAACGGGCGAGGCGCTGGCGCGCTCCTCGATCTTCTTGCGTGCTGCGGCGCCCTGGTCTTGAAGCTTTCGTCGACGATTTAACAATCGCGCACGTGTTACGAGGGACGGTCGAAGCGCCGCGACGACGTCAGGGTCCTCGTTGTCTTCGACGAGAAGCCAGTCGGCGACGGTCTCGATGGTAGGGTTGTCGAGTGCCTCAGTACGAAGCGTCTGCTTCAGCGCATCCGTGATCGAACCCATCTTGCTACAATACACGAAGCGTCATGATCGCTAGCTACGGTCAAATTGCCATCGGCGGCGAGTGGCAGCAGGTCCGTCGGACGCCACCCGGTGCCGCGTGCCCGGGTGCATGAATTTGCGGCATGGATCATTGCTTCCAATTGCGATCGGGATCGCGCTTCGGCCTCCCCCGCGTGGTGTCACATCAGGGGGACCGGTGGCCTGCAAGTTTGCGGGCCGCATGAAGCATGACAATGGACCAACACAAATCCGCTACTGCCGTAGGAGAAAATTACAGCAACGCAGTTCGGGTATGGGCCTCGGCGCGCGGAGGCCGAGCTCGGCGCCTGGCCCCATGGCCTCCCTGCGCAGCCACCGGTATCCTGGGCCGCGAAAGGCCAGCTCTACGGCCCGACGGACTGGCAGGCCGCGTTACGCGCCAAGCTCGAGAGCCACTATCGCACCGCGACCCGACCGCGCCCGCCCATCTATGTCGACGGTCCGATCGCTTCGGGCGATCACTGGCGCCGCGGTCTAGAGCTTGATCACTGTCGCGACGAAGACGGGGATCGTCCACTGCAGGTCGTGCTGTGCCGGCGTCGGCGGCATGGCCGTGTTGTCGGCCTTGCGGGTGACGAGGTCGGCGGTCAGCGGCGCTCCGATCCGGAACGAGAGCTTGTCGGTGAAGCGGAAGTCGAAGTACGCCGTCACTGCGACCTTCTCGAGGCTAGAGTACGTGGCCGGCGGCGAGAACGAGTAGTGGATCAGCACATCGAGCCCAACGACAACCCGGGGTGGCAGGGCCCCGTTCACGACGTTCACGTGTCGGTTCTTGATCAGCGGATCGCCCGTCAACCCTCCAAGCGCAACCGCGATAGAGAGAGCCGGAGACCAGTACTTGATCAGCGGATCGGCGAGCGAGATGCGTGCCTCGCCGATCCCGCTACCGAGCGTCGCCTGGACGCGCTGGTGCGTGTACGTGAGTTCGGCGCGCAGCTCTCCATCGTTGAGCCGACCGTCGGCCAAGGGAGTCTTCGGGTCAGGGTTTAGACCGAATACCTTCGAGGCGCGGTCCTCGCGAAGCGAGAACCCGATCTTCACGACCTGGGCTTCCCAGGCCGTGCGAATGGCGACATCGGCGAGCTCGTCAGCGCCATGACACTCGACGAAGCTAGCCTTGGTCATCATCAGCAATCCGACCGTGGACAGGAGCGCCGCGAGCTTCGGCTGAAGCGTCTCGTTGGCACCGACCGCGACCGGCGAGTAGAGGGTGACGAGCTGCGTAGCGGCGTACTGAAGTGCGGTCTGGCCCGTAGAGACAGTCCTCGGCTGCAGAGGGCCAGGTCCACAGGCGGCAATCGCCCCCGCGAGCATCCGCTGGGCTCGAGCTTGATTGGCGACGTCTGGAAGGGGCGGCAGCTGGCCCAGCGTCACGATGGCCTTGCACGTCTGCCTGTAGCCGTCATGGATCTTCAGTGCTTCAGTCCGCAGTGCGTTCGCGTCGACGGGCTTGCAGGCGTCGATGTCGAGATCCTGCACGAAGGGGAATTGGTAGTTCGCGGCGAGCACGACGCGTGTGGCGCCACCCTTGAGCACCGCGAGCGTCGTGGCGATCTGGAACGGCTCGACTCCCCTGCCTAACAAGGCTAGCGGACTCACCGTGATGCCCGCGTCGGCGCCCTGGACCGACGTGTTGATCGCCGCCTGCGCGAGTTCGCTCGCAGTGCTGGCGCCGGCGGTCGAAATCGTGGGCTCCTGCACCGCGATTTCGTAGGATCGAGTTCGCTTGCGCGCGCTCTCGATCTTCTTCTGCTGGAGGGTCCGCGTCTCGATCGTGCTTTCGATGAGCTTGTCGTAGAACTTGTCGAACGCATCGGGGACCGGTTGCGCTGCCGCAACCGCTTGCGCGATCGCGAGCGTCGCGAGCACGCATACGGTGAGTCGAATCACGGCGCCGCGCCTCGCCACGACCACTGGTTCTTGGTGTCGTCCTTCTTGGCATCGACCGTCGTCAGGGGCTGCCGATTGACGGATGCCTTCACGACGAGCTTGCGCACCGTCGTCCCGGGGAACCACAGCGAACCTTCGATGACGTGGAACGGCGCAGCACGCGCTTGGTACGAGAACGGGATCGTGTTCGCTCCCTGGAGCCTGTTGTCCTCGGTCACGACCACCTCATCGTTATCGATGATGAAGTGCACGCGCGCCCTCGAGTTGCCCTCCCACTGGATTTCGAGATCGATCTGGTCGGACTCCAGCGCTTGCGGACCGTCACCGCCTGGTTTTTGCTCCATCGCTCCACCTCCTGCTGCGCTCCTGTATCTGCCACGCGCGCGGAGACGTGGGGTAGCTCAGGGGTATGCGACATGGAGCAAATTGCTGCCGGTCAATGGGCCGGCAGCTCGTTCGGCGCGCAGCGTTCGATCGAGCGGACCTGGAACTCGCTACGATCGCGATGAGGGTCGCGGCCGATTCGATTCTGCCGCTGGGCGCACAGGTCAGCGATCGCGCCGCGTCGCGCAGCCGCTCCGTCGTGCCTGTCCTCCAGAACGATGCCCCCGGTCGACGTTCGCGTCACCATCAGCTGTGCGCGTACGTCGCGACCTCTGCATTGACAGACGATCGTCGCGTAGTCGCCGTCGACCTCGTCCGGTGTCAGCTGTCGATCGGGGCAGAACGCGTAGAACCGGACGCCTCGAGACGACACGGGCAGACCGAATTGCCGGCCCGGCGGTTAGATCGAGATCAGTGGGTCTGCGCGCGCAGATCTTCGCCATGGTGGCGCGTCGCCGACCGTCGACAATGCAGAGTCTGCGACGACGGCGCAGTTTTATGGTGCCCCGATCATCCGCGCTGTGGTCGAGCACGAGCACGAGCACCGCGCGTGCGTCGGGGCTACGCCGCGGGACGGTAGTAGCAGCTCAAGATGCCGCCAAGGCGTTCGCGACGCGCGATCGGTGCAGCGGGATCTGCCGCGTCCTTGGCCGCGTAGTACCAGCGAGCGATCGTCGACGCCGAGTAGCGCATTGGCTCCCCCGTCGTCGGATGCTTGTAGCTCGCCGCCGCCAGCTCGGCGATCCGCGCCGCAAGCTCGCCGTGCTCCGGTGGCGCCGCCATCAGCGGGCCGATGATCGAAAACCGCAGGTTTGCCCAGCGCCGCGTCACCGACGGGTCGCGCTTGGTGCCAATGACCATGGTGCCAAGCACCGTAGCGAGCGGCCCCGGCGGGCACGAGCGTCAAGCTCTGCGTGACCTCCTTGCTCTCTCGAGAAACTCGCTCATCCGCCCGTCGGGCTCGCCGTCAGGATCCGGATCGTCGCCACCAGCGCTTCGTCGAGCGGGTGGCTCGGAAGTAGCCGCTCGATGATGGCCGCCGGGAGGCGCTCGACCGCCGCGACGGGCGGCCACAGCCGGGCTCGCTGGACGGTCCACCACGGCGTATCACGCAGTGTGGCAAACCACGCTTGCCAGCGTCCCACGGTGCGCCGCGGTGGCGATCCGGTCGTCGCCGACCGCCACGCCGCGACCACCACGGCGATCGCCAGGTAGACCCGCCGGCCCAGGAACACCAGCGACGGCGGCGTCCGACGGTGGCGGCAGCCAGTACGCGCGCAGCACAAGCTCCGGCGCCTCTCGATCCCTTCGCCCGCCGCGGCGATATCTCCACCGCGAGGCTTCCGGGGGTAGTCGGCTTGGTCGAGCCGACCGCCGCAGTCGGGGCACCCGGCCGCCTTCACCGCCGCCGCGACACGGCCATCCTCGTCGTCGAGCAATTGCAGGAACTTGCCGTCTGCGATCCAGTCATGGGACAAACGTATCGCCTCGGGTAGGTGGAACTCCCGAGCCAAGCCCCCTCGAACGAAGTGAGCAACTTTTTCGAGGGGGCTGTCCTATCTCCTATCGGCCATCGCGCTCAAATCGAGCCGCAGAGCTCTCGAGCATCGTGCCCAGGCTGACGCTTACTGGGCGCCGCGCGCGCCGCGCGCGCGCACCCACGCGCCGCCGCGCGCCCTGGACGAACTCGCGCGCGGAGCAGCGCCTCGACACGCGTCCTGGACCTCGCGCGCGCCTGCCGCCCTGGACGAGCACGCGTGCGCCTGCGACCCTGGAGGAGTTCGCCGCGCGCTCCGCGTCCTTGATGAACTCAGCTCGCACACACCTCTGCGCGCGGCGGACCGGGCGCTCTGTCCGTTACGCGTCCACCAAGATATCACTCGCGTCCTCGAGTGAAGGCACGTGGTCAGGCATTCCCGTATCACTCTCGTCGACGGAGAGCATAAATACGTCCGTCGTGCTGAACGGCAGCCCCAGAACGATGCTCAACCAGATGAGCCACTGCGCGCGCTCCTGGCGCGTCCCACGGTGCGCAACGCGATCGCGCCGTCCTGGTTGCCGAGCTCGAGTCGATCTGCGCTTCTTCTTGGAGGTCTCCCGGGCGAGGCGGTCAGATCTGCGGTTAGACCTCGCCGTGACCCGTAGAGAACTACGAGTCGGTCGTGCCGTCCTCGAGGGTCATGCCCCTTCTCGACAGCCTACGCCTTGTCCCATGCGAGCTTCGCAGCGAGCTTGACCTTGTCCTCTCTTGCTTTCTTCAGCTCGTTCCCGATGCCGCCCATGATGGCGAGCGCTTCAGGGTATGAGGAGTACACATTCTGAACTTCAACCGTCCACGTGGCGTGGTAGTGGCCGCTGTAGTATTCGCTGCCACGGAATCCGTAGCGCTTCAGGACTTCGTTCAGTTGAGGCAGCAGCTCGGCTCTCATCGCTTCCTCGATCGGGCCAGGAGCGTGGGGACTCAACGCGCCCTGACTCGTCGTATGGTGTTTGTAGTTCCCGGACCATTGCGCCGTGCCGGCGGGCGCCTTCCGGTGAGACCAATCCTTGTTCTGATCGAGACTCTGCTTTGCGAAATCCGGCATTCGTCCAGCAAGAGCCCGAACCTCAGCCTTGAAGTCGGAAAGTTTGCTTCCGAGGCTTGTTGTCACGTTGGGCTGTTCCATAGCGATCGCTTCCATCGCCTTCGGGAGCCACCGGCTTAGGTACTCGCCGTACGCGGTGATGAACGTCATCAGCTCGCGCTCCGCGTCCTCGCGAGCGCGTTCGTACTTCTCTTCTAGCTGCGTGATGAGCCTATCAGCGTCTTCGATCGTGTCCGGCATTCGCCCTTCCTATGTCGGTTCGGCCGCCACCGTAACACGGGGCTCAGCGAAGCCTCGCTCTCCCCCACTGACCGCGCCTCCGTGGGCGCTATGAACTGGGTGTCGGGTCGCTGGGCGACCTGTACTTGGCAGGCTTCGAGACCGTCGCCCTTGGCAGCGTCGGATCGGTGCCGTCCCGCTGTCGGCCGCGACCGAACAGATCGAGCTACCGTCCGCCTGTGGTAACTGCGACCATGCTCGGGCGCCCTACTATTGCGAGATCCCCGTTGCGCGTCCCCTGGCGCGTTTCGCGTACGTCCCGTGCACGTTTGATCGCGCGCCGCTAAGATGCCTTGCCGCCCACCTCGCACACTAACCGCGCCAGGTCGAGGTGGGCGTGGCATGGCGCAGGCACCTATTTTTATCGCCAAGTATTTAACTTTTTTGATTTTTTATGGATCCGAAGCAAGGCTCCCTTGTTTGCCTGACACTTTAACCTTACAGTTTGGAGGTGTCAGGTAAAGTGTCAAGTGAGACCCTACGAGAAGGGCCTAAACGGGTGCTTTCCAAGGCGCCGCTGGTCTTGGTCTTGGCTCAGATTCGTTTCTCGCCGCTGATGGCGATGGGGGACTACATCTCCAAGATCCAAGATGCGCTCCGGCGCTCTGGGTACCCGATCAACAACACGGCTCAGGTCCAAGAAATCTCGTTTGGTGCGCAGAGCGCACCAAAGTCCTCCGTGATGTGGCGCTGGGAGTTCTTGTCAAAGGAGCGCACTTACGGTGTCGTCGTGAACGAGGGGTTCGTGGTTGTCCAAACGTCAGCCTACACGGACTTCGACGAGTTCCATGAACGTATAGTTCAGGCCGCAGAAATTATCTCGAACGTCGTTGGTGGCTTACTCGTCACGCGTATCGGACTCCGATACGTCGATCTGATTCGTCCGCAGGAATCAGATTCGTGGGATCAGTATGTGCAACCCGGACTTCACGGCTTCATTGGCCAGCATTACGTGGAACCGCCACTTCAGCTTCATCAGGCGTCCGGCGCTACAACTGTAGGCCAAATGCACGTTCGGCTCATTCAGAACCGGGACGGAATATTTTTGCCCCCTGACCTAGCAACCGACACCCTGACATTCCCGCTCCAACCTGAGCTGAAACCCAACGAGTTACTGACGATCGTGGACATGGATCACTTCACCGAGATGTCGGTAGATTTCGACCAAATGGCCGTTCGTCAACTCCTGTGGCAACTGAAGAACGTCGCGCACAAGACCTTCATGGAAGAACTTGTGACTCCGCACGCACTTAAGGTTTGGGAATGAAGCAAACGATTCTCGCCGAGAGTTCAGACGCCATCTGGTCGATGCTGGCATCGCCCAGCACGACGTATACGAACATGCCGTACGACGTTTTCGTCGATCGCACTGTGCGACGCCTTGCTACGACGAGCATCCTCCTCTTGGGACTCGCGTGCTCGTCGTCAAATGCTGAACCCGTCGCCCCTTGGCTTGAACGGTTTCCGATCGTGTCGACAGCCCGCAGCACCGAAGTCATGTTTCGGCGTCCTCGGGCGTCGATCGCCGTTCCCGATACCGCAGAGAAGCTAGCCGTCATTCAGACTCGATTTGGCCTTAACAAAACACAGCTTGCGCTGGTCTGCCAGGTCCAGCGCCAAACAGTCTACGACTGGTATGCAGGCCGCTTCTACGCTGAAGGAAAGAACGCGCAGCGAATTGATGACCTGTATTCTATTGCACGTAACTCAGCCAACATACTGAACGCCGTCTCTCCGAGGCTCTGCGACAAGACACTGGAGAGCGGGAAGACCCTCGTCGCACTGCTTTCGGCGCGAACGCTCAGAGACAGAGAAATCAAGGCGGCTCTCGGCGAACTGCGCACCGTTGCGGACCGTAGGAAGCCGACGCTCGCAGAGCGTCGAGCAGCTCTGGAATTCCGCGAGCCGTCGACCGAGGAACGTCGTGTTGTTCTAGCGTCCATCTTGGATGATGTGAGTAAGAGCTGAGGTTGAGCATCGATGCGCGAGCAGCTGATGAAATGGCGACAAGGCCAAATCGCCGAGACTCATCAGTTCGCGTTGGAGCATGAGCATTTCACTCATGCAGTGCTCATTTCGCAGGACTGCGACATCGCGACGTTGCCGGACAAGGAACCTCACGTCGAGTGCGTGCTCGCAAGACCCGTGGACGCCGCGAATCCGGCGCTCCTTTCGGGAAAGAATCCGCGGGTCCTTCACATCCAACTTGTTGACGAATCATTCCTCGAGATCGATCTACGTCATCGGCGTAGCGTAGCCAAAGAGAGGTTGCTGGAAGCTCAAGCGAGCAACCTTGCACTCAAGTCGCCAGCGGTTCGTGTGCTTTCCAAGTGGCTGGGTAAGCGATACAGCAGGCCCGCGTTTCCGGACACGTTCAATCGCCGGCTCGACAAGCAGCAACAACGACTGTCGAAGTTGAGCAAGAATGAGGCAGCTCACGATATCTCTGCGCTCTTTGTATCGCTGGACCGCAGCTTCACCGAGGAGCTTCCCGACAAGTTTCCGTATCGCGTTATCGTATGGATCGCATGTCCAGTCGAAGCGTATGGGGATCCTAAGCGGCGTGCCGCCGTGGAAGCACTTGCCACCAAATTCGAGGACACGCTGAGGAAGTGCGATGGCATCGATGTGTTGGAGTGCGAAGTTCGCTCGCACGCAGACATCACGCTCGCCGACCTGGAATCGTTTGCGAAGCTCGATTTCGACTATCGCAGTTCCGACGAGGGCGCTCTAGTTGAAGACTAGTAGCTACGTGGGAGCCAAACCCAACCGCTCAGCGGCGACGAACGACTGAGACAACGCGTCTTCTGGTATCTGACCTCGCGATTCGCTTACCTTCGCACCCACTACTGCTCCCACCTCCACCCGGTCAGCACGCGACACCTTGAGACGCCATGAGACGGCTATCTTCGCGCGCTGACTAGGCTTGTGGTGAGCAACTATCGTCTTACAATGGGGTCAACGTAGGCTCCAACGCTGCTTCCCAAGCTGAAGGTCGCCAGTTCGAATCTGGTATCCCGCTCCCTGGAATCGCTAGCGGTTTCGCCTAGTTGCCGAACTGCTCATCCAGCCCTCTCGCTGCTGGACCCCTCGTTTTCGGGCAAAACCCCACCTTTTACCCCACCTTCGTTGGGGGAAGTTGGGGTGATCGGCGGGACGAGCCGCATCACGCCGGCGATCGCCGCTCGCTTCTCATCGATGCCCACGGTCGAGTAGTGCCTCTGCATTTCCTCGGTCACGTGGCCGGTCAACGCCCTGCGAACCACCGCGTCCACGTTCGCGCGCCGGACGAGGTCCGTGAACGTGTAGCGAAGCCCATGGGGCGTAAACCGCTTCTCGATGTTGGCGAGCGCGAGGCACCTGGCCCACGCGATGTCGAGCGTGTTCGGCGTCCGGTAGGTCCCGACCTTGGAAGGAAACATCAGCCCCTTCGACAGGCCGGGAGCCTGCTCCTTCAGCATGCGCCTACGGTGGTCCCGGAGAATCTCGGCGAGCTCGGGCTCGACCGGGTACTCCTTGACCGCCTGCTTCTTCCGCGTCACCGAGCCGACCTTGCCGCGCACCTGCTTTCGCGAGACACGCAGCACGCGCTTGGCTTCGTTCCAATCGCTCCAGTGCAACGCGCTCGCATGGCAGAACCGGAGGCCCGTGTACGCGAGCAAGACGACCAAGGCGTAGTGCTGCGGGTAGTTCTCGCGCATTGCAGAGAGGAACGACGCCAGCTGCTCCGGGCTCAGCGCGTTCGCTTCGTCCGGATCACCTGCGTCATCCGGCACCGAGATGCGTAACGTGGGGTCGCGCTGCAGGTTCAGCGTGGCCATCGCGTCGCGCGTCATCGTCCGGAACACGCGGAACCAGCCCTTGACGGTGTCGCTCGAGTACGCGCGACGTGCCGCCTTGTTCTTCCGCTTGCTCCCTCGCTTCTCGGACGTCCACCCACGCCGCATCGACTCGTCGATCCACTTCTGGACATCGGCCGGCGTCAGCACGTCGTAGTAGTAGTCACCGAGCGCCGGCAAGATGTGGTTCTCCAGCGCATCGGCGTACGTCCGGACCGTCGTCGGATCCAGCTTGAGCGCTTTCGACTCGAGCCACGATCTCGCGAATTCCCCAACGCGTTGCTTCTGCGCTCGTTCGACGGCGTCCTTGATCTCGTTGATGAGCCGGTCGCGCGTCTGCGCGGCCTCGTGGGCGGTTACCCCTTCCAGAACCCGATCGATCTCCTTGTGCAAGCCCGTGCGAGGGTCGACCACCTTCGCACGGATCCAATAGGTCGTCTGGTCGAGACGAAACACGCCCGGATAGCGTGTTGCCTTCTTCTCTTTCACGGATGAAATCCATTCCGTCTCCGGGCGTCCCAAGACTGCGACGACGACGATAACGCGCAGCTCGAGTGGAAACAAACCGGTCAAGTTCGGCAAACGTGAACAGGTGGGATCGCTTCGGCCCAGCGCCGGCCGGCTGCAGTTCGCCGCGCATCACCGCGGTCCGGATGCCCGAGCTCGACCGAAACCTGAGGTACGACGCTGCCTCGGCGGTCGTCAGGAAACGCTGCGCCGTGGGCTCGAGGGCAATCCCGGCTGAAACGGTTCCGGATGCGGTGCGCTGCGTCGCGCTACGTCTCAGACCGCGATGGCTGCGCTCACGGCCCTCGGCTCCGCGAACCAAGGCAGCATCGACCAGGCGTGGATGAGCTCGGCGGTCTGCACGGGGACCCACGCGCCATCGACGAGCCGGGACAGCGCGAAGCCGATACGCAGCGGGGCCCGCACGTGGCCGAGCACCTCTCCCGTTCGTACGCGCACCTTCCGACGGCGCCGGAATCGATCGGTGGACAGCGCGATCACGCTTTCGAGCCCGTCGTACTGGCTCGACCAGCCGGCGGGATGATCGAGGCACAGCGTGGCGCCGCGCTCCCCACGAAACGCGTAGGTGATGATCCCGTCGTGGGCAGCAAAGACGGGCACGAGGTCCGCCGACGCAGCGCGATCCGTGTAGCCGATCTGCACGATGCCATCGGTCCAGGTCGGGTCATGCGTGGGGATGATCGATGGGCTCACCCCATCGAGCCTTGGCAGGGGCCAGATCCACGGCTTGGCTGGATCGTTCGCCGCTGCGGGATCGGACAGATGCAGGATGCGGGTCGTCGCGATGTTGCGCATAGATCCTTGGGCGTGGGAGACGGCTTGCGCAGCCGTGCCGACCGCTCATCAAGCGGTCACCGCGCGCAGCCGATACCTGGTTGAAATCTCGTCGAGCTGGAGATCGGCGCGGAGAGCGAGGTGGCGGATCAGTCCGACGGGGTGCGTTTGCGGCTCACTCGACTCGCGGGTGGATCCGAGGAGGTGGGCCGGTCTTCGGATCGCCGATCGGACTCCGCGGCCGGTGCCGGCGCTGGCCGCGGCAGATAGACCGGCGCGCTCCGCGACATCAGTGAGCGCAGGCCACCGATGATAAGGCCGACGACTTGCTGGCGCGGGATCCCAGCGATCGTGCCAGGCGGCGCGGTCGCCGGCGCTGGGGGCGTTGGATGGACGCTTCGCGTGGTCGTGGCGTCGGCCTCGGAGCCCGCCGGCGGGGTGTCGTGGTCAGAGGTATCGGACATGACGGTGCCTTTCGAAGGAGGGGGGAGTTGATGGGAGGTCGCCCGCTGCGCGGGCACCTTCGGACGTGGAACGAACAACCAGGCGATCGCCCGGTGCGTTCAACGCTGGCGCGTTCCGCGCCACGAGCGTCGCTGGCATGTCGCCCGGATCGGGGAGTCGCTCCCAGCCGGCCATGAGCGGTGCGGGGTCAAAGCGATCCTTGGCGCCGCCGCGCCACAGCTCGAAGTGCAGGTGCATCAGGTGCGCGCCGTCGAGCGGATCTCCGCCGATCACGCCGATCGGCTGGCCGGCGCGCACGGCTTGCTTCGGCACCACCAGGAGCTGGGAGCAGTGGGTGTAGTAGGTCGCGAGCTTGCGAGGCGCGTGGTCGATGATCACGGTCCAGCCACGAGGCGTGCTCGCGGCGAACGAGACCACGCCGTCCGACACCGCCAGCGCGGCGCGATGATCGGGCATGACATAGCCGCGGGAGCCGTTCGGCGTACCTGCTGGGCATCGGTCCGCCGGAAGCCGTCGGTACATGATGTCGACGCCGCCGTGCTGGATGACCTCGCCGCCCGCGGTGCGGCGCGTTCCCGTGAAGCCGTCGGAGATCTCCGGCTTCCGGCCACGCCACACGCCGACCGGCCAGACCCACCGCCCGGGGAGCGGGCCCGCGGTCTCCGCGCGAGCGTCGGCCGCAGGCACACCGCGAACGCGCCGCGTCCAAGCATACGCGGCGAGCGCCGCGGCGCTGCCACCGACGACCCAGGTGAGCGTGCTCATGGCAGCTCGCTCGGCGCGCGCAGTACGAACGATCGGGCGATTGGATTCGACATCGGATCGTCTCCTCGGGGCGGATCGCTAGAACGGAACGACTTCGTCTGCGCCGTCATCAGTGGGCTGCTTCAGCAAGTTGTCCCGCGGTCGCAGGCGCTCGATGAGGCGGGTCTCCTCGGACATCGCCCGCGCGGCCGACAGCACGCGGGCCGCCACGGTGACGCGATCGCGGGGATACGTCAGGCCCGGGTCGTGGCCCTGACCGCCGTACTGGCCGCTCCAGAACTTCTTGCTGCGGCGCCACGTCTGGAAGTGCCGGGTGAGCGTCTGGTACAGGCGACCGGTGTGGCTCTCGCCGACGCAGACGGTCTCGGCCGAGCCGTCGCGCTGGACCTCGCGGATCACGTACACGCCGGACTTGCCGTCGAGCGCGCGAATCCAGTCGGGATAGTGCTCCCCGCTCGCGCCGATCGGCCGGTAGACCAGCCCTGCGTTGCGAAGCTCAGCCTCGCTCGACGCCCGCTCGAGCTCGTCGCGCAGCGCGCGATCGTCTGAGTCTTCGTGCGTTCGACGCGCGGCGAGGAGCACGACCGTCGCCGCGCCACCCGCCAGCACCCACGGCCAGGCCGCTGCCGGCATGACGCTACGCCTCCCGCCGAGGACGACCGGTGCGCAGCAACAGCACGAGGCCGAGCGCGAGGACACCACCCACCACGAGCGGCTTGGTGAAGCCGGAGAGCAAGCCTGCGCCCGCCTCGTGCGCGATGTTGCCGATCGCATGCGCGACGCTGCCCGCTGCATCCGCGATGCGGCTGGGTAGGTCGGAGACCGCGCCCTTGGTCGCCTGGACCATCAGGTCGAAGGGACTTGGGACCTCTCCCAGGACGGCCAGCGTCGTTGCGAGCGAGAGCGACGCGCGCCAGAACTCGTGGTTCTTGGCGTAGACATCATCGGGCTTGCCCGGCCTCGCGAGCTTGTCGACGTCCGCAGTCGCGGCCTGCCAGCGGGTCTGCTCACCTGCCAAGCCCATCGTGTTGGCGACCCCACCCATCATGACCTTGACCTGCAGCTTGACGAGCTGCTTGCCCCAGTAGTCCGCGAGTCGCAGGACGTCCGCGTTGGTCGTGCGAGGCACCTGCATCAGTCGGCCGCCCGCGCCCGGCAGCGGCTCGCGTAGATCGAAGCCACGCGCCTTCTTGAGCTCGGCGTGCTGCGAGTCCCACATCTTCTCGAGCGTGCTCTCGGTGATCACGTAGGTGGTCGGCGCGCCTCCGTTGCGACGCCCCTCCGTGGGCATCGATAGCGATGCGAGCAGGGCCTCCCACTCCTCGTCGCCTGGCAGCGGCGCGCCGATGGCCTCGAGATGCGCGACGACTGCGATCAACGTCGACCACAGCGCGCGGTTGTGTGCGTACTCGGCGGCCGGCTGGGCGAACGCGAAGCCTTCGACTTCGATCACCGCCGTCTGCCACAAACGTGTGATGCCATAGCCGCCAGGCCGGAGCGGCTCCGCTCCCAGGATCGGATCGATGATCGAGACGATCGTCATCGCATCATCGCCGGTGGTCCGCGGCCATTCCGAGAGCGTGCTGTAGCGAGTGGAGCCTGGGAGCTCGCCGACGCTGCTGACGGTGCCGCGATTGCGAGCCGCCTGCGTCCACAGCTGCTGATAGAAGTCATTCCACGTGTCGATCGACATGGTGAGTCCTTGGTCGTGAAAGTGAATTCGTTGTGTGCGGTCGAATCGAAGGAGATCGGGGACCGGGGACGCACGAGCGACGCTCGTACCGATCCGGTTGTTGTTGATTGCTGCGCTACTTCTTCAGTGCTTCGTGTCGTCCGTCAGCGGCCGTGTCACGCGGTCCGCCAACGAGCTGCCGTGACGCTCGGGCTAGTTGCGAACCACGATCACAGACGCGGTCGCCTGTGGTGTCGTGGTGGCGTCGTCCGCAGGACCGCACGTCGACGGTGCCGGCATGTACGCCGGCGTTCCGCTTCCGTTCGATCCCAACGACGGCTGCCCTGGTCCTGAGTACCGAGGCGTCGAGCGACCGAGCAAGGAACCGACGCGGTTCACCCAACCGTTGCCGGCTGTGCTTGACGTCGATCCCCCGCGCTGATCATCGCCCCGGCCGAGCAGACAGGCCCCGCCGCTATAGACCGGGGTGGCCATCACCGCCCTCCCAGCAGCCCCCCGGCAAGCCGGCCGGCAATGCGGCCGCCGAGCTCGAGCTGCTTCTCCAGCTTGAGCTCACGCGCCAGCGCGTTCTGGAACGTCACGTCGTTCGCAATGTCCGTCGCGACGTCCCCCGTCGGCGTCGGCGCCGCCGGCAGTCCCTTGAACGCGGCGAACGCGTCGAGCGCCAGCGCCACCACGTCACCCAGGTTGAGACCGCCGAACAGCGAGCCGAGCTGGCCCATGAACGGCGGCTGCCCGTAGACCGGCCCCGGCGAGTACACCGGCGTCGAGCCGAAGAACTGCTGCGGGTACACCAGCGGCGCCGGCGCCGGGTAGATCATCGGCGCCTGGGGCGAGTACGCCGGGGGCACGATCGGCGGCGGCGAGTAGGTCACGCGGGGCGTCGTATCGCGCGTGACCGTCACCGTCCGGCGGGGACGATGGCAGCGGGCCGGATCCCACGGTGGTCGCGAGGGTCGGCGTTGCGAGTGTCCACGTAGTAGATGTCGTCTTCCATGTTGTCTCCTGTCTTGGATCGGTCCTTCACGTCGCTCGCGCGACCCCGATCCCCGATCTCGGGCGCTGCGCCGCCGGACCGGCGACGTGCGCAGCGCGGCGCAGGAATCGCTCTGCGCGTTCAGCAGCCGCGGTCGTTCTGACGCGTGAGGTTCAGCGTTCGCGTCAGCGTGCCACCTGGCGGCGGCACGACGATGGACTCGTCGTCCTTCCAGCACACGGTGCCGGCGAGCTGACCGCGCACGTGGACGGCATATGCGCCGGACTCCACGCTGGTGGTGAGCGTCTCATCGCGCTCGATGCAGGCCGCCAGGAGCGGCGACCCACAGTCGACCGTGTACGTGCCAACCTGCGCTCCGCCCCGAGACCGGACGAATGTCACGGGTGCGCAGCTACCGCCAGCATGGATGCGCGTGAGCGTATTGCCGGTGATGCCCGCACCCCCGTCAGACGCGGACTTGCAGTTCGCCATGGCCGGCGGCGCGGCGATCGAGATCGCGAGCGTGCCTTTGGTGCTGGCCACGAACGTGGCTGCCGACAAGGTGGCCACCTGATTGGCTCCGACGATGATTCCGAGCTGGTCGGGGGCAGACGCCAGCACCGAGCCGTCTGCCGCGCGCAGCTCCAGCGTGACGTCGTAGCCCCCGGCGGTCACCTCGGTCGTGCCTCGACTGCTTGCGCACGGAAACGAAGCGATGCTCGGGGCGCCGGCGCGGTTGCGCATCCGCAAGACCACGGTCGAGGCGCCTACGCGATCGCACGTGGTGGCGAGATGATTGAGATCGACGATGGACCAGGCGAGCGCGATCGACCCGCGCGCGACTTGGCCCGTGCCGTTGTCGGGGCACCCCGCGCTGCCGGCCACCACGATCACGCTGGCGACCACACCGAAGAACCTCAGGATCGAGGCGCGGATGCGATAGTAGGCGCGGCCGACTCGCGAGCGCGATCGGCGCCGTGCAGGGGAGTCAGTTCGGGCAGCTTCGTTCTGGCCTGCAGTCGTACGGATAGACATGAGCAGTCTCCTCGGTTCGATGAAGTGGTTGTGGGGCCGCTACGCGGCGACTTGGCTGGCGGCGCTCGCCATCGCGAGCCGCGCCCGGGCGCGCTCGTACGCGGATTCGAGCGCGCCGCAGGCAGGGTTTCGATGTTGGAGATCTTCTTGCCCACCGGTAGGACAGGCTTGGCGCCCACGGTCGCGCGGTAGTGGTCGTCGATGGTCATCAGGCCCAGCTGGGCGCCGGCCGCCGACATGATTCCGTTCCCCACCGACTGGAGCGTGTCGGTGTGGCTGAACACCGCGAGCGTGGCGCCCACCGCACCGACCATGCCGGTGAAGAACTTCGGGGGGATCCAGTTCTCGCGCGCGATATACGCGCAGGCGAGCGCGGCACCCATGGCGCCGCCAAACGTCTTGATCGTCCGCAGGCCCGAAGGATCTTTGCCGCCGAATCGCAGCCCGCTGGTGCTCGGCCCACCACCCGCCGAGCGTGCATTGCGGGTGCGGATCAGAGGTGGTGCCGCGTTGCGGAAGTGCTTGTGCTTGTGCTTGTGCGTCTTCTTGAGAGGCTTGGCCATGATGCGCTCCGTCTACGGGGTGTGGTGAGCGCGCGAGCTCCGGCCGCGCCGCCGCGACGGAGTGCTCGCCGTCCTCGCGTGGTGGACAGGCCGCACGGAGAACGAGTCCGCGAGACCGCAGAGCTGGGCGGCGAATGCCGCGCCTTCGCAGCTGAGGATCGTGGCGACCCCGTCGGCGATTGTCTTGGTGACGGACTCGAGCACCACGCGCGGATCCAGCGCGCCGACCAGCAGCCCGAAGGCCGTCAGCGCGTCGTTCATCCGCACGCCGGTCGGACGGCCGGCGAGCCGGCCATGGAACGCCGCGCGAAGCCGATCCACGGCGGCGACGTCGTCCGCGTCGCCGGACGCGAGCCGGTGTGCGAGCGAGAGCAACCACTCGACGGGATCGCGCACGACATGAAGCAGCTCGTCACCATCGAGCAAGGGCTCGAGGTCGTCGCTCGGACGCGACTCGCCGTCGCGGGTCTTTGTGACTTCCTCGTCGAGGTCCCTGCCGTCGTCCGCGCGCCCTGCTGCAGCACGCAGCTCGGCTTGTGCGCGAGCGAACGCCGCATCGAGCGCGTCGGCTGGCAGTCCAAAGGAAGAGAACGGATCATTCTGCATCGATCGCTCCTGACGCGAGGCCATGCCTCGCCATGCCCGCGTGAGCACGCGGGTGGTTATTCGGGGCGCGTGCACCATGCGCGCACTCCCGATTCGCAAACGTTGTCGAGCGACGCGCTACGTGGCGCGCCTGCTCGCCAGAGATCCGAGCGCGGACGTGAAGCTCTGTCCCGGATTGGCGAGCGGTCCGAGGGTCAAGCCTTCGGCGTTGAGCTCCTGTTCGACCAGGTCGATCATCTGGCCGTTGATCCCCATCGAGGCGAGCTTCGGCGCCACCGCAACGGCGCCGACGTCGAGCCCTATCTTCCCGAGTAGCGATCCCAGCCCCGACAGCCACGACGGGGCGCCGAGCGCGCTGCCGATGAGCGCGAGCGGGAAGTTCCGTTGCCGGCGCGCGAGGATGTCATCGACGAGGTGAGAGATCGCCCGCGCGGTGTCGCGCACGATCGTGAGGGCCCGGGCCCCGTAGCCGCGGGCGACCTCTTCGGCGGTGGCGAAGAACCACCCCATCGCGTCCACCGTGCGGCTATCGCTCGGCGCCGTGCCGCTCTCCACCAGGTTGCGGATCGCGTTGCGCGCGACAAGCGCGCGACTTGGCCCATTGCGGGTCGCAGCGGCGCCCTGCTGCGCCATCTCCACGGTGAAGTCGATCGCCTCATGGACGTCGATCGGCACCGCGACATGCCGACGAGGGAAGCTCGGCGGCACGAAGCCGCTCCGCGTACCCGGTGGGATGGCCTGGGCAAGCTCGTCGGCGGTCACGCGCGGATCGAGCACGATCGGAGCGCCATGCTCGATCGGGAACGTGTGCCGTCCCCAGTCGTAGTCCAGTGTGCCCAGCTGTCGAAACGGGCCCGGGTCGATCAACTCGGCAACCGCGAGGTACAGCGCCGCGCGCTCGACACAATTGGGATCCTCCGCGGGAATGCGCAGCCGCTGGGGCGGACGACACTCGTCGACCTTGGGCAGATCCTGGGGCGACCCCTCGTCGTTGCGCTGGGGAAGCCAGCGGATCCACGCCGCCAACGCCTCGGTGGTGCCGTACGTGCCAGCCAGCTCCAGAAGCACGGGGTCGCGACGCTCCACCAGGTCGGCCACCACCTCGGTGATCGACCCGAGGCAGGTCAGGTCGTTGTTGTCGAACGGGACACCGATCACGACGCACCTCCCGGAAGCCCGGGCGGGCCAGGTGGGACCGCGACTGAATCCGCGTTGCCTTCCAGATCCGATCCGAGGATCGCCCTGATCTCCGCGATCCCCTCGACGATGGACAGCGGCATCAACTCGGCGATCAGGGCGCGCAGCTGGTCGGGTGACAGCTCCGCAATCAGCGCCTGCGCGAGCATTTGCTCCCGCAGCGTCAACCCCGCCTGGATCGCTGCCAGCCGCGACATCGCTGCAGCGTCGAGCGTAGGAAGACCGTTTGGAACCGGGCCACCGGTGCCTTCCTTCGACGTCTCCGCGCTGGCGACCACGCGTCCGCGGGAAGCAGCGCCAGGCTCGCTCACACCGGCGTCCGGTGCCGCGTTTGCCGTGGCCTTCGCTGCCACCGGCGCGGTCGCCATGCGCCCCACCGGAGCGACCGAGGACGCGCGCGCTGCCGGCGCCGGGTCGTCATGACCCGGCGCCGGCCCTCCTTCGGGCGCACGGGGCGCTCGCGCACCGGTCGCGCTGGCGCGCCGGCAATCGAGCAGCGCGCCGATGCCGCCGGGAATCTTGAGCTTGCCGCTCGTGGCAAGGGCCCCGAGGGCGGGAGCCAGGTACGGGAGGAGCGTCTCGACCAGCGCCATCCAGCCGTCCTTGGGCGCACTCGACTCGCCGCTGTCCTCGCCGCCCTCTCCGTCCTCTGCAGGCTCGAAGATCAACCGCGGCACGCGAGTGGGAAGCCCCGCGTCGCCCGCTGCGCGCAGGAGGCCAGCCGCCGATTCCATCATGAGCGGCAGCTTGTCGACGATGGTGCGGGCCAGATCGGTGTTCATCCGCATCGCCTCGACCAGGGGATCCGATGGCCCGTGCGGAGAACGGTGGACCGGAGCGTCGTCGATCGGCTCAGGCGGATGCACGTACACATAGGCCGCCGGGGCGTTCGCGATCGACCGGTTGCCATCATCGACGGGGTCCAGCCGGTAGCGCCCTTCGCCACCCCGCACCTCCCGGCGCAGGTCGGCCATATCAGCGTCGAGCGGCAACGTCAGCGGGGTGCCCTCCTTGCTGTACACCGTCTTGGGCGCGCCCTTCTCGAGCCGACGCACGCGCAGGCCAACCGCGTTCGGCGGGAACTCGAGCGGCTCGCCATTCAGATTGAACGCTAGCTCCGACATCGTCTTTCTGGACCTCCTATAGGTAACTGCCGACGAAGGAGCCTGTTTCTACGGCTGACACTCCGATTTCTCGATCGATTTCACAACTTGGTGATTTCACGTGCTCGCCAATGGCAAGTAGTGGCACGCCAGGCGCGTTCGTCACTTGCCCCCAAGTCCGCTCCACTTGCTCCAGACTTGGCACCTGAGTTGGTCCTCGACTTGCCCGAGAGCGATTTCGGAGTCGATGGCTCCCGCAAATTCCCCGACCCGTGCCCCCCATCGACAACCACGCGACGAAGATGGCCCCAAGTCAGGCATTCCGACTTGCCCTATTTGGGACTTGCCCTTGGCGCACGTCGGCCACCACGCCAATGTCCCGGTGCAAACAGGACATAGGTGACAGACCCGGCCGTAACGAGGCGTGGGTTACATGTCACCTTTGAACAGAGTTCTTAGCCGTCGTCACCTCCCTGGATGGCCTGGGCCAGGCCGCGCCCGCGTCTCGGCCGGCGCGGCTCTGGGTGACAACAGGTAACACTTCTGGGTGACGCGTGGGGTGACGTTCGCGGTGACAGTGGGGGTGACGAGGTGACAGGCGCAACTGCGGTGGGGTGACATCATCCGCCTTCGCGCTACTGCGTATCTTTCGACGATGTGCACTCCTCTCTCTGCTGCTCGTCGCGAGGACGACGATGGCGATCACCGAAGCAGCACATGGAGCTCACCCAGTTCGACTGGCCTCGGCGAGGACGCGCGAGCGCATGGAGCTCACCCAGTTCGGCTGACCTCGGCGAGGACGCGCGGGTAACAACTGTCGACACGGGCGAGCGCCAGCTCGTTGAGCGGCGCGGTGCTCGACGGAAGATGGCAGGTGTCGTGGTCGACGTCCTCGACGCGGGGCCCCTACCCTGCGGAGCTTGGCGGTCGCGCAAGACGCGGCCGAGGCGCCAGCCGAGCGGGGTCCCTGGCGCGCGCGCTGCTCGGCCACGACGTCGCGCTCACGACCCTGAGCTTTCGATGACCGGTTGCTCAACACGACCCGCGACTCTGTGTCGCGGTTGCGCAGATACGAACTGTCCGGTGTGCGGACAATGAGGCTTCCAGCACCGCGCCGGCATGCCCAGCTAGCTCGCTCCGATGACGATTGCGCCTACTGTCCGGGATGCGGACATCGCGCGCTGGCGGCGATCCGGGACACGACGTCTCGTGGTCACACCCGTCGCCATCATCTCGGCGACGCCGGTGGCGCGAACGCCCCGGCCGGGCGCCACAGATGGACTGGCCTGGGCCACGAGCGAGCATTGACAGCCGGCGCATCGCGCAATGTCCGAATTTCGGATAATACGATATCGCGACCGCTTGCCCAGAGCGTCCGAGATCCGGACAACTGAATCTCGCGAGCGACTGACGGCGACTCCTGCCACTCGCCGCATTGCGCGGTCGTCGAAATCCTCGACGCGTCGGCGATGCGCTGTTCGCCTCGCCGAAAGAGGACCCACGCTTGGCTGCGAGGCCGCCAGCACAGAGCGCCGCGTAGGTCTCTCGATGCCTCGCGACACGGCGACGATGTTCAGTGCGGTCCGCGGGTGGACAGTATGTAGAGCAAGGCCAGGTCGACCCACTCGACCGGCGACGAACGCCAGCCGGCGCCGGGTGCCATGGCGGCGGCTCTCGCCGCGAGCTCCGGGCCGACCGCAGCCCGGTCAGGAGCACGCGAGCCCGGTGATACGGGCAGCCGTCATCCGTAGAATGCCAGGCATCGTCGCGTCGGAGACCGCTTCCGTGGTCAGGCCAACGACCGCGCTGCCGAGCGCGCCCATCAGGCCGTAGCCGAGAGCAGCCAGCGCCGTCGCGATCGCCGCGCCCCGGATGGATCGGCGGAGCTCGACGCGTTCGTCGTCGACGAGCTCGTCGCCAAATACGGCGAGCCCGCGCACCACCCCGAGCGCGTTGGCGGTGATCCCGAGGACTCGCCCGTGGCTCGCGTGTCGCCGTGGCCAGCGAGCTACAGTTCGCCGTTGCCGGTCCGAGCTGGACCGTTCTTGGCGAGCAGCACCCATGAACCGGCGGTTGTTCAAGGCGTACCTGTTCAAGGAGCAGTTCGAGCACGCGTGGACCTACACGACCGAGCAGGGCATGCGCGCGTTCCTCGCCCGGTGGCGGCGGCTCCTGAACTGGTCGCGACTCACGCCGCCGCTCATCGAGTTCTACGCCATGTTGATGCGCCACGCGGACGGCGTGGTCGCCTGGGCGCGGCACCGACCGACCAACGCCGCGCTGGAGGGCAACAACACTGGAAGCCCGGGGCGATTCCACGGTCGTAAGGGGGGCCGCCGCGGCCTGGTCGAGCTCCGCCTCGCCGACCGCACGGCCCGCGCGAGGCCGGGGCTTGCCACCAGCGCGGGGCATCCATATGGTGAAACGATTGGCCGACCTCGATTCCTCGAACACCCCACCACCGAGATACGACAGCCGGCGGCGGCTCACGATGCGCGCCAGGTGCCTGATTCTGGTGCCGTTCGCTGTGTTCTTTGCAAACGGGGGGGCGAACTCCCCTAACAATCCGTGGACGTTCGAGACGAACTTTTTTCTCTTTTACGCGGTGTCGTTCCTGGTGTCCTTCGCGATCGCGCGTCACAAACGACGCGAGCCCCGCATGGAACCCGCCACGCTCCCTCGAGCCCAGATGATCAGCGGGTCGGCGCGTGACGGCGGCGCGCCTCGGAGCGTCGAACGTTGAGCTCGACGGCGGCGCCGCAGTCGGCGGCATTCGTCTGGTCGGCGAAGATCTCGAGCCGGGCAGCGCGGCCGCGCTTGAGCTGATCGCCGAGGCACGTCCTGTGCCGGGTGGCCGCGAACGCGCCCGTTGGTCGCCGTTGGCGATCGCCTCAAGAGGCCGACGTGCCGGTCGGACCCAGAACCGGCGTGCTCGGCGACGGCAAGGACGCGTCGCTTTGCTCGCCCCGCGGAGCGGCGAGTTGCGCCCGTCCTTGACGTCGCCTGCGCGCACCAGTGGATGGCTGTTGCGACGGGGTACCCGGCTCCCTGTCATTGGACGACGGGCTGCACCACGCGTTGGGGATGACCCTGCTGGTCTCAATCCGACGACCACGACAGGCCGGAAGCTGGCGAGAGACGCTCCCGCTCGCGAGCGTCTCGGTGGCCGGCGCGAGCGGCGTCGTTCGACGAGCGCCGCGCGCTCGGGTGGTGCTCGTCGCCGCGAGTGATCTCGAAGCGTCCTCCTGCGCCGCAACTTTTGGTGGTGCTCGTCGTCGCGGGTGGTGGTGACCAGCTACGCCGCGATCAACAAGCAGCACGGGTCATTTCTCGCGAGCGTCAACGTGCTCATAGGCTTGCTTTCAAGCCCTCTCCGTTCGGCGTGTTGTCGACGGGCTCCAGCGTGGCGTCGGCACCAAGCACGAAGGCACCCAGGAGCACTTGGCAGAACCACACGCGGACCTCTGAGCCCGAGCCCATCGCCTGGAGCCCGACCATGTATCCACGGAGCCCGGCGCTCACGTAGACCTTGCAGCCCTGGTAGCTGATGTTGCCGGTTCCGCTCACCTTGGCGAGCCGGCAACCGTCGGGGTAATCACCGATGACGAGCGCCGACGGACGTCGAGGACTGACCCGATAGATCTCGGCGGGCGTGCGTTGCTCGAGCGCCTCGTGCGGTCGCTCCTGGTTGAACACGGTCGCCCACGCGTCGCACGCGCGCTGCTGGTCCATCAGGGTCGCCGCCGCCCTGTCCTCCAGCTCGAACCTCATGTCCCGATGCATCCGCTCGTGCCCCCCGTTGTCCTGCGGATGCGCCGGTCGGCTCCGTACCACGATGATTCCCAATGAGATCCACCACGCCGACAACGCGGTCAGCCCACCGGGCGCGCGCGCCGACGCAAACGGCGAACCGTTGTCGGACTGGATTGCCTTCGGCAAGCCGTAGCGCTCGAACAGGTCCTCGAACACGGGTCGCACGTCCTCGCCACGGGTCCGGATCATCAGCTGGATTCGCAGGACGTAGCGGCTAACCGCTTCGCCCATGGTCAGCGGCTCGCACCGCGCGCCGTCCCTGTTCTGCCACCACCCCTTGAAGTCGACCGTCCAGAGGTCGTTCGCCGCCGATGGGATGTAGCTCGGCGTTGCCGGCGATAGCCCGCCGGAGCTCCGCCGGTTGTAGCGCTTCATCAGCCGCGCCTCGCGGAGCACGCGGCCGACCGTCACCACCGCCGGTAGCTGCCGCTCTGGATGACGCCGCGCAAGCACGGCGACGATCTTCTTCGGCCCCCAGGTCGGATGCTCCTTGCGAAGCTGGATCATCTCGAGCACCGCCTCCGCCGACGTTCGCATCGGCGAGTTGCGTGGTCGTCGCGACTGGTCGATCAGCCCGCCGAGTCCCTGCTTCTCGTACCTCCGAATCCACTTGTAGATTGTCTTCCGGCTCACGCCGTAGCGCGCCGCCAACTCGACGATGGATTCCTCCTTCGCCAGAACCTTCAGCATCAACTCTTCTCGAATGCTCACAACGGACCTCTCGGGCCACGGCATCCTTACGGTTGCCGCGGTGTGAAGGGCCTCGTTACTCCGGCAGCTGCGCCATTCAGGCAGCTGTGCCATTCGGACAGCTGCCCGCTCGGACAGGGTGTTACCTATGTCCTGAGCGCGATCTGTTACCTATGTCCTGAGCCCATACCTCCCCAGAGCGGACCATCAGTGCAGACTTGGCGCGATCGACTGTGAGCTCCTCGTCGCCGACGCGACCTCACGACCTCGTCGCCGCCGGACCCACCGCGGTCTGCTCTCCGAGCTGGCACGCGTCAGCCGGGCGCCCCGAGCCGCATCGCGGCGAGCGTGCTGCTCGTATCGAGCACGTAACGCAACATTCTTCGGCCAATCTCGGGCTCTCAGGTACGGAAGTCGATCGCGTTGCTCCGAAGCTCAGCCATCGCCGGCTACCGGTGGGGCGGCCGTTTGCGACGAGCTCGCGACGGCACGGGCTTCGCGACAGCGTCGCGCTCGTTGGGGGCTTTCGCCTCCTTCCTCCTGGTGGAGGGCCTGGCGTCGCTTAGATCGATCAGGATGACATCGTCGGTCTCGAGGTCTTTGACGAGGTCTCGGCTGGTGTGCACCACGACGATGAAGGGCTGGATCCCGGCCCATTGGGGACGGCTGGCGAAGAAACCTCGATAGGCCTGGACCTCGGTCCGTGCAGTTTCAATCGCCGCTTGCACGAGGGTCCGCGTCGCGCGCGGCGCATCAGGGTGAATGTCCGTGACCTGCTTCAGCTCGACCAGGATCGGCGGGACTCCCGCCCGCTCCACCTTCTCGACGATCGCCGTGTCGATGTTGCCGCGCGACGCCTCGACATTCGTCAGCGGGAAGTAGCCGTCCTGAAACAGGAACCGGTCCATCTTCTCGTGGAGGATGGCTTCACGCTTTCGCCTTGCCTCGGGTCGCTCGAGCGCGGCACGGAGCTTCTCGTGCTCGAATTGCTCGAAGAACACCCGCAGCCGGTACAGCGCGAAGCGCCGCGTGGTACGGAGATCCAGCTCGTCGCAGATGCGCTCGAGCAGCCAGAGCGTGCCTTTTGCCAAGCCGTCCTGCCCCCGCGGGGGCAGGGCGTGGGTCTCAGGCTCGAGCGCGGCGTCCCACTCGACGGCGTGTTGGACCAGGCGAGCGACGGTACGGCCGATCGAGCGGTATTCCAGTACGGTGCGCGTCTCGATCACCGCGGCTGCGCGCTTGTGCGCACCGCGAAACGTCATGAGGTCCGTGACGATCGGATCCACATTCGCGTCGCCTGCGCGGCGCTGGTTCAGCTGGTCCAACAGCTGCTCGGTGGCATTCCAGAGCAGGTCGAATTCTTCGAGGGCGAGCGGCGCCAGCTGCCGCGCGCGCGCGGCGCCGAGTAGCTCTCCGAGCGATTGCTTCGGCATCGCGCGGGCCCGTGCCTCGAGCGCCTGCCGGATCGCGTGCCTGGTCGCCGGATGAAGCGCGCCGTCCTCGGTCATGGCGTCCGCGATCCGCTCGAGGGCGCCGGTAGCCCTGTCGATCGTGGCGAGCTCGCGGCGGGCGAACCGCTCGTCATCGTCGCCGTCGCGTCGACGGATCTCGAGGATCGCCGCGCGCACGAGCTCGTGATCGCGGCATAGGCGGCCCACGGACACGAGGTGGGCGCGTAACGGCACCCAGTCGTCCGGCGCGATCAAGGAAATCGTGTTCGCGAGACGGCGCAAGGTCGTCGCGATCGTGCTGTGGTCGTCACGCATGGCAGCACCGGCGACGTGAAGGCCGGGCGATCATGGGCGCCTCCGGCCGCGGGCGGTCAAGATGATCGTGAACGACCCGCCGATGAACCGACGGAGATTGGCTTCTTCGCGACTCTCGAGGACCTGCGCGGCGTCCAGCCCGCGCCGCCCTTCCCAGCCAAAGTGATGCACTAGGTCGCGGCCGTGCACTTGCTTGGTGCCGTTCTCCAAGCTGCGCGCCAGCTCGAGCAGCTTGTTCGCGTCGGCGACCGGGGAGGCGATGCCGAGGCCCCGCTTGGCGGCCTCTTCGCGGCCCCGCCAGAGGACGTCGAAGTGCGGGACACTGCGGGCGTGGATCTGAGCCATGTCGAGCTCCGCGAGCTCGTCCAGATGGTCTCGTCCTTCGTCGATCGACATCCCGAGCTGCGCAAAGACGGGCGCGGCGGACGGGTACCCGGTGGCGTGGCGGGCCTGCTCGACGATGAGGGCCTCGAGCAGCTTCCATGTGGACGGGCGGAGCGACGAGCTCGACATTGGTACCTCGGGGATGGGGGTGGGCCTTGGCAGTGTCCCCCCAAGGTCTGACGCGCCCGGCCGGCTCCGATCATTTCGAGGAGTACCGTCGGCGTTTCTTCATGATCGACGTCTGCCCGAGAACGACGATCGCTTGGCTCGTGGACCGTGATGTCGGCGTAGCGAACCTCGGCGTCGGCGTACGTGCTGAACGCAGCGGGGGGCCCAGGTCCCGGTGAGCGACGTGTTCATGCAGATGCACAGCTCGCGGGCGAACCACGCTCGTTTGCGCCCGTCTGGAGCTGCACCTGCGGCAGCACCGCCCGGTTCCTGGTCAGGAAGTGCTTTACCGCGTCGAAGTAGAGGGTCTTCGCGTCCATCGTGCGTCCGGCGGAGTACGCGAGTCAGTCGACGTTCTCGACGATGCCGTCCTTGCCGATCACCCGACGCTCGTCCTTCAAGACGTCCTCGATGATGTAGTCAACGACGACGTCGCCATCGAAGACGACCGTCTCCTCCGCGGTCATCGTTTGCTCGACATCAGCCGAGATCGACGCGAGCCGGACGCGATCGACCTCGCCGCCGAGGGGTCCCAGGTACATGGCGTCGCTGAACGCGTGGGTCTCGCGGTGCTTCGACACGGCCTCGAACGCCAGGATCGGGAACAAGCGGCGAAGAGCGTCTTGGATAGACTCTCGTGGCTGCCCCGACTCGCCGAACAGGAACAGTTGGTCGGATCCTCCCCGGAACGTGATCTGAAACTCCTGCCGGCCGCGCTCGCGCTGGAGCGCATCGAGCCATGTCCGGTCGACTACAAAGCCCAAGCGCGAGTAGTTGGGCTCGTAGAACTGCGTCTCGAGGACGAGCTTCTTCGTCCGCCCTTCCCAGAACTCGTCGTCAGGCTTGCGGACTACGTAGAGCGTGATGCCGTGATGCCTCGCGAACCCTTCCGCGCCCGTTTGGTAGCCCTCGCGGGCGACGATGACCCCGCGCGGCTGCCCTGCGATGTCGTCGAGGATCGTCTTGAACGAGAGCACCTGCTCCTTCTTCACGTTCCCGGCCCAGTCCTTCGCCGACACGAGGGTCTTGTAGCTGACGCCGCCCACCTCGAACTCCCAGTGCACATCGATCTGATGCTGCTCGCCCGACTTCCCAGTGAGCTTGACGTTGTGCTCGACGACAATGTTCTTCGCACGATCCTGACCGACGATCGCCTGGAAGATCGATTGCACGATCCGCTCGTACGGTAGGCCCGTGTTCTTTGCCGCCATCTCGGGATGGTAGATCACGCGGTGCTCGGCGGCAGCTCGGACCCTCCGACAATCGTGGCGCGGCGGTCGGGGAACAGCCGGCGACATCAAGCTCGCGATCGCCGGCGCTGCGCTGCTCTCTATGCCGGCTGGGAACGCGAGACGCGAGCCCGCACCTGGTGCTCGAGCTCGACCGTCGCCGCGGCGGTCGCGGGCGCCGCGTTGCTCGCCGCCACCTGCCGGGCGAGAAGATCGCGGGCGGCGGCCGATCGCGGGCGGCGGCCGAGCTAGTGCATCAGGTCGGCGGCGCACAGCGATGCCGTCGGTCGCGCGCGGGCATCCGAGTTCGTGCACCAGGTCAGCGGCGAGTAGCGCAGCGCCGGGATCACGCGTGGCGGCCGAGCTCGTGTACCAGGTCCGCGGCGAGCACGCTGGCCCGCGATCGCCGGCCAGCCAACGTCTGTAGAGCCTGGGTCCTTCTGCCGAGGTTTCGCACACCGACACACCAACCGAGCGTACGCTGCCGCTCGACGGCAGCGCGTCGGTCTGCGAGGGCGAGACGGCCGATGGCCACTTCCACCGGCATCGCCGGGGAACCGAGGACCAGGGACTGCCACGGCCCCGACCGCCGCCGAGAGGTCGCCCGGCTTGGCCCGGCCGGTGGGACGGATGAAACGAAGGAGAACCGCGGCCGGCACCGAGTTCGACCACGACCGCGGCCGCGGCGGCGAGCCGCGCGGCGGGCGCCGGCGACCGCGGCCGGCACCGAGCTCGCGCATGACCCGGGCCGCGGCGGCGAGCCGCGCGGCGGGCGCCGGCGACGTCGGCTGCTGCCGGCCAGATCGGCCTCGAGCTCGGCGATCGCCGCTTCTGCGACTCGATTCAATCGCCTGGAACGCTTCGCGATCGAGATGCGTCGTGGGGTGCGCCACATCCGCGTGTTGCGGGCCGTACGACCCGCGCGGCGCCTCTCGTGAGATGAGAATGATGGCTGCCACGGAACTCGCCTTCGTATGCCAGGCGACCCTCCGCGCGTGACAACGGTAGGACCGTAACATTGCATACACTCAGCTGGGCTCGCGTAGTGCGGGCGTTCGGTTATACTGACGTCCGATGCGGAGGGAGATCGGTGCCTAGCAGGTTAGCAAAGTCAGACGCGATAAGATGTAGGGCGATTGCCTCAGAACTTGAAGTAGTGAAGTTGGGCGGTGAGCTTGCTCTAGACATAGTGTTGCCCGAACTTCAAACGCTGCTTGCTGTGGACGCAATGCTGGCCTACTCACCGGCATTATTGACGAACGGATGGGAGTTCTCTCGCTATCATAGCGTTAGGTTTGAAAACGGAACGAAAGTGAAGACCGTTGCCGCTGAGTTTCTGGCTCACGCGCCGTTTCGCTACTCCTGGTACGATGCACTGCATCCTGAGCCCTCTCAGCGTAATGTGGTTATAGCGCCGTTAGATCTTTTTCCTCGTGATGAAGTGCAGGCATGCGCGATCTACAACCAATGGCTGAAGCCGACGGGCCTTCATCGCCACGAACAGCTTCGAGTACTTGTGTGTGAGGGTGAAGAAATGCTTGCATGGGTGGGCGCATTCCACTCTGAGCGCTTCGAGCCGCGGCAATTTCGGATTCTAGCTGCGCTGGTCCCATCACTTCGGCAACGACTCGATGTTGAGCGACGGCTGGGATGTACGGCCGACATGCGAAGGTCGATCGCGCCGCTACTCGACCAACTGGGTGCACCTGCGTTTGTCTTGGGAGACAGCGGGCGCATTTATCATGCAAACCAGTCGGGGCTCGCGCTGCTAGAGACGCAACGCTCAGACGTGCATATATCGCTGCAGTGTGCGCGGAAAGGCAGCCCCTCCGCACTCGCATTCACGATAGTGCCTCTTACAGATCGCGGCATGCGAAAGACATGGCTCGCAACGCTTTCCTCTAGCTCCACGGCGCGTCAGACTACCGCAGCCATTGTTAGAGCGGTACAGCGTTGGAAGCTCACCAAACGTCAGCATCAAACTCTGGAGCGAATCGTCGACGGATACACGAACGCAATGATCGCCGCCGATTTTCGCATCACTGAGCGAGCCGTGGAACTCCATGTAACTAACATTTTTAATCGGGCCGGCGTCGACAACAGAGCGACACTTGTGTCTCGTGTTTTCCTGGGATGATTCGAGGCGACCGGCGAGGGGCAGTGCGCCGCATGCGCGTGGAGCGAGCCGGCTGCACCCGCGAGGTCTTCGCGTCGGACGCGATCGTCTTGCTCAACGAGGCCACCGTGGGCGCGATGCGCGACCTCGACCGGCTCGCCGCTGCGGCACTTCGCGAGACCGCCCGGAAGAAGCGCAAGCTCGCCGAGCGCGATGTCGTCAGCCGCGTCATCGATTCTGCGCCCGCGCCCCGGCTTTTTTGCGTCGAACTGCTCTCGGAGGCTTTGAATTCCAGCGCGGAGCCGCCTGGTGTATCTTCGGGCATGGACATAGCGGGGGCGCTGGTTGACATCGAGTCTGTCATGAAAAAGCCGTCGGGCATCGACACGGGAGGCTCCAGTGCTGTAATCGCGGCAGCGGCTCGCTTCTACGCTTGCGTATGTCGATACTGTCCACCCGGGACCCCATATCGAAAGCAGGCGGACCGATTCGTAGAGCTGCCGGCGCGTCGTGGCAACTCAGGAAATCCATTTCCGGACCAAGCGCTCTATGGACTACTCGCCGCCCTGAAGGAAGATGTTGCGAGCGGGAAGCTCACGACATTCGAGGAGCTTGTGCACGCAGAGGTCTATTCAGACCTGCTTGCCCAGGCAGACACGCTGCAGAGGGAGGGATATCATCGGGCGGCGACGGTGGTGTCCGGGGCCGCCCTAGAGGAGCATCTGAAGAAACTCGCCACGAAGCACGGGACGGGCCCTATGCAATCCTCCGGATCTCCCAAGAAGGCGTCGACGATGAACAACGAGCTGAAGGGAGCCGGCGCATACAACGAGGCCCAGCGAGCGACCGTCGAAGGCTGGCAGAAGCTTCGCAACGATGCTGCCCACGGTGACCCCGGCTTCGAGCCTCCCGACAACCGCCTAGTACGGAACATCACGCCTATGATAATCGGAGTGCGCGGGTTCATCGCAGCACTTCCCGCCTGAACTGCAGCTCGGCAGCGCGGCCTGCGAGTTCAAACACCAGGTCGGCGGCGAGCGGCGAGCGGTGTCGCGGCGGGGAGCTCGAACACCAGGTTTGCCGCGACCGTGGCGCGGCGACCGCGAGCAGGTCGGCGCCGAGCGGCGCTGCGGCGGCGGGCGCGAGCATCAGGTCGCCGCAACCGCAGCGCGGCGCTAGTAGGGCCCTTGCCGCGCGTGCTGCTATCGTAGCTCGCCGCCCACCAGTGCCCGCACTCCCCCGGCAAAACAGCGCCCGCGAGCACCGAGGATCAGGTCAGCAGGCGGCCCCGGGGCGGCAGTCCTTGTGTGACGGCGGCGACGGCATCTTGACGTCATCCCCTGTGCGCTTTTCCCGGTT
>Ga0070717_10000199_pt1 | contig 41940 bp, 39 predicted proteins | sample LARL113metaG_FD_71366 | JGI IMG/M metagenome (GOLD analysis project Ga0070717, IMG submission 71366) | Corn, switchgrass and miscanthus rhizosphere microbial communities from Kellogg Biological Station, Michigan, USA - LAR L11-3 metaG | ecosystem: Host-associated > Plants > Roots > Rhizosphere ...
ATAACGATCCAGGCCGAACGGCGTCTCAAAGTCCTGCAGTCACTCGATACGCTGGGTGCAGGTTTCCAGCTTGCCTCGCACGATCTCGATATTCGAGGGGCGGGCAATCTGCTTGGCGAGGAGCAGTCGGGCCATATTAAGGAAGTCGGTTTCGAACTCTACCAGCAGATGCTGGAGGAGGCGGTGATGAGCCTGAAGGCCGGAATTACGGCGCCGGTCGCCGACCGGTGGTCGCCGCAGATCACCATTGGCACCGCGTTGCTTATTCCGGAGGAGTACGTTGCAGACCTGTCGGTCCGGCTTGCCCTTTACCGACGGCTGGCCGAGATCGAAGACGAACAGGCCATCGATGGGTTTGCAGCCGAGCTGGTGGACCGTTTCGGCAAACTGCCGCAGGAAGTCGAACACCTGCTGCAGGTGGTTGCGATCAAGACTCTCAGCCGAAGGGCCAATGTTGAGAAGGTCGAAACGGGACCCAAGGGGATCGTGCTGTCATTCCGCGACAACGTCTTTGCCAATCCGGAGGGGCTTATAGCCTTTATCCGCGAGCAGGGGTCGGCGGTGCGCATGCGCAACGATCCGAAGACGGCAAAGAACCAACAACTGGTTTTCTTCGAGGATTGGCCGCGGGCGCAGGATCGCTTGAAAGGCACCGCCGCCGTCCTGCGCAGGCTTGTGTCGATCGCCGAGCAGGCCAAGGCCGCGTGACGGCTGCCTAGTGAGGCATCCGCAATACCGGTTTTATGGTTTTGCCTTCGCTCGATTCCACCGCGGCCCGATTGATGTCGACCAACGGATAGAAAGAAATCATGCGTTCGACTGGAAAACGCCCGGCGACGATGTGGTCCACCAGCAGGGGTATGAATTCTTTAGGCACGCTGTCGCCCTGGATCACGCCGCGGACCGTCCGGCCGTTCTGCAAAAACGGTGTCTCGAACGAGACCTCGGTGCCTTTGCGCGCGCTGCCGAGAAGCACGCAAGTTCCTGCGGGCATCAGGCAATCGACCGCCTCTCGGAACACCGCGGGAAGCGCCGATGTCTCAAGTGTAAAGCGCGCGCCGAGCCCGGTTGTCTTCCTGATTTCTGCAACAACGTCTTTACATTCGGTGTGATTGATCGTGTGGGTGGCACCAAGGTCCCGCGCCAGAGCCAACCGATGCGGATGAACGTCGACTGCGATGATCGGATCGCAGCCAACGATCTTCGCGGCCATCAGACCTGAGAGACCGACCGCGCCCACCCCAAATACGACAAAACTATCGCCGGCGCGCGGCTTCATGACGTTGAGCACGGCGCCAGCGCCAGTCTGGCCTCCGCAAGCAAGAGCAGCGACACTCTCAATCGGTGCTTCCTTGCGGACTTTCACTGCGAAGCGTTCGTTGGCGATGGTGAAATTGCCGAAGGAGGATTGTTGGAAAAAGGCGCTGTAGATCGGTTTCCCGTCTTTTGAATGTAGGGTGGATCCGTCAGCGCGCGTGCCGTTCATCTTCAGGTCGAATGCGTGCATGCAATAGCTCTGCCTTTGGGTCCGGCAATTCGGGCACTCGCCGCACCATGGATAGGCCATCACGACGTGGTCGCCGGGCTTGAAGGTCGAAACTTTCTTTCCGATGGCGCGGACGATACCGGCACCCTCGTGGCCGAACACCTTTGGAAACTTCGTGGGGTAGTAGGCATCCCGTCCGTGTAAATCGGTCGCACACATGCCGCTGGCGATGACCTCGACGAGTAATTCGTCATCACGCGGGTCGCACAGGTCGACTTGCTCGATGGTGAACGGGCCCGAGCGCTCGTGCACCACGGCAGCGGTGATTTTCATGGCGATGCGTCCGCGATTTATTCGGCTGCGTCCGCCGTCCGCGCAACACGCGCGATCGCTTCAGCAAGATACTCGGGGGCCTGCGCGCCCGACACGGCGAATTTGCCGTCGAAGATGAAGCACGGCACGCCTTCGATGCCAGCCTCCTTTGCGGAAAGGGCTTCACGTTCGACTTCGGCGACGTCTTTGTCGCTGGCTAGCGCCATTTCAATCTCCTTGGCGTCGAGGCCGACATCGGCCGCAGCCTGCGCCAGGACTTTGCGGTTCGTCAGATCGGCGCCTTCCGTGAAGTAGAGATCCATCAACTTCTGCTTCATATCGGCAGCTTTGCCTGCATTGTCGGCCCAACGGATCAACCGATGTGCGTCGAGCGTGTTCGGCTGCCGGCTGATCTTGTCGATGGCATATGTGAGGCCTTCGGCCGAAGCAGCCGCGGCGACACGTTGGGCGATGCCCTTGTAGCGTTCGGGTGAGCCGAATTTCGTGGTCAGATATTGTTCGCGCGAAATGCCTTCGCGCGGAATCCAATCATTGAGAAAGTACGGACGCCAGTGCACCTCGACAGGAACGCCCGGGCTCAGTTCAATCGCCTTTTCCAGCCGACGTTTGCCGATAAAGCACCACGGACAAACCACATCGGAGACAACGTCGATACGAACGGGTTGTTGATTGGGCATAGCTGGCTCCCTTTGGCAGGTAGCCTAGGCCGGGCATTACTCCGCCGCAACCATGCGGCCGCCAGCCACGCGGAGCATCAACGAGTCGAGCGTATCGCCGGCCTTCAATGTCGCCAGCGTGACGTGAGCACTCGGCGTCTCACCAGGACGCCGCGACGGCAACATGTTGTTTTTCAGCGCGCCGGCGATGCGTCGAACAATGACATGCGTGTCACGCAGGTCGGTCTGCGTGAATACGGACAGAATGTCGCCATCTCCGTCGCGGGTCGCGAAATCGATGTTGCGGATCAAGCGGGTCATTAACCGGGCAGCATCGAGGCTGGTCCACGTGTCGGTTTTGGTGAACGAAAAGCGAGCGACCGACAACGGCAGACTGCGATCAGTCGATTCCGCTACGACCTTCTTCAAGTCGCGCCAGAATGACGTGCGCGTGAGAAGGCCGGTCTCCGGGTCGAAAATCCCGTCGGTGTCGAGTGCCTTGAGCATGCGCTTAAGACGCCCCTCGAAGGCCCGCATACGCACCAGAGGGATCATTCGTGCGACGAGTCGTCGGGGATCCGCGACTACCTGATCAATGTTGGGAAGCGTATCAGCAAAATCCGGAGGTGCTTCGCCAATCACTGCGACGGGGATGTCGCGAAATCTTGGTTCTTGCGCGAGCACGGTGAGAAACGCTTCGACCATGCGCGGGGAGAAGCCGTCGCCAACCACAATGCCATCAATGTCCCGGGCATTGAGATGTCTGGCCGCGGACTCAACGCTCAGCGCTCCGGCGATCCTGACGCGTTCACCCATAGCAACGCTGAGAGTTGGGTAGAGCCGACCGCGTCCGGCGATCAGGACAGTTGCATCGTCGAGAGCATCGCCGACAGGCAACATCGGCAGCTTGCCGTCGTGCGAAGCGAACAATTCGATCCGGCGCAACACCGTGTCATGCAACGCGCGGACGCGCATCGCCGATTGCAGGCGTGCAAGCAACCTCTGGACAGGCAAAGCAGCATCCGCAGGCAGCGCAATCGGTACAGCCGCGTCCTCATCGCCAAGGACGCACGCAATCACCGGAACGATCGGGCCGTTGAAAGTGGCGACCTGGAGACAGAGCATGCGTGCCGCCTCGTCATTCGCAGGCGGACCCGCTTCGGCGACGACAACGGCAGATGGTTTGACGGTCAGGAATGCCGCTGGTGCATCCGCCCATTTGGTCTCGACGATGGGAAAGGCGCCGGCTGTTGCCAAGGCTTCAACGAGCCCCGTGGCCGGGCGCTCGGCGACCACGATCAATGGGCCTTGTAGCGACATTGGTTAGCGCGCGCGGTTTTGCCGGATACGCGATTCTAGAAGAACGCCGTTAACACCTGGTCAACGGCGAACGAAATCAGGCAGCTTTGGGCGGGTGCCGCGGTTCGAAGGCCCCCGACAACAGCGGGTTGGCGCCGCGCGCCTGCAATCTACTCTGTAAGGCCTCGCGGTCCGCCGCGGTGCCGGCGAGGCGTTGCCCGAGATCGGCATCGGGCAGGACCACGATTGTCGCTTTTGGATCGGCCTGAGCGACCGCGGCTTCGATTTGGCTCTGGCGGAAGCAATAGCCGCCAACAGATATCGTCCCCGATGGAGGCGCGGTGACAACCAATGTTTGGGGGTCCTGTGCCGGGCTGCAGGCAAAGCCGGTGTCAACATAGGCCCCGATGGAGGCGGATTGACCGGGAGGCGCCTGGAAGGTCTGGGCTGGGACCATGCGGCCGCGCAATGCCAAGGTCCCTGCTTTCGTGCGGCTGGTTTCGATGACAACAGGTGCGCCGGGCGCGCGATGGATCGAATTGATGGGACCCAGCGGGATTGGCGGCGGCAAACCGCCTCCGTCGCGCCGGACAGCGATCAGACCTGTTTCGCCGAAGCTTGCGACGTCGACGAGGTGCGACGGGCCTTCCCACGCCTTGGCACCGGAAACGCGTTCTGGAGCGCGCCAGAGTGCAACGACAGTCTGTCCTGCGTGATCGAAAGTCGCGCATTCGGCGAGAGCAGCCACCGCGACGGCGGGGAGAATGACTGTACCCTCCGTGACCGCACGGTACTGTGCGTCAAAGGCGAGGGGATCGAAACTATGATGCAGATGCAATGCACCGCCGCACAGCAGCCAAGGTATGACGGTCAACGCAATGCCTGCGAAGGACCCGATCGGTATGGTCGACAGGGTTGGCGTGTCAGTCCCAGCTCCGGTCTCAAGAAACGTTTCCAGGCCCCCGGCAACAAGTTCGACATGGCTGCGCGCAATTGGCGCGAGGCCGCTTGCGTCGGGGTAGAAAGTAATAGCTGCGACGTGCGCTGCGGCAGGGCCAAGGCGTGGAACGCTCACGGTCGCCTCGGCGCCTTCGCGGAGAAATACGTCGTCGAGCGGAACGATGCCGTCCGGTAAATTCGGGCCGAAGCCGCAGACGTGACGGATCGAAAACAATTCGACCGCACTCTGCATGGCAATTTCGATTTGATCGGTTTGGCCGAAGCGAGAGCAGCCGATGATGGCTTTGACGCCAACCTGGCGAAGGGCGGACACGATTTCTTCTTGCCGCCAGAGCAACGGCAGGGGCAGCGGGATCATGCCCGCACGCAGTACGCCGAGGAAAGCGACGATGCTTTCCACGATGTTCGGCAACTGTATCGCCACCGCGCTATCGGTCTGTAGTCCCAGGCCGCGCAGTCTCGCTGCGATCGCCGAAATTGCGCGATCGGCTTGAGCGAAACTCAGGGCGCGTGGAATTCCATCGGTGAAGTTCTGCCGGTTCGGTGGGTCGGCAAGCGCAAGCGCATCAGGATGGCGCACCCCGGCGCGCCGAAAGAGGTCGTCGAGGGTCGCAGCCGTACTCGCCGCCGAGGGCGTTTCGCCGAGGATCATTGGCAAAGCCTCAAGGCTTTAGATCCTTTTGCCACCACGTTTCCGGCAAATAGCCGAACAGGGAGGTATGTGAGGGATGCTCGATTCGTGTCCAGCGCGCCACCCATTGTACTGGTGGGAAATAGAGCGGGACGACGTAAAAGCCGGTAAGCAGGACGCGATCCAGGGCGCGGGTGGCGGCCACGAAATCTGTTCGGCTTGTGGCCGCAAGCATTGCGGCAATCATTGCGTCAACCGCCGGTGACTTGACCCCCATGTAGTTGCGGCTGCCTTGCTGATCGGCGGCTGCCGAACCCCAATAGAACAATTGCTCATTCCCGGGCGAAAGCGACTGTTCCCAGCGATACTCCATCATGTCGAAATCAAAGCCAATGCGGCGGCGCTCGAACTGCGTCGCGTCGACCGTCCGGACGCGCGCCTCAATGCCGACCCGCTTCAGACTGCGGACGAATGCGAGCGCAAGGCGCTCCTGGTCGCGGGTCGTGGTGAGAATTTCGAACGTGAATGGCCTGCCGGTGGCGACATTGGTCAGCTGCGTACCTTTGAGTTCATAGCCGGCGGCCTTGAACAGTGCGAAGGCGTGGCCGAGGTTGTGGCGGTCGCGGCCGGAACCGTCACTCACCGGCGGGGACCATGTGCCGTCCATCATGTCGGCCCGTACGGCATCCGGGAACGGCTTCAAGAGTTCGCGCTCTCGCTCGCTGGCGGGAACGCCGTGCGCGGACAGGTCACAGCCATCGAAATAACTTGCGGTGCGCTTATACAGATCGAAGAAATAGTTGTGGTTGATCCACTCGAAGTCGAACATCTGCAGGATGGCCTCACGCACGCGCGCATCCGAAAAAATCGCGCGTCGCGTATTGAAAACGAGGCCGTTCATGCCTTTCGGTAGTCCGTAAGGCATATCCTCTTTCACGACCTGGCCTGCGCGCAATGCCGGGAACTCGTAGGCCATTTGCCAACGTCCCGGATCGGTCTCGACGCGCAAATCGTAGAGTCCTTTCTTGAATGCTTCGAAATGTGTGTTGCCGTCGCGGTAGTAGTCGAAGCGGATGGTGTCGAAATTCCACAGGCCGCGATTGATCGGCAAATCGCGGCCCCAATAATTATTGTTACGTTTGAACGTGACTGTGTCGCCGGGCTTCACCGCGGAGACGCTGTAGGGGCCGCTGCCCAGCAATGGCTCGAAGCTCGTGTCTTCGAAGGTTGCGGGATTAATGGCGTGCTTTGCCAACACAGGCATCAGCCCGATGATGAGCGGAAGTTCGCGGTCATCGGCGCCGGTGAGATCAAATCGGACGGTCCGATCGCCCGTTTGCTCCGCCTTCGTGGCCTTGATGTAATACGTGCGGAAATTCGGTCGGCCCCTGTCGCGCAGCAGCTCCCACGAAAAAATAATGTCTTCCGGCGTCACCGGCCTGCCGTCCGAAAACTTCGCTGCGGGATTGAGACCGAAAGTGACGAAACTGCGAGCGGCGTCAGTCGCGACGCTCTCGGCGAGTAGCCCATAGAGCGTGAAAGGTTCGTCGTAGCCACGTGCGAGCAGGCTCTCGATGACGTAGCCACGCATGTTGGCAGCGGATATGCCTTTGACGATAAACGGGTTGAGACAGTCGAAAGTCCCGAGAACGCCCTGCACGAGCTGGCCGCCTTTGGGCGCCGCGGGGTTCGCATAGGTCGGATGGGAGAAGTTGGGACCCCATTCCGGTTCGCCATGCATCGCTAAGGCATGCATGGCCAGGGCGTGCGTCGTGGCTTCGGCGCGCGCGAGACGCAGGCCTCCAGTCGCTGCCAGCAGTGTGCCAAGCATGACCGCGCGTCGCGACGCGCGCAGCTGCGTGAGCGCGGAGGGAACAAAGTTCAGCGCGGAAGACGGTCGAATGCGATTCGGTCCGATTTTCTGTGAATTTATCATAGGTCCAGGGGGTCCCGCGCGCCGGCATTTTCAGTGCATTCGTGGCTTTATTGCAGGCCCAATTTCGGCTATCAGGCACCCCGAGTGTCACGCTCCCGCCGTATTTCAAACGGAGAGAGCCGCCTGAAAGCCCTGTTCGACAGCCATTGGTCGCGAACGGGAAGAAAAAGGGATAATCACAATGGATCATCGGATTGCTTCGACTCGGCCGGTTTTGGGCCGGGCGCTGAGCGTGGCCGGGACGTTGGCGGCGCTATTCTTGGTAGCGCCCGCGCTTGCCCAGCAGCCGCCACAGCAGAAAGCCCCCGCGGCGCCAGCACAGAAAGCGGCGCCGGCCCAGAAGCAGGCACCAGCGGCTCAGCCGGCACAGCCCGCTCAGCCGGCGCAGCAGGGTCAGCCTGGGCAACCCGGACAGCAGCAGGCGGGCGGCGATCAGCCGCAACTCATGTATTCGCCGTGGATGAAAGTCTGCGGTAAGGGGCCGGACACCCAAAACAAGCAGGTCTGCGTCATTACCAAGGACGGTCGACTGGAAAACGGCATGCCGGTCGCGATTGTCCAGCTGTTCGAGCCTGAAGGCGGACAGAAGGTGCTGCGCGTGACCGTTCCGCTGGGCATGCAACTATCGCATGGCACTCGCATGCTGATCGATCAGGGTCAGCCCACGCAGTCGCCTTACAGCATCTGTTTCCCGGTTGGCTGCATGGCTGACTATCAGGTGACCGACGACCTGATCGGCAAAATGAAAAAGGGCCAGAACATCATCGTCCAGGCGATCAACATGCAAGGCACGCCGATCAGCTTGCCGTTGCCGTTGAACGATTTTGCCAAGGCGTATGACGGTCCACCGACAGATCCGAAGGCGTTCGAGGAACAGCAGCGGAAATTGCAGGAAGAGCTGCAGAAGAAAGCCGATGAGGCCCGCAAGAAACTCGAGGGCCAGCAGAGCCAGGCACCTGCGGGCGCCGTGCCGACTGCTCCTGCGCCTGCGCAGAAAAAATAGGCTCTTCCAGCTTTCGCTAAACTTCGAGGCGCGGCCAAAGGGCCGCGCCTTTTGTTTTGAGACTAGTGCAATCCGCTTCGACGCGGTTTGTATCCGCCGTTTTCATCGCGATCGAAAACTTCGGCGACGTCGGGGTGACGAAGCGGCGTGTTTGACGTGTCGGGAAGTAAATTTTGCTCTGACACGTAAGCGACGTACTCGGTCTCCGAGTTCTCCGCAAAGAGATGATAAAAAGGCTGGTCCTTGCGCGGGCGAATTTCTGCGGGGATCGCTTGCCACCATTCCTCAGTATTGTTGAAGACGGGGTCGATGTCGAAGATGACGCCACGGAATGGGTACACACGGTGCTTGACCACCTGACCGATCTTGAACTTGGCGTTACGCATTTTTTCCATGACAGAGCTGTCCCTGACTTCTCTCACACACCGTATCGCGCCGCCATTGCGGGATCCTTGGTCGCAACAAGCTTCGCCAGATCGAGCAGAACTTTAGCCTGTTTCCAGGTAGCGTCGTCTTGCATCTTTCCATCGATCATCACGGCACCCGCGCCGTCGGGCATAGCCTCCACAATTTTCTTGGCAAATGCGACTTCTGTCGGATCAGGTGAGAAAACCTTTTTTGCAATCTCGATTTGCGAGGGGTGGAGCGACCACGCACCCAGGCAACCCATAAGGAATGCGTTGCGGAACTGTGCTTCGCACGCAGCTGCGTCGGAAAAGTCTCCGAACGGTCCATAGAACGGCTTGATCCCCGCGGCAGCGCAGGCATCGACCATTTTCGCAATGGTGTAGTGCCAGAGATCCTGCTGCGACGTTGCGCGCGGCTTTTCGCCATCGGCATCCGCCAGCACTTTGTACTCGGGGTGACCGCCGCCGACACGTGTGGTCTTCATGGCGCGCGACGCGGCAAGGTCGGCTGGCCCCAGACTCATTCCGTGCATTCTAGGCGAGGCCGTCGCGATTGCTTCCACGTTGTTGACGCCCTGCGCGGTTTCGAGAATAGCGTGAATGAGAACTGGCTTTTTCAGTCCGTATCGTCCCTCGAGCTGCGCGAGCAGCTGGTCAAGATAGTGTATGTCCCAGGGCCCATCGACCTTCGGCAGCATGATGACATCGAGCTTGTTGCCGACCGCGCCGACAATCTCTGTGATATCGGCAAGTGCCCACGGAGAATTCAACGCGTTGATGCGCGTCCAGAGCCCGGTCGATCCGAAGTCGACCTTGCTCGCCATCTCGATGAATCCTTTACGAGCGGCTTCCTTTGCGTCAATCGGGATGGCGTCTTCCAGGTTGCCGAGCACCACATCGACTTGCCGCACAAGCTCCGGCACCTTTGCCCTGACTTTCTCGTTATGGGGAGGCACGAAATGAATCATGCGCTCCAATCGGGCCGGCAATTCGCGCAGGGGCGCGGGGGCGCCGATGGCAAGCGGGGCGAAGAATTGTCGTGGCGGCTTCATGAGACCTTCCAAAACATGGTTCTGCCGTTTAGAGCAATGCAAAGGCCGCGCCAAGTGGGCAGGTCGCGGGAAATGCCCGCGAAACCGGACTTCCGGTGATTTCGTTAAGGTGCATTCATGCAGCCATTGTCCGGTCTTCTCGTTGTCGATTTCACGACTTTACTCCCCGGGCCTCTAGCCACCCTGCTGCTCGCAGAAGCCGGGGCAGAGGTGATCAAGATCGAACAGCCCGGGGGTGAGAATGCGCGGCGGTTTCCGCCCATGATCGACGGCGAAAGCGCGGCCTTTGTCATGTTGAACCGCGGCAAGGCCAGCATGAGCCTCGATCTCAAGAACGAGGCGGACCGCGCGAAACTGACTCAACTCATCAAGCGCGCTGATATCCTCGTCGAGCAATTCCGTCCTGGCGTTATGGCGCGGCTCGGCCTGGGTTACGAGGATGCGCGCGCGCTCAATCCGCGTGTCATTTATTGCTCGATCTCCGGCTACGGCCAGAGTGGCCCTCGCGTGCATGAAGCCGGTCACGACATCAACTATATCGGCAACACCGGTCTGTTGGACTTGCAGCCCGGGCCAAGCGACCATCCCGTAATCCCGCCGATGCTCGCCGCCGACATAGCCGGCGGAAGCTTTCCTGCAGTCATCAACATTCTGCTCGCCTTGCGCGCTCGAGATCAAAGCGGGCAGGGCTGTCATATCGACATTGCGATGACCGACGCGATGTTCACGTTCACGTGGGCGGCGCTCGCGCTCGGCGTTGCCACCAATCGTTTTCCCGCACCCGGCGAGATGTGGCTCGTGGGCGGGTCGCCGCGCTATCAAATCTATCCTGCGAAAGATGGAAAATTGATCGCATGTGGCGCGATCGAACAGAAATTCTGGCTGGCCTTTGCGAAAGCAATAGGGCTGCCAACACCTTTGGTCGACGACACGCAAAATCCAAAGACAACGCGTGACGCTGTTGCGAAGCTCATTGCGACCAGAACGTCGGAGGAATGGCGGCCGATCTTCGCCGCGGCCGACTGCTGTACCACGGTTGTAATTCCGCTCGAGGAGGCTATGCGCGATCCGCACTTTGTCGAGCGCGGACTGTTTGCGCATCAGGCCGCGACTGCGTCCGGCAAGAAGTTGCCGGCTTTGCCATTGCCGATCAGTCCTGAGTTTCGCGAGCCACCGGGCGTCAAAAAAGCGCCCAAGCTCGGTTAAAGCGCCTCACCGCGCATCAGTCGCGGTCGCGCTGCGGCAGGGGCTACGCCTTCGCGCATCACGGCGCGTCGCAACGGACCGATGCGGTCGATCAGGTAAAGTCCCAATCCCCGCATGCTCTGTGCAGGCAAAAAATCGCTCAGCAATGTGCGATTGAGGAGATCAATCGCGAACGTGCGGCTGCCCACGTCGGCGCGCCGCAAACGATCGTAGGAAGCGAGCATTTCGGCGCCGCCGATGTCCTGAGATTGTCGATCGGCTTTGATCGCAAGTTCGCTGATTGTTGCTGCATCACGCAGACCCAGATTGAGACCTTGTGCCCCGATCGGCGGAATGACATGGGCCGCTTCACCGACAAGCGCAATGCGGCGGTCTGCGAACCGTCGGGCCGTCGCAACCCGAAGAGGAAAACGGCCGCGAGCAGGTTCGGCTTCGATCTTCCCCAAAATCGAATACGATGCTCGTTCGATTTCCGCGCTTAGCTCGGCGTCATCGAGTGACGCAAGGTCGTCAGCCGTTTCAGGGTCCACCACCCAGACCAGGCTCGACCGATTGCCCGGCAACGGCACGAGCGTGAACGGTCCGTAGGGAGTGTGAAATTCGGTTGACGTGTCTTGGTGCGGCCGGGAGTGTCGCACACACAACGTAATTGCCACCTGCGGATAATTGCGCTCGTCCATATCGATGCCAACTGCTGAGCGGCAAATGGAATTGCGGCCGTCCGCACCAATCGCGATAGGGGCGCGGTACGTTGCTCCATCTCTTAGCTCGATCGCAACTTCGTCTCGCTCAGGTTTGATAGCGAGAACTTCGCCGTCTACGATCTGCAACCCCGAAAGATTGCATGCGCGCTCTTCCATTGCGTCGATCAGATGGCGGTTTTCTATGTTGTAACCGAACGCATCCAGGCCAATCTCGCTAGCTTCGAATCTGACTTCCGGCGCCCGCCACAGACGACCCGTGTCGTCGACGATGCGCATGACCTTGAGTGGCGCAGCCTTGGCGCGACACAGGGACCAGACGCCGAGCGTGTTGAGGGCGGTAACGGAATCTGCGAGCAGGGCAGTCGTTCGGTTGTCAGGTTTCGCCGGGCGTGAGCCCACGAGAAGGGTTTGCGTGCCTCCCTCAGCGAGAGCGATCGCGGCCGTCAGGCCCGCAGGCCCTCGGCCGACTACGACCGCAGCGCATCGATCGTTATGGGTTCCCGACATCAATAGCGGCTCCGCTTCGCGTTAACCGCACTAGCACGGGCCGGCCGGGCCGGAAACTAAGCCGAAGACTTGCAACACCCGGCGGTCTACATATGGGCCATGGAAAAGGCTACATGAGCGAAACAGCTGGCCATGATTTGAGCCATCTCTCTGCCGCCACGGCGCGCCTCGGACACATTTTTGCCCGTCCAAAGGTGCTGGCGGGGATTTGCGTTATCACCCTTGCCGCCCTCGGCTGGCTCTATCTTGCTCTCCTGTCCGCTGGGGCACCGACGGGCTCTCTTGGCGGCTCCAGACTTGTCCAGGTCTTGTGCGGTTCGCTGCAAGACGGTTTTGTGGGCCCTTATGCGGCGGCAGTTGTCTTGTCGATGTGGTGCGCGATGACCTTGGCGATGATGCTGCCAAGCGCGGCGCCGATGATCCTCACTTATACGGAAATCGCGGACACCGCCGCCCGCAAGCGCGAGCGGATCGTATCGCCATTTGTCCTCGCTGCCGGTTACGCAGCCGTGTGGTTCGGATTTTCAATCTTCGCCGCGCTGGGGCAGATGGGATTGACCAAAGCGGCGTTGCTTGACCGGGGGATGGCTTCAGCGAGCCCGCTTCTGTCCGGCACAATTTTTGTCTTTGCCGGCATTTATCAATTCTCGACGCTCAAGCACGCATGTCTCACGCAGTGCCGGCATCCGTTTCCGGTTTTCTTCACGAACTGGGCCACTACGCCCGCCGGAGTATTCAAGCTCGGTCTCAGGCAAGGCCTTTATTGTGTCGGTTGTTGCTGGGCGATGATGCTTTTGATGTTCGCTGTCGGTCTGATGAATATCGTCTGGATGGCCGGGATAGGCATCGTCATGACGCTCGAGAAGATGCTTACGGGACGACGCTTCACTCATGCCATCGGTGTAGTGCTTATTGTGACCGGCACCGCTATCGTTCTGGCGACCCTGGCAGGCGGCTGGTCATCGCCAACAAGTTGAAATAAGTCGGGAGTGGTGCGTTGACGGAAAGTTGGAGTTTGAAAGGCGAATTAGCACTGTCGTGTAGCTGTACAGTGTTTTGTCCCTGCGTCCTGTCGCGCGGCGAGCATCCACCGACCGAAAGCCGTTGCCAAACCTGGGCCGGTATCCGCATCGACGATGGACATTTCGACACCATTGATCTTTCGGGCATCAAGGCAGGCGTCATGATGGACCTGCCGGGCATCATGTCGCGCGGTAACTGGACAGCCGCGCTGTTCGTCGACGAGAACGCGTCGGTTCAAGCAGTGAAAGGCCTGACCCGGATATTTACCGGCCGCGTCGGTGGTACCACGCACTTACTATCGATCCTTGTTGGACAATTCCTCGGCGTGCATCAGGTCCCCATCACTTATGAGACCGAAGGGGAAACACGGATTATCCGGATCGAAAAATATGTCGATGGGGCAATCAGCCCGGTGCGTGGCAAGGAAGCGGGCAAGAATGTCATTATCCGGAACAGTGATTACTGGATCGGTTCTGATATCATCGTTGCGCGTGCCGACAGATCGCGTTTTCGCGGTTTCGGGCGCAACTGGAATCTGGCGGGACGATCAGCTGAGATCGTAAAGCTCGACTGGGGCAACGGTTAAGTGGCGGGATTCGAGTACGTCCGAGCATTTACGATTCATGTCTTCACCGCGACCGGCGCGGCGTTGGCATTACTCGCGCTTATACTTGGCACTGGCGGCCACTGGGCAGGAATGTTTCTTTGCCTTGGCCTCGCCCTCGTCGTCGATGGCTTGGACGGGCCGTTGGCTCGTACTTTTGAAGTGCAGAAGCTGGTACCGCGTTGGTCAGGCGATACGCTGGATCTCGTGGTCGATTTCACGACATACGTCTTCGTACCCGCGTACGCGATCGCGGCAAGCGGGCTTTTGCCGCAGCCGTTTGCGATCCCAGCGGGGATCGTCGTCGTTATCAGCGGCGCCCTTTATTTTGCAGATCGCGAAATGAAAACGGCGGACAACTATTTTCGCGGCTTTCCGGCGGTCTGGAATCTGGTGGCGTTTTACCTGTATTTGCTCGAGCCGCCCGGATGGCTGGCGGCAATTGCGATCGTCGCACTTGCGGGCTTGAGCTTTGCGCCCGTTAAGTTTCTCCACCCGTTGCGGGTGCAACATTGGCGGTTGTTCAACATTGCAATTCTGACGATGTGGGCGTTGCTGGCCTTGGCCGCGGTTGTACAGGATCTGGCGCCCGGCCCGTACGTCACGGTGCCGTTGTCGCTGATCGCCGTGTATTTCTTCGCGGTCGGATTATTACCCGACCGCGTTCGAGCCGCAGCCTGAGAAATCGCTCATTCCCAAGGAGCATTCCATGTCTCGACCAGCCCTGTTGATTGCCGGCGGCAGCCGCGGCATTGGTGCAGCGACCGCCAGGCTTGCGGCCGGACATGGCTACGATGTTGCGGTGAACTACAAGACCAATTCAAACGCTGCGGCCGCGGTGGTCGACGCCGTCAAGAAAGCCGGCGGCAAGGCAGTCGCCATACAGGGGGATATGGCGCTGGAAAATGACATAGAGCGCGTCTTCGACACTGCGAATGATACGTTCGGATCGTTGACCCATTTCGTGCACAGTTCCGGAATTATTGGCGAGGGTTCGCGTTTGGACGAAGTCAGCGCCAAAACAATCCGTGAAGTGCTCGACATCGATACCTTCGGAGCGCTGCTGTGTCTGCGCGCCTGCGTGCGTCGTATGTCAACGAAACACGGTGGAAAGGGGGGTGCCGTCGTGATGCTGTCGTCGATGGCTGCACCTCTCGGCGGCGCAAACGAGTGCGTGTGGTATGCGGCGGCGAAGGCCGGCGTGGACTCGATGGTCATCGGCGTTTCGCGCGAGGTTGCCAAGGAAGGTATCCGCGTCAACGCCATTACGCCGGGCGTCATTGATACCGACATCCAGCCGCCGGGGCGCATTGAACGCGTTTTGCCCATGTTGCCGATGGGCCGGGCAGGACAGGCCAACGAAGTTGCCGAGGCGATCCTATTCCTGCTGTCCGATGCCGCATCCTACATCAATGGAGCGAACCTGCGCGTTTCCGGGGCGCGCTGACCCGCCTTGCGCTCGGCGTGCGGCCGCCTATTATCCGGCCCGAATTCCTTCCCGCATAACAAGCCTATCCAAGGAGTGAAAAATGGTCGCGGCAGTGCGCGTACACAAACCCGGTGGTCCCGAAGTTCTAACCTATGAAGACGTCCAGATCGCCGCGCCAGGCCAGGGCCAGATCAAGATCAAGCAACACGCTGCTGGCGTAAATTTCATCGATGCGTATTTCCGCATGGGGATGTACCCGTCGCCTGTCGGAATGCCTTTTATTGCCGGCAATGAAAGCGCCGGTGAAGTCATGGCCGTCGGCCCAGGCGTCACCGACCTCAAGGTTGGTGATCGCGTGGCCTTTGTTGGTCCCTTGGGCGGCTATGCCGCCGAGCGGCTGGTGCCAGGCGACCGTGCAGTAAAACTGCCGGACAATATTTCCTATGATCAGGCTGCCGGCATGATGCTCAAAGGCATGACCGTGCAGTATCTGTTGAACAAAACCTACAAGGTGGAAAAAGGCACTGTATGCCTGATCCACGCCGCTGCAGGCGGTGTCGGCCTGATTGCGTGCCAATGGGCAAACTATCTCGGCGCAACCGTCATTGGCACCGTCGGCTCGAAGGAGAAGGCTGAGATCGCCAAGAAGAACGGCTGTCATCACACGATCCTGTATCGCGACGAAGACTTCGTCGCCCGCGTGAAGGACATTACCAGCGGCAAGCTCTGCGACGTCGTTTATGACGGCATCGGCAAAAGCACATTTCCTGCCTCGCTCGATTGCCTGCGACCGCTCGGCTATTTCGTCAGTTTCGGCAGCGCGTCCGGTCAGATCGATGCCTTCAACATCAATATTCTGCAAACCAAAGGCTCGCTGTTCGCGACGCGTCCGACCCTCAACAACTATGTCGCAAAGCGCGATGACCTGATCGCGACCGCCACGGATCTGTTCAAGGTCGTCGGCTCCGGTGCGGTGAAGATTCCCATCAATCAGAAATATCCGCTCAAGGACGCGGCCAAGGCGCACAAGGAAATGGAAGGCCGCGATACAACGGGCTCTTCCATTCTCGTCCCGTAGAAGGTCCCTAGATGATATTGCGGACGGTGGCGGGGCTCGTCTTCGCCACCGTTGCGCCATCTGCGCAAGGCGGCAATATCTCCGACGCTGATGTACTGCTTATCGTGCAACGACACTGCGCGACCTGTCATGCAATCCGACGCACGAAAGCTTCCGCGAAGCGCCAAAAAAGATAGTTCTGGAATCTGTCGCCGATCTCAAGAAACATGCTGTCGTTGTCTATGCGCAGACGGTGCAGGGCAGGGCGATGCCGCTCGGCAATCAGACCGGTATGACTGAAGGCGAGCGAGCAGCACTGGGGCTATGGTTGAAGGAAGCGGCGCCGTGAAACCATTCGGTATATTTGCAACGTTCCTGATCGGAGCGTTCGCGCTTCTTGCCAGTCAGCTTTCTGGAATCGTCGTACTGAGCGGGTGGTACGGCCTAAGGTTGGGCGAGGTGTCGACGCTGATACAGGACGGCGGCGCGCTGATTTTGTTCATTTTTGTATCGGCGCCGCTGCAGGTGGCCCTGCTGGTTTTGGCGGCCCGGTCCAGAGGCAACGTTGCCGAGTATCTCGGATACAAACTGCCGCGACGTGGAGAAGTCATAGTTGCCATTGTGGCGGTGGCCATTCTGATAGCCGTGGGCGATGCGGCGAGCTGGCTCGCCGGGCGCAACATCGTGGACCGCTTCCAGAGTGACATGTATCAGGCGGCGAAAAATGCCGACCTTCTGCCCTTTTTGCTGGTGGCCATAGCGGTCCTCATTCCCGTCGGCGAGGAGACGCTGTTTCGCGGGTTTCTTTTTCGAGGATGGCTGAGAAAGCCGGAAGACGCATGGCGGGTGATCGTTTTCACCGCCGGATTGTTTGCGATCATACACGTGCAATACGATTGGTTTTTAATCGCCCAGGTCTTTGCCTTCGGGCTGCTGTTCGGTTGGGTCCGATGGGCGAGCGGATCGACCATCCTGACCATGGTGATGCACGGTTTGGTCAACCTGGAAGGCATGGTCGAAACCATGCTGACTTACAACGGCTGAGCGCGTCTCAAAGCAGATTGGCGATCCTGGCGATTGCCGGATGATGGGTAATGCCGGCAGGCAGCCGCGGAAGCCCGACGACTTCGACACCGTTGGAGAATCGTTCGATGCTGGCCACGGTATCGTCCAGTGCCACGGGATCACGCTCGCTTTCGCTGACGACGATGGCCGCGATCGTCAATTTGCGTTGGGCTAATACGTCGAGCGCAGTCAGCGTATGGCTGATGGTGCCGAGATAGCCGCCAACAATCAGCAATAGCGGAATGTCGAGGGCGGTCATCCAATCGAGCACTGTGCGTCGCCCAGCGAGTGGCACCATGATTCCACCGACACCTTCAATGAATAGGGGCCCCTTTGCGTTGCTGACAGCTGCACGACTGAACGCAACTACGCGGTCGAAGTCGACGCTGCGCCCTTCGCGCGCGGCAGCAAGGTCTGGAGCGAGTGGAGCGCGGAAGCGCCATGGGGCGATGCGTTCGACTTCGTCCGCGGATGCCGGTCGACCGAGGGCCGCCAGCAGAACTGCCGGGTCGCTGGTGTCCACAACCGAAGAGTCATAACCGCTCACGATCGGCTTCAGTGCGGACACCGGCTGATTGGATTCGCGCATATAGCGAATAAGCGCGGCGGTCACGAAAGTCTTGCCGATGTCGGTGCCGGTCGAGGTAACGAAATAAGCAGCCACGATCTATGCCAGTACCTTGTCGCGCACGATGTCCGCAAGCCGATCGATCTGGTCGTCCGGATGTTGCGCTGTAAATGTCAGGCGCAGGCGTGCCGTGCCCGGTTTCACCGTGGGCGGACGGATCGCGACTGCGAGAAATCCTTCCTTCTCGAGCATGCGCGAGTGTGCGAGGGCCGCTTCTTCGTCACCGACGACGATTGGCACGATGGGACTTTGCGCATCGGGAAGGCCTGCGCGCTTCGTGAATGCTTTCGCCTTTCGGACAGGCCGTGCAGCGTAATCCGGATCGCGCTCTATCAGATCGAGTGCGGCAATCGCGGCTGCTACGCACGCAGGTGGCAGCCCGGTCGAATAGATCAGTGTTCGTGCCCGATTGCGCATCAGGTCGATGACCGATGCGGACGCGCAAAGATATCCTCCGTAGGAGCCGACGGCTTTCGACAGGGTGCCCATCTGCAGGTGGACGGGGATGTGCGAATTTCCAACGAAGCTCGATCCGCGGCCACCGCCCAAAACTCCAAGACCGTGCGCATCGTCTGACATGAGCCACGCGTCGTGCTCTTCGGCGAGCGCGAGCAGCTCGTTTAGAGGGGCGAGATCTCCGTCCATGGAAAAAACGCCGTCCGTGACAATGATTGCATGGTCGTGCTCGCCGCGGCGGGCAGAAAGAAGTTCTCGCACGTGCAACACATCGTTATGGCGAAACGTCACGACCGTGCCGCGAGACAGTTGCGCGCCTGCATAGATACATGCATGCGACAGTTCATCGAGCAGAACCAGTCCGTCGCGCCCGACTAGCACCGGAATAATTCCCGTGTTCGCCAGATAGCCGGACCCGAAAACACAGGCGGCTTCGGTGGCTTTGAATTGGGCAAGGCGGGATTCCAGCTTTGCATAGAGAGGGTGATTTCCGGTCACCAGACGCGACGCGCCGGAACCGGCTCCATATTCCTCGACTGCGGCGATCGCTGCCTGTTTGATGGCCGGATGCTGCGTGAGATTCAGGTAGTCGTTGCACGAAAATGAAAGCAACTGGCGACCATTTCGGTCGATCCAAATGCCATCCTCGCGAACGGTCTCGTTGAGCGCTCGGTACAGATGCCGGCGTTTGAGTTCGTCGAGCTTATCTTGCGCAAAGGCGTCGAGTGAACGCATCAGTGGCCTTGCCAGGTTCCGCCAAGTTGCTTAGCACGAACGCAGCAGGGAAACGTCAAATGGGCCGCGAAACCAGCAAAAACAGCGCGATGCCGGGTTGGTATTCCGACGGCGTCGGGCACATTTGGCTGCCTTACGCCCAGATGAAAACAGTGCCCGCGCCACTGCCGGTCGCGGCGACCCGAGGCTCCCGGATCGTCCTGGCAGATGGACGCGAATTGATTGACGGCATTGCCAGTTGGTGGACGGCTTGCCACGGCTACAATCATCCGCACATACGACGTGCGCTGGAGACGCAGCTTGCGACGATGCCGCATGTGATGCTCGGCGGTCTTGTGCACGAACAGGCCTTGCGCCTTGCAGGCCGCCTCGCGGGACTGTTGCCCGGCGACCTGCGCCGTGCGTTCTTTTCGGAGTCCGGTTCTGTTGCGGTCGAGGTCGCCATGAAAATGGCGGTGCAGTACTGGATCAATAGTGGCGTCGTTGGAAAATCGCAGTTCGTTGCCTTCAAGGCCGGATACCACGGCGACACGACGGGAGCCATGGCGGTCAGCGACCCCGAGGCGAACATGCACACGGCGTTTGCCGATGTTCTGCAAAAATATCGGGTTGCAGACTTGCCTGAAGATGCGGCGACGACTTCAGCACTCGAAGAATTGCTAGCGAAACAGAGCGAGGCAATCGCCGGGATCATTGTCGAACCGCTGGTTCAGGGTGCTGGCGGCATGAAGTTTCACGAGGCGAGTGTGCTTCGGCGCCTGCGCGCTCTTGCGGATAAATACGAAACGCTCCTCATCTTTGACGAAATCTTCACCGGGTTTGGCCGCACGGGAAGCCTGTTTGCCTGTGATCAGGCGGTGGTCGCGCCGGACATCATCACTCTCTCCAAGGCGCTTACGGGTGGCGCGCTTCCGCTCGCCGCGACGGTCGCGACGCGCCAAATCTTTGATGCATTCTGGTCGGACGATCCAAAGAAGGCGTTGATGCATGGACCCACGTATACCGGGAACGCGCTTGCGTGTGCGGCCGCGAACGCTTCGCTCGATCTCTTTGAGAAAGAGCCGCGGCTTCGACAGGTCGGCGATATTTCGGCGGCCATGGAGCGGGATCTTGCAACATGCAGGGATATGCCGATTGTCAAAGATGTGCGCGTGCGCGGTGCCATAGGCGTGGTCGAACTTAACCAGATCGACAACCTGGATAGCCTGCGCGCTCACTTCATCGAACAGGGCGTCTTTATCCGTCCGATTGGAAATATCGTTTATCTCACGCCGGCTTTCACGATTTCATCCGATGAGCTGAAAACCTTGACCGATGCGGTTGTCAAAACCGTGCGTCAACTGAATCGATAAGGAAAATCAGAAGCCGACCGCCGTGCCGTGCAGATCATATTCGTCCGCGCGTTCGATCTTCACCGTCGTGATTTCACCCACTCGCAATGGACGGTGGGCTGCTATGTAAACCGCGCCATCGATTTCTGGTGCGTCAGCCATGGACCGGCCTTTTGCTACGCTCGGCCCGACGTTATCGATAATAACCTTCTGACGTGAGCCAACCTTGCGCTTCAGGCGCCGGGTTGAGATTTTCTGCTGCACCTGCATGAACCTGTGCCAGCGCTGGTCCTTCACGTCATCAGGCACTGGCGCCGCCATATCGTTCGCGGCGGCACCTCTGACCGGTTCATACTTGAAGCAGCCGACCCGATCGAGCGACGCTTCGTCGAGCCATTCGAGCAACATTTCGAAATCGGCGTCCGTTTCGCCGGGAAATCCGACAATGAACGTTGATCGCAACGTCAGATCAGGGCACTGGTCGCGCCAGCGTGCAATCCTCTCGAGCGTCTTTTCCTGTGCTGCTGGGCGACGCATGCGTTTGAGGACCTCGGGCGAGGCGTGCTGGAACGGGATGTCGAGATACGGCAGTACTTTTCGTTCGGCCATCAGCGGGATGACGTCGTCCACGTGTGGATAGGGGTAGACATAGTGTAGCCGCACCCAGACGCCCAACTCACCCAATGCGCGCGCGAGATCGATGAATCTTGCGCGCACCTCGCGGTCGCGCCACTTGCTGGCTGCGTATTTGATGTCCACGCCATAGGCTGACGTATCCTGTGAAATGACCAGCAATTCTTTCACGCCGGCGGCAACGAGCTTCTCAGCTTCGCGCAGGACATCGGCCGCTGGCCGTGACACGAGATCACCGCGCAGGCGGGGGATGATGCAGAATGAACAGCGGTTATTGCAGCCTTCGGAAATCTTCAGATAGGCATAGTGACGCGGGGTGAGCTTGATGCCTTCGGGCGGGACGAGATCGAGAAAGGGATCGTGCTTCGGCGGAAGCGCCTTATGTACGGCCTCGACCACGGTCTCATATTGCTGGGGGCCGGTGATCGCCAGAACATCGGGATAGGTCGCGGAGATACTTTCCGGCTCCGCACCCATGCAGCCCGTGACGATGACCTTGCCATTCTCTTTCAGCGCATTGCCGATAGCCGCGAGCGATTCCGCTTTGGCGCTGTCGAGGAACCCGCACGTATTGACGATGACAAGGTCAGAACCCTGGTGCTGGCGAGAAAGCTCGTAGCCTTCCGCGCGCAGGCGCGTGACGATGCGTTCGCTGTCCACCAGCGCCTTCGGGCAGCCGAGCGATACGAAACTGATCTTTGGCGCGGCGCCATCCGCTTTCGCGTCGGGATCGTGCATGGGGGAGGGGCTAGCCGCGATTGAGGGCAAGATCAAGGAGCAGCTTCACCGATTCCGCATGGCTTCTGCTTCCGCATAGAATCGTCTTTCCCAGGCCTTCTCTTTGTCTATGCCCTCGCGGATGAACGGCGTGAACACCGCCAGATGCAGGAGGAACCAGTTGATCAAATTGGCAGGAAAACGCAGCGGTTTCCGGAAATCGACGAACAAGACCACGCGTGTGTCGGAAGTATCGTTCCAGGCCTCGTGCTCGTAAGCGTCATCGAAAATGACAAGCTCACCCTCCCGCCAGCGATAGATTTGGTTGTCGACGCGTATGCCGAGCCGCTCGCGCGGTTCGGGCACGATCAACCCAAGGTGCAGCCGCAGGACGCCGTTGTAGGGACCACGATGCGCGGGCAGATGTTTGCCCGGTTCGAGGATCGAGAACAGCGCTGTAGTCAGCCCGGGGATGCCTTGGCAAATGCGCCATGTTTCCGGACATAGGCGGATATTGTTGGCGGAGCTGAAACCGTAGCCGGTCAATACGAAGCTCTTCCACCTGCGATCGTTGCTGATCGCCAACACGTCGGCGGAAAGCTCGTGAAAGGCGGGCAAATCCTCTTTTCGTGTGAGCACCCGCTGAAGTTCGCCTTGGATTGTGCGCCACTCAGACTCGATCACGCGGGTCCATGGGAAGATGGCTTTGTCGTAAATCGGCGGATTTCCCACCCGGCTCAAAGCACGATTGAGGTGCTCCACCCATCCAACGATTCGCATGAAAAAACGGGTGACGAGCGTTGGACGCTCCATCGGTCTGATACTGCTGGCCGCTGATTTCTGCTGCGGATTGTGTTCGCGGCCGGATTGCGGCTCTGCAACGCTTTGCAAACGGCGTCTCCCGAATTCACTGACGCCAAAACGGGATTATGCCGCTGAGGTTCCACAGGCTGTCGATTAAGATTGTTGGCGAAACCATATCGGCGGCGTTATCTTGTCCGCCACTGGCGGATGGGAAAATGAACCGCTCTTGCATCTTCTTAGGTCTCTTGTTTGTGGGCATCTTGATGGCTGCCGTGCCGGCCAACGCCCTTGAAGGAAAGGCGCCGGTCTGGCGCTACAACGCGCACACTGCGGAGCTACCGTTCCCTCGCAGCAAGCGGGCCGATGCCATATGGGCGTCCGACGCCTGCTGGTTCGATTGTGGGTCCTATTGTGCCTGGGGATTGGCCAGCTGCCTGAGGGAAGATGCCCAAGGCCGGTGTCTGAAATACACTGACAAGTGCGACCGCTATTGCCAGCGTCAATGCCGCACGCGCGGTGGCCCGCTCCTCTCGATAGAATTTCCCTGGGACTAGGCAGCGGTACCCGTTCAATTCGATCTTGCGCCACGACGCCGACCGGGTGAACTATCGGGTCGTAGACATTCGTGCATTCCGAACTGCAGAAAAAATAAAATTTGCCGGTGGGGGAGAAATTCGATGAGAGTTTACACAGGTTGTGCGTTCGTCATTCTGGCGCTGGCAGTCCCTGTTGCTGCCGATGTCCATGCGGCGGATTATCCCGAACGCAACATCACAGTGGTGGTGCCGTTTCCGCCCGGCGGCGCCTCGGATGTCACCGCGCGGCTGACCTCGAACAAGCTCAGTGAACGGGTCGGTAAATCGGTCATCATTGAGAACCGCGCGGGCGCCAATGGCGGTCTTGGCGCGGCCGGGGTCAAGTCCGCTACGCCAGACGGGTACACCGTGCTCATCGGGTCGATTGGCGTCTATGCGATCAATCCGGGGCTGTACAAGAATCTCAAATACGACCCTCTCAAGGATTTCGATCTTCTTTCATTGCTGGTGCGAACGCCAAATGTGCTGGTTACGAGCCCCGATTTTCCGGTCAACACCGCGGCCGATCTGATCGCGCATCTCAAGAAGAATCCCAACCAGGTAACGTTCGCGTCTTCCGGCATAGGCTCGTCGGATCATTTGACGGCCGCTTTGTTCTGGCAAAAAACCGGCACGACCGGCGTGCATGTGCCGTACAAAGGCGGTGGCCCGGCGATCAACGATCTCATGGGGAGCCACGCGAACGCTTCGTTCCAAAATCTCGGCGCCGTCGCTCAGCACATCAGAGCGGGCAAACTGAAAGCCTTGGCAGTCACCGGCGAGAAGCGCGCGGCGGCCCTGCCGGATGTCCCGACAACCGCGGAAGCTGGCATTGTCGATCTTGTCGTTTATTCCTGGCAGGCAGCGGCTGCGCCAAAAGGGTTGCCACCGGACATCCGCACCAGACTTGAGAGTGAAATCGCCGCCGCCATCAACTCTCCGGAGACCACCAAGCAATTTAACGACATCGGTTTCGACGTGGTCGCCAGCAATGGCGCGCAATTCGCCGAGTTTCTGGCTGCTGAAACCCAACGCTGGAAAAAAGTGATCGAGGCGGGAAATATCGTTGCAGAATAAAACCTGGCCATGACCGACCTCGGCAAGGGCGCACCCGTCGTCTCCGAAATGCTGGTTATCCCCGTTGCCGGGGAAGACAGCATGCTGCTCAACCTGAGTGGGGCGCACGGGCCGTTATTCACCCGCAACGTTGTCATTCTGCAGGACAATGCTGGTCGCACGGGTGTGGGCGAAGTTCCGGGCGGCGATCGCATCCGCCAAACACTCGACGAAGCGCGGCCTTTAGTCCGCGGACAATCGATTGCCGCCTTTAATGGCATTCTCAACACCATGCGACAAAAATTCGCCGCTCGGGATGCGGAAGGCCGTGGTCTACAGACCTTCGATCTTCGCACCATGGTGCACGCGGTCACCGCCGTCGAAGCCGCATTGCTTGATCTGCTCGGGCAGCATCTGAATGTTCCGGTAGCCGCGCTTCTTGGTGAGGGCCAGCAGCGTTCAGCCGTTAAGATGCTCGGCTATCTATTCTATGTCGGCGATCGAAAACGGACGAACCTGTCGTACCGTACTGGCTCAGGCGCAAACAACGAATGGTTTCGGCTGCGTGATGCGGAAGCTTTGACGCCGGCGGCGATTGTCCGGCTCGCCGAAGCCGCACACGAGCGCTACGGATTTGAGGATTTCAAACTCAAGGGTGGCGTGCTCGAAGGTGAGAAGGAGATCGCAGCCGTAACGGCCCTTGCGCAGCGATTTCCGGATGCACGCGTCACGATTGACCCGAATGGCGCGTGGTCGCTGGAAGAGGCCGTGCGGCTATGTCGTGGTCAGCACAATGTTCTCGCCTATGCCGAAGATCCATGTGGCGCTGAGAAAGGCTTTTCCGGACGGGAGATCATGGCTGAATTCCGTCGCGAGACGGGCCTGCCGACGGCCACGAACATGATTGCGACCGACTGGCGCGAGATGGGTCATGCGATCCAGCTTCACGCGATCGACATCCCGCTCGCCGATCCGCATTTCTGGACAATGCAAGGATCAGTGCGAGTTGCTCAGATGTGCCGCGATTGGGGGCTCACCTGGGGCTCACACTCGAACAATCATTTCGATATTTCGCTTGCGATGTTTACTCACGTCGCGGCTGCGGCGCCTGGCCATATTACGGCAATCGACACGCACTGGATCTGGCAGGACGGCCAGCGGCTGACCAAAGAGCCGTTCAAGATCGCCCAGGGAGAGGTTGCCGTGCCGCAGCGACCGGGCCTCGGTATCGAGATAGACATGGCGCAGGTCGAGGCCGCGCATCGCCGCTACAAAAGTATGGGCCTCGGTGCGCGAGACGACTCGATCGCCATGCAATTTTTGATTCCGCATTGGAAATTTGATCCAAAGCGCCCCTCACTTGTGCGCTGACGTCGGCTTTTTGCCGGCGGTGCTGGCGTACTCGTTTGATGACGAAATGATTTGTGATCTCGAGTCACGGGAATGTGGTTCGAGCCCAGCCGAGGGCAGGGGGTAAAACTCTCACCGATGTGGGGACGGTAACGTGAGAGATGTCACATGCAAAAGAAGGCGTTCTCATTTGCCGTCGGCGCCTTGCTATTCTCCGCAGGCGCGGTCTCGGCAGCGACACTGACCGACAATCTCAATCTGCGAAATGGTCCGGGCCTCAGGTATGACGTGATCGGTGCGGTTCCGGCCGGGTCCGATGTGCGCGTGATGAATTGCGTCGGATCCTGGTGCCGCGTGGCGTGGAATGACACGCAAGGCTACGTGAGCCGGCGATTCATTTCACGTGGCGGACCGGTTTACGCGGCTTCGCCGACAACCGGCTATATCGCGCCTCGCTATGGCTACGGTTACGGCTACGCGCAGACCCAGAGCTCGTCCTGGGCGCCTAACGCGGGAATGGGTTACGGCGGTGGCTGGTGGAATCGCTGATACAAACATTCGAGCCGCAACGACGAAACAAATGGGCCGCTCGCGTTACTCGCGGGCGGCCTTTGATCGTCGTAACGAATATTTGATGCGTGGCCGTGCCTATTAAACGGTCAAACGAAACTATAGTCCTAATGGTCAGCAAGTTGTGTCACGTACACGCCATGTGGATGTGAAATTCTGTCGGCCAAGTTGCTTAAATACCGGTCACCTTCTGCACGAACCTTCATCTTCATCTTGATCAATAACTTGCCGTAAAGTGTGGCTGGGCCGGCTGACACCATAGGGCGCTTCGCCATGACCCCACTGTTTTCAACTGCGGCTATTTTGATCATCGGCTTTTCTTTGGGCTACGGAGCACGAGAGGTTATCTCCCAAAGGCGCCGAGTGAAGGCGAGGCTGCATCGCAGGATTTTTTACGAAGGCTATTTGGCAAAGGAAAATCGTTACGTCGTAGCGGTGCCGCTAAAGGCGAAAAAAGAAGACTCAATCGATACGGCACATCAAATCACGCAAGCTTCGAGACGTTCTATTGTGACGCACCAACGTGGAGCCACCGTTGTTGTACCGTCAGAGCCAACAGCGGTATGACATTGTTTGGGCCCAAGACGTTCGCGCCCAAGAATCTATGCAAGCGCCCTCGGCCTTCTAGGCCGGCGCAGGACACGCGCCGCGACAGACGCGATGACGAAATTCAACGTAACAATCTAGCCAGATAGGCCGGCCCACAGCATCGCGACACCAAGGGTCAGTGTCGTTAGCAGTCCCAAAGCAAGCATCGAGCTAATTCCAGAGTTTCTGGCGAATGGATGTACGCGCCCGTTGCGTGGAAGCAACTGCCAGAACACCAAACTGGAGCTGACGATCAGGCCCGCGCCGGTGATAACCATCATCTCGGAAATCCAAGTATTCAGATTTAAGCGCCCCGAGAAAATTCTTACATTCGTCAGAATCCACACAAAATAAATTGCGCGCTAAAAATTGACTGTCTTTCGCAAAATTTGGAAGCGAGCTACGGTCCGGCGAGTTCAGGCGGAAGCTTCTTTGAATCGCCTTCGTTGTCCCACGCTTGCGCAACGATGCGCCAAACGCCGTCCTCTTTTGTGAGGAGCATCATTTCTACGCTTCGACTTTCTGTCGTCTCGTTTTCCGTAATCCGGCATCCCGCAACGGCAACGGCGACGTTACCAAAAACCTGAATGCGATAGCCCAAAACATCTTCCCTGAACGACTGTAGTCTGGAGCTTGCCAGCCCTTCCATGCGCTTTACGAATTCAACTGGCGTCTGACTTTTGACCGGGCGGGCGGCCGGATAGAGCAGGGCGCCCGGCAGAAAATCTGAGATAAAGGCATCCCAATCGGCCGCTTGCTCAGATCCCCAGTTCAGGCTCCTGAATTGGCGCGCGATAATGTTTTCAATGTCCCTGCGATCGTCGTCCATGACTGCTTTACAGGCTTTTGTTTGTGTCGGGTCGGCGCCCTGGCAACGCCTTATACTTTACCAGGACTTTTAGCCGCGTCGGTGCCCCTGATGGGTTATGTCTTTTTGCTACCAAATTTGGGGGCGGATCGCCTGTCGCTTTGAAACGCCGATTGCCGCCGGCCATTCATTTGCAACTAACCCATGTCTTGGATGTTGTCTGTTGCGCATGTTGGCCCCAAAACGGGACGGCTGGGTGTAGCGGTGTTCTGACACTTATTGGCTTGGCTTTGTTTTGGTGCCATTCATCTCGGAGGGATCATTGTCTTGGTACGCGCGCTCTGACTTCTGGAGGATTGAGATGAGAACGGTAGCGCTGATTTTTCTGACGGTTGGCGCACTTGTGGGAACGTTGGGTGCGGTCTCCGCGCAATATGGCGGTGGCTATTACGGTCCCGGCCCATACTATGGCGGTCGCTACTACGACGATGGCCGATACTATCGGCGAGGCTACCCATCCGGAGCCATCATCGGATACGACAGATTCGGCAGGCCGGAATGGAATTTTCCTGTTGGCCGAGGCGGTCGCTGTCCGCGGCATTACACCGTCCAAAATGGACTGTGCAAGCCGTATCCGTATCGCGGCGCCTACTACTGAGACACTGGTAGAACGCATTTCCGATTGGCCGATGTCCGCGATTGGCCATCAGCGACCGTAACTTTGAGAGTTCCACGTCGGTATACAGCAATGATCCGAACCGCGGTACTCCGTTCGCTTGTGCTGACGGCGGTTTTTGCCGCGGCGTTGACGCCGGTCACGTGCCTTGGCGAAAACAGCAATCGTTTGCCGGCCAAGGCAACAAAGAAGCTACCGCCCGAGCTGCTCTCGCTGCTCCAGCAAAAGAAGATGCCCGTACATTCACCGATCCTTGTGCGCATCTTCAAGGAAGAGGCGGAGCTCGAAGTCTGGAAACAGGACACCACCGGCCGTTTCCAGATCCTCAAGACCTATCCGATTTGTCGGTGGTCGGGCGATCTGGGGCCGAAGTTGCGGGAGGGCGACCGTCAGACTCCGGAGGGATTCTATAGAGTTACGCCCGAGCTGATGAATCCCCACTCCAACTACTATCTTGCAATCAACATCGGGTACCCCAACAACTTCGACAAAGCCAACAACCGCGACGGCAGTTTGCTCATGATCCACGGCGACTGCTCGTCGAGCGGTTGCTATGCCATGACCGACGAACAGATAAGCGAGATCTATTCACTGGCGCGCGACTCATTCCAGGGCGGCCGGCCGTCATTCCAGGTCCAGAGCTATCCTTTTCGTCTGACGCCGGCGAATCTCGCGCGGCATCGAAATAATCCGAACCTGGCCTATTGGAAGATGCTCAAGATCGGCAACGATCACTTCGAGGCGACGCATCTCGAACCCAAGGTGGACGTGTGCAACCGCCTCTATGTATTCGATGCGCAACATCCCCCGAATTCACCGAAACCTCTTGTGTTCAACGCCACCGACAAATGCCCCGCTTTTGTCGTGAATCCGAAAATCGCGCGGCTGACGCTGGAGAAACAACGCGCCGACGAGCTTGAATACGCGCAATTGCTTGAAGACAACGTGCCAACCGCCCCGATTTACAACGAACTGGACGGCGGGATGAATAAGGTTTTTCTCGCACAGTATGCGGGCAGAGTGACGCTTTCAAAAAGGCTAGGCCTCGATCTCGTTCAAGGTCTGCTTGTCGGCGAACTGATGTCGATGAATATTTCCTATGCCAAGCGTTTCGAAAACTTCTATCACCGGCCTGGCACCAAGTGGGCCTACGTGATCATGTTTGATGCGAGCCAAGAGAAGAAGGAGTATGTCGAACTCGACGGGCGTGCCGACTACGCGGCCTTGACCTCACCGAAGAGCACGGTCAGTACGACCCCCAGCATCGGACAGGCCTATCTTGGGGCTTACAAGGACAAGAACGACAAGTGGTTTGATGGCGGCAAAACTTACAAACTCACCGTCCCATCAAATCCGCTAGCCCAGCAGTTTTGGTCGCTCACGATCCATGACACGTACAACCGCGTCCAGATCGACAACAGGACACAAAACACCGACCACTCGTCGCACGACGAAGGCTTGCGTAAAAACCCGGATGGGTCAGTCGATCTCTATGTCGGTCCTGAAGTGCCTGCGGGGTACGAGAAAAACTGGCTCCGGACCAATCCCGGGGAGGCGTGGTTTGCCCATTTCCGGCTTTACGGCCCGCTAGAGCCGTATCTCAGCTGGAGCTGGAAGCTGCCAGACTTCGAAGATCTCGCGCAGACAACCGAGGCGAAATGAGGAACGCCGGCGGCAATCCGCGCAAAAGACGGGGACATTTTGAACGTTGCATCCTTGTCATCTTTTTCGTGGCCACGTTATTCCCTACTTTGTAACCGCGGCTCCAATGGCGGGTTATGAAGGTGGGCTAGAGCATGCTGCAAATAGGGCTCCTGATTGCGTGGCTGATTGCTCTGAGCTTGGCGATTCATCTTGCCACCCAGGCAATAAAAGCCCGCTTGTTAAGCCGACGCGAAAAGAAGCATGCGCTGAGAACAGCGCGGGAATTTAGAAAAAATCACCATTTCGATCCCAAACAGAAACGCTGGGTGCGAAATGTGGACCGGGTCCCGCTAATTGATCACTCAGCCGAGGATCGCCGGATTTTCCTTATAGTCATCGGGTGCCTCCTGTTCATTCTTTGGGAGGGCTATTGGGTTTTGGAGATCAGAGAACAATACGTTGCAAAGGGCCGTCTCGAACTACCCTATGTTTTCCTCTTTTTCATGTTGGTCGGCATCCCATTCGCCTTGTATTTATTCTTGCGTCGCAAACTACGACGAGCCGCGATCATCCTAGTCGATCAGCAACGCTGACGTTGTGATGTACCCCGCACTGACGAAGAACTTCGTCGGCGAGATCGGCATGTCTGCTTATGCCCCAAAGCGGACATCGAAATTGGCTCCAACGACCGCGTAGGACCTCTGTCCAACGCGCGCGAGAAGGAGCGTCAAGGATTTGCTCCACGCAGTGTAGCGACCGACTGTTTGTTCGCCGTTCTAAGCGTTCAGTTCGGTGGCAATCGCCGCGATCTTTCTGATCGGCGCAACGGGTTCACCAGGGCGCTCGCCGATCTCCATTTTCACAAACGCAGTCCAGAAATCGCGGCAAGCGCTCTCAAATTGGCGCGGGTCGCTCCTGTCCACATCCTGTGGGGTCATTGTCGGATTATCCTTTTCGCAATCTTCAGGGAGCAATCGTTCGACACATGAAGTCGGCGAGTTCGTGAGGTTGGTTCAGACCGCGTGAGGAGTGATCGGGACGTTGCTGCTGACTCAGCTCATCAATCGATTGACGATCGCTGTCGTCGAGCAAACGGTGGGCGATATAGGCGGCAATACGCGTGAAGCCGCTGGAGGCTGTGGTTCGATATGGATCGAATGTCATCGTCGCTTCCCCATCTGTCCCGGCAGAATAATAACGTCTCATTCTGTTGTAGTGACCCTCGAACGCCCTGGATGTGTTGGCGATCACAAATCGCAAAATAATTTTGGCGGGCGATACCATCAAAAGGCAAAGACCGCTGCGCGGGGAGAGCAGCGGTCTTTCTGAAATCCGACGGGCATGTCGGCGGGGCTTGTTGTGGAGCTAAAGTGCACCAGCGCGCGAAGTGTTTCTGTGATGGCCATCACAATTTTTCGCTTTTCCGCCCAGCGGTCGCGAAGTCCAGCAATCAAAATCCGAATGTACGGAAAAGATAAGCAATATCAATGACATTTGGCGGAAGGGGTGAGATTCGAACTCACGAACGCCTTGCGACGTTGCCGGTTTTCAAGACCGGTGCCTTAAACCACTCGGCCACCCTTCCTTCGAAGGTTTCTCAAGCACTTAGATCGGATGCTGACAAGAACAAATTGAGAATTGGCCCCAATTCTCAGCTCGGAATGCTCGCTTAAGATTGCCAATGACTTGAGCCGCGCCGGTGTGTCGGATTTCGGTCGCCGCTCGGCGTAGTTGCGCAAGCGGGCAGCCGGATAGTTGCCGCACGATTGATCCAAAATTCCGCAAAGTGCGTCGCGCCAAGGATAGAGCCCTTGGCCGGGTCGATCAGTTACCCGAACCTCGGAATCGGATAGCGCGCGCTGCCCGCTTGCACACTAGGTCAAATGCGGCGTAATCGGCGGTGTCTGACTTGGGGACCAATAGGTCGCTCCGAGAGTCGACCTGCCAGGCTTCTCCAGTGAGCCCATTTATATGTCCACGGCGATATACCGTGGGAGAATCGCTGTAGTTGTTACTCTGAAATTTCCACTCGAAATCGAGTTCTATTTCGCCAACCTTTGTAATGTATCCGCTGATAATTCCGCGCACTTCTTTTTTGTCGAGATCAACAATCACCGATCCCGATGTTTGGCTCGCCGCATGAGATAGGTCGGGGGCAAAGAAGTTTCCCGTACAAGAAAGCGTAACGACACCGGCCAGCGTCGCGGTTGATTGCAGTGGAATGAGTGCAAGCGGAAGCCAGACAAGGACGCGCATTGCTCGACCCGGCTGATGCCTCTGATTGCGACCGGAATGAGCACATGGAAGACGACGATGCAAGATTTCAGGGCGTCGTTAGCCTCGGTCATCCTGACTTTTCTCGTCGCGGTAGGAATCTACCTCGACCTTTTTATTTCACACCGACTCAACTTAGCTCCAGCGGCTCAATAGTGAGGCTTCGCGCGTCAGGCCCTTGGGCGGGGTGCGCCATCGCAGATCTACAGCGGCGCGGCCGCCTTGCTTAATGATGGGGGACCATCCAGAGCACGAACGAGATCGCCACCATGAGGCTCATGCCCGTCAGATAGGTTCTGAGTGGTGATTCCATACGGGTATTATAAGACCGATTCGCCTTAGGGTTGAATCGACACATCAAAAAAATAGGTTTTGCAAAACGGCGAATCGCCGGTCTCCCCCTTTTCAAACTCGGAATGAGTCAACCGCAGCTTTCGCAGTGACAAGAACAAATTGAGAATTGGCCCAAAATGCAGCCGCTTCGGGATGCTCGGGTGGGGCCGTAACGACGCAACGCACCGTCGAACGAAACGTCGACTCGAGCCGTTTCCGGGACTTCTCAAGGAAAAATAAAGCTCGTCTAAAACTCCCCTGAAAGCATGTCATCGCGGTCTTCGGTAGAAAGCCGCCAAATCTGAGATGGAGACTGGAACGATGAATCTTCTGATGCTCGGGTATCTCGCGGCTTTGGTGCCGTCGCTGGTCGCACTGGCGTGGCTGGCCTGGCGGGTTCCCACCTTTAAATAGAGCTCACGCCGACGCCTCCTGCGTCGGGTCAGAGTTGGCAACCGGCTGGTTCATCTTGGCAAGCCAGCATGTTGCAAGAGGCCGCACGCTAAAACGGGCGGCCTCTGTCTTTTGAGGCCGCGGACCACAAAGTGTTCTACAAAAAGGTCCTGTTTATTAAAAAAGTGCTTTCATAACTTGTTCAATTGCACGCATTCGGCTTAAAGCAAGTCGCACGACTTGTCTGATAATTAGGCACGCATTCACGTCAAAGTAGGCAGGATGCCTGTGCAAGAACGTAGAAAATCAACGCGCTCCCGTGTCCTCAAGGGGGCGAAGATCATTCTCGGTACCTCGTCGGTGATGGACTGCGTGGTTCGCAATGTCACCAACTCGGGCGCCCGTGTGCAGATAGCGAACACGGTCGAACTTCCGGACGATCTGGGCCTGACGTTTGATGGCGGCTACTCGATCCGACAGTGCAGGGTGGTGTGGCGCACCATGACCGAGACTGGCGTGAAGTTTGTGCGGCCATGATCGACAGCGCGTCGACGACACCCGATCAATACAGAGCACTTGCTGCAGAGTTTCGCGCCAAAGCACGAAACCAGGAAAGTCCCGCGTTCCGTGCGGAGCTCGAAGATGTTGCGAGATGTTACGAGTGGGCAGCCGAATCGCTGCGCAGACACACAAAGGATTAAAGTAATCCGCTGGTTGTTAAGATTTAAAGCGGCTTTGTAGCTTCAACTTTGACAACCGGAGGCGGCCATTTTTGGCGCAAACCTTACGCCGGAGCTGCCCGGCGCCCGCGTTAAGGTTTCAGATTTAGTTTAATTCTTACCTTCAGGCGCGCTTGCCCGCCTTCGCGTTGTATATCGCCCACTCGGGAGACAGCAATGCGAATGCCAATCTTGCCCTATTTTCTGTTTGTCGGAAGTGCGCTGGCTTTGATTCTGACTTTCGTCGGCCGTGAAATTCCGGATATTCCAGCTATTCAGGTTTCGCAGATGGTCGGTGTTCCGGCGCCATTCAAAGCACCGCCAGAAGAGGCGCTGTCAAGACTGGGTGACTAGCTCCGACTTCGGTGAGAAAGCCGAGCGGCGCACCTTTCGGGCTCCGCTCGGCCGGAACAGCAGGCGCTTGACTTCCCCCTAGATATCCCCGCCAAGCGCCAACGCCGTCCCATACTCTTGAACGTCGCGCGACAAACCGCTCGCCGATATCAGCTCGAGTGCTGTTCGCCGATCGTGCCACCGAACTCGTCCGCGAACTCAGCTGCCACTCCGGGATCAGCAAAGCACCAGCGAATGTAGTCACGTCCAGATTCGCGTCGTCTCCGCCCGGGCCGCGCTTCGATACCGCGGAGGGTGTGAAACTGACGTATCGCAATCAGTTTTGAAGCGAAGCCTTCCTCGGGCACGAGCATTTCTACAACGTGCGGAAACTCGCGCTCAGTCTCTTCTGGAGATATGGGACGTTTGCAGAGCATGCTCGTTACCGTAAGTGCGCGCGGCACTTAGAGTTTGCGAGTCCGATTTCGTCTTGTGATTTTCTGACAAAAAACTGGCGATTCTCGCCAATCGAAAAGAGTGCGGAAAATCCGCACCGTCTTTTCACGCAGCAGTAGCAGGACGTGCGATACGACAACTCTCAATTATGAAAGAAAGTCGGAATTGCGGTGCCGTTTGTGAGACAGGAAACGGTCGTTTCGGCAGCCAGCAAGGCTTCCTCTATCGCCCTGTCCATGTCGATATATCGAAAGGTCCCCAACCGGCCGACAAAACTTGTTCGAGTTTCTTCTTTGGCGCGCGCGACGTATTTTTCGTACAGGCTGTTTTGGCCGGACAGATGGATAGGGTAGTAGGGCCGATCGTTCCCTGAGCATTCGTGCGAATACTCGTATGTGATTACGGTTTCCTCGGGAAATGACTCCCAAGGCGAGAAATGTTTGTGTTCGAAGATCCTGGTGTAGGGAATCTCTTCGTCGCAGTAATTGACGGTTCCGCAATCTTGAAAGGTGCCGCGACGAACTTCGTGTTCAAAACGAAGAGTTCTGTAAGGCAGACGCCCGTACGAGTAGTCAAAAAATTCATCCAGCGGACCGGAATAGAACAAGTGCCGAAACTCATCGGTGGGGGCGGTTCTTGAAAAGCGGCGGCCGTTTTCGAGTTGAATGTTTTCATGTGCGAGAATTTTTTCGACGAGCTTGGTGTAACCCTCGCGCGGCTGCCCCTGCCGTTTGTGGTGGAATACGTTGGAATCTTTCTTGAAATGAATGGGCAGTCGACGAAAGACCGATGCCGGAATGTCTTTTGGGTCTCGACCCCACTGCTTGTTCGTATAACCCTTGAAAAACCCTTCGTACAATTCCTGTCCCAATGATGCCAAGGCCGCATCTTCGAAGTTGGCAGGACTGTCGGTGTAAAACGGTGCTGCCTTCGCCTCCAGGAAGGTGGCGATATTGTCTTCGGTGAGTTGCTCGTCGAAGAAGGCGTTTACCGTTTCAAGATTGATCGGAAATGGGTAGGCCCTGCCTTTCACCCACGCTCGCTTCCTGTGCCTATAGGGTTCGATAGAAGTAAAGGATTCGATGAATTGCCAAACGCGGCTATTGTCGGAATGGAGCGTGTGAGGACCAAAGTGATGCTTGAGGATACCTGTTTGCGGATCCCTGTCCGTATGACAATTTCCGGCGACATGCTTTTCTTTCTCGATCACACGACATTGAAACCCGCTTTCAGCCAGAACGCGGGCAATCACCGAGCCTGTCAGACCTGCGCCGATGATCAGGAATTTCATTTTTTATCCGCGGCGTTCAATTCACTTTCCGGGCAAAACTTGAAACTACGCGCGCATTACAAGCCGCTCACACAAACCGAAAATAGCATCTGCATGCGGCTGCTGCAGATGCTCGCGGAATAGTCCGAGCGCCGCACTGGACTGCTCATATTTGCGCAAGATCGCATAAAGCTGCTCCACAATGCCGAACTTGCATTGCAGACTGTATTCAAGGATCAGCTTGGTAAAGTGTCGGCTCTTGAACACATACGGGTCCAACTGATCGACAATCTCGAGCAGCTTGGCGTCAGGCATGTGACGCCACATGTTGGCTAGGCCGTGGAAGCCGAACGTCGGCTGAATAGGCAGGTTGTTCTCATATGAAAAGAGGTCCGCAATCGGCTCGGACGCAAAGCGGATATTGAATTCTCTTTCGAGCGACGATCGGTAGGCGCGGCAGAAGAGCTTGTCGAAGTATTCATTCGTATCTGCGGCGAAGCGCGCATCGGTTAGAGCATTCATAAGCTTTTTTGACTGCAGGCAGAATCCACCGTTGCCAACGGCCATCCCGTCGGAATACTCGGGCCAACGCGCTCCGATAAAATCGTACTCTCTGAACTTCGGATCCCACGCCCGTGGTTCGGTCACATAGCCGTCCCATTCGATAAAAAGCGCGAAGGGGGTGTCGATGAACGTGCCGACTTCTTTGAGACGGAAATGTCGGTAGCGCTTGCGGGTCAACCTGTCGATTTTGACGGTTCGAAAAGGGCCCTCGACGTGGGCGTGAGTAAAGAAAAGGACGTCGCCAAAATTGCAGCTCTCCAGGGTTTGATTGAAAGCGCGTACGGTGAGCGCGATATTCGCGCTGTCAGCCGCACACAGCGTAAAATCCCTCAGGTCCGCCTTCATGTGAATGCCATCAGACGGGGGCGGGCCTCGGCGTGCCGGATGACCTGGATCAATTCGATCATGCGGTGTTGCTCGGAGCGGACGCTGGAAATGAATGGACCGGAACGAACAAACGGCGGCGCTATTCCGCGGAACGCAATCGACTCAGGACGTATTTTTTGGCGCAGCCCGTGCCCCGGAAATGTGCCCCGATGGAACTTTGCGCGCGGATTATCTCGTAATTTCAGTGAGGTACTTATACCACAGCGCGTAAGAGATCGGTAATCAACGGGCGATATAAAATTGCGGGGTGTTTCGTAAAGTTTCCAAATGAACGGGTCCGATAAACGACGCTGGTTTCGTGTGTCACCGCGGGGCTTGGTTCCCCGCGCTGGCAGGCTGTTGCTTGGACCGAAGACGACGCCGATTGATTGCTATGTTGTCGATATGTCAGCCGGTGGCGCGTGTCTGGAATTGCCGAAAGCTTATGATTTGCCGCAACGGTTCGAATTTCTCCACGGCAACACGCGCCGCTTTTGCACCCTTGCGTGGTCGCGCGGGTTTCGGATAGGCATCAGCTACGAGGGGACGCCGCAGAGGTCGTCCGTTTCAGGCGGTCTGAGCCGACCCAAGAGCGGCGCAAGCCTGCTTTCACGGGATCGCTAGGTCGGCTTTCAACGCACTTGCATGGGGAATCTGCTTTGTTATTGCGCGCCGAGCGCGTCCTTGCGGTGCAAGATGCACGGCGGAACTAACCATTTACCACTGAAGCGCAAGGACGGTTTCCGTCGGCCGCGCTACGGGGTATTCTGGCGACTGCCGATCGGGGACGGACGCGGGATGGGTCGTTTCGGGGCGTTCAACAATATTGGTCTTGCCCAAGCCGCGCGGCTTTCCGCTCTCGGCCTCGCTGGGCTTGTGCTTGCCAACTGCTCGGGCGGCCAGATGTCCGGAAAGATCGATCCACGTTACGGCGTTGCCGCCAGCGCGCGTGTCGTTGAGCCTGGCCAGGCTGTACCCAAGGGCGGTGGCGTCTATCGCGTCGGCAAACCCTACACTGTGGCTGGCCGGGTCTATGTCCCTGAAGAAAACACCAGTTACTCTGCGGAGGGCATGGCCTCCTGGTACGGAGACGACTTCCACGGGCGCTACACCGCCAACGGCGAGATTTTCGACATGGCGTCGATATCGGCAGCACACCCGACACTGCCGCTCCCGTCGTACGTGCGTGTGACAAACCTCACCAACCGCCGATCGATCGTGGTGCGCGTCAACGACCGCGGGCCCTATGCGCGCGATCGCATCATCGACGTCTCCGTGAAGACCGCCGAGCTACTAGGCTTCTATGGAAACGGTGTGACGCGCGTGAGGGTTGAGTACGTCGGCCGCGCACCGATCGAGGGGTCGGACGACCGAAGGTTGATCGCGACGCTGCGCGAAGGCAGCCAAGCTATCGCGCCAATTCGGGTCACATCGAGCAGGCCATTTGCGCCAGCCTCATTCGACGGTCGCTCGTCGAGAAGTTTTGACGCGGCAGGGATTCCGTCACCGCCGGATCGTCCGTATCGGCTTGGTGAGGACGCGCGCGAACCGTCTTTTGTGCCTGCACCGACGACAGAACTTGCGGCCGCCGCGCGCCCGCGAACCAGTGCAGGGGCGCCATATCGTTTCGGTGAATCCGGCGCATCCCCGGTTTCGACCTATGTGCCAACGCGCTATGATGGCGCGAGCGGCTTTATGAACGGGCGCGGCCTTTACTGAGCCGCAATTGCCCCCCAGAGGTCGCGGGATTGCGGCCTTAATCTCTTAGCGCTGCCGATTAACGAGCCTGGATGATGCCGATGCGGGATTTCGCGTTTGGACGTTGGATCACGGCCGTTGCCGTGACAGCAGGCCTGTGCACGGCCGTAGTTGCGGCCCCGACGGCAAAGCATGCGCCGGCCCAGGCGACTACGCAAAAAAAGGACGCGCCCAAGAAGGATCCGGCGAAAAAAGACGAACCGAATATCAGTGCGCCGCACGCCATCCTCATCGATGCCGACAACGGTGGTGTGCTGTTTGAACGCGATGCCGATCGACTGATTTTTCCGGCCAGCCTCGCCAAGTTGATGACGGCGGAATACGTGTTCAACGAGGTCAAGGAAGGCCGTCTGAAGCTCACAGACGAATTCATGGTCAGTGAGAATGCCTGGCGCAAGGGCGGTGCACCTTCGCACGGCTCGACCATGTTCGCTGCGATCTACAGCAAGGTACCCGTCGACGACCTGATCCACGCGATGATCATTCAGTCGGCGAACGACGCTTGCATCATCCTCGCGGAAGGAATGGCCGGCAGTGAGGCGGCCTTCGCCGAGAAGCTTACCCAGCGCGCGCGTGCGATCGGTCTGGAGAAATCCATCTTCACCAACTCGAACGGGCTGCCGGATCCCGCTGAACAAGTAACGACACGCGAGCTTGGCTTGCTGGCGCGTCATATCATCCGCACTTATCCGGATTTCTATCAGATCTTCGGCAAGCCCGATTATACCTGGAACAAGATCCGTCAGCAGAACCGCAACCCGCTTCTCGGTGCGATGACGGGGGCCGATGGGCTGAAAACCGGGTTCACGAAGGAAGCGGGATACGGCCTGGTCGGCTCGGCGGTTCAGAACGGACAGCGTTTGATCGTCGTCGTAAACGGGGTCAACACCCCGAAGGAGCGCGCCGACGAAGCCAAGAAGTTGTTGGAATGGGGCTTCAGGAATTTCGAACAACGCGTCCTGTTTGCCGAAGGGCAGACGATCGGAACCGCCAAAGTCTTTGGCGGCTCTACTGGGCGCGTATCACTCGTTGCATCGGATGGCGCGGTGCGCGTGCTTTTGCCTAAAGCGGGGGGCGAGAAGCTCATCGCGCGGATCGTCTACAAAGGCCCGGTGCCCGCGCCGGTCACGGAAGGCACGCCGGTCGGCAATCTCAAAGTCTGGCGCAACGACAATCTGATACTGTCGACGCCGCTGAAAGCGTCCGAAAACATCGGCAAAGGAAACATGTCGCAACGCGCTTTCGATGCTGTGACCGAGATGATCATCGCGCTTTTCCGTGCGGGAGCCGAGCGGCTATGATGAGTGGTGACGCAGCACGGCTGCGTTGATCAAAGAAGGCTGGCTCGCTTTGCGCGGACATTTCATTACGTTCGAAGGGGGCGAAGGCAGCGGCAAATCGACTCACGCAAGGTCGCTTGCGCAGCGTCTCGAATCGGCCGGCATAGAAGTTGTGCTCACAAGAGAGCCGGGAGGTTCGACCGGCGCCGAGATCATTCGGCACATTCTGCTTTCCGGTATTGCAAAGCCGCTTGGGGCGGAAACGGAGGCAATCCTGTTCGCCGCGGCGCGTGACGACCATGTGCGTTCGACCATCTTGCCGGCGCTGGATGCGGGCCACTGGGTGATTTGTGACCGCTTCATCGATTCCACGCGTGTTTATCAGGGCGCCCTCGGCAACGTCGATCAACGCCTGATCCGCAGTCTCGAGAGAGTCACTGTTGGATCGGCCTATCCTGAGCTGACATTCATCCTGGATGTCCCCGCTGAAATCGGTTTGGCGCGTGCGAAGAGCCGTCGGGGACAGGATGCGGCAGACAGGTTCGAGGCTGAATCGCCAGAGTTTCACGAGAAGCTACGCCTGGCTTACAAGGCTCTCGCGGCCGAAGAGCCGGAGCGCTGCGTCCTCATTGATGGTCGTGCGCCGCGGGAGGCTGTGGCCGAGCAAATCTGGTCGGCTGTGCGCGAGCGGCTGCATCCCGGGTCGATTGGTATCACGGAGGCTACCGGGTCGTGAGCCGCGAGGAGCCAGACGATGAGGACAGCAAGCTGCCGCGCGAAACTACGGCTTTGTTCGGTCATGAAGAGGCTGAACATACCTTGCTTGATGCCTACAAGAGCGGTCGCATCCCTCATGCCTGGTTGATCGGCGGGCCACCCGGGATTGGCAAGGCGACACTCGCCTTCCGCCTCGCGCGATTCATGTTCGTGCATCCCGATCCGCACGCGCCGGCGGTGCAAAAAGCAACATCCCTTGCAGTAGATCCGAACCACCCGGTCGCCCGACGGATTGCAACCCAGGCGCAAAACGATCTCCTTGTGCTTGAGCGCGGGCTTAACGAGCAGACCGGCAAGCCATATACCGTGATACGCGTTGATGACGTGCGGCGCACGGTGTCCTTCTTCGGCTCAACGGCAGGCGAGGGGGGATGGCGCATCGCCATCGTCGATGCGGTGGACGACCTGCAACGCGAAGGGGCCAATGCCCTTTTGAAGGTTTTGGAAGAACCGCCGAAGCACTCATTGCTGCTTCTTGTCAGCCATGCCCCCGGTCGCGAATTGCCGACCATCCGGTCCCGCTGCCGGCGGCTGCTGCTGCGGCCGCTGGCCACAGATGAGGTAATCCGCGCGCTCGCTGAGACAACCGGCGCCAGCACAAGTGAACCGGAGGTGAGGGCTGCGGCCGAGGCAGCTGAGGGCAGTGTCGGCCGGGCGGTTTCCCTGCTTGATGGTTCAGCGTTGGCGCTCCGTCAGCGCATTCTCGACCTGTTCGCGCAGCTCCCAAATCCCGATCCGCTCGCGCTTCACGCGTTGGGCGATGCGATCGGTGGGACTGATCCCAAAACGCTCGAGGCCTTGATGGATCTGGTCAACGGATGGCTATCGGGTCGGCTGACGGAAACCACGCAAGGCAAGGCGAGCATGGCGCGCGTCGCGGCGACCTGGGAGAGGGTCAACCAAGCGGCGCGGGATGCCGAAGCCTACAATCTTGAACGCAAACCCCTTGTGTTTGCGATTTTTGGAGCACTTGCCGAAACCGCCCGCAATTGATCGCGGTCCGATCGGGGGGTTCGCTTCTTCGCATCCTTGTGATTGAATTCCGCCCGCTCAGAAATTTCGGCTGCACAAGAACGGCCGATCCTCGGGAGGATGCCATGACCCTCAAAACCACACGGCGCCGCTTTGTTGCCGGCGCCTCAGCTGCCGCCGGCGTCGCTGCTTTGCCCATGCCGTCGATAGCGCAGGGCGCGCCGCTCAAGATCGGTCTGCTGACAGTGAAAACCGGGCCTCTCGCGGCCGGCGGCATCCATTTCGAGGAGGGCATCACCTCGTTTCTCAGGGACAAGGACTTCACCTTATCTGGGCGCAAGATCGACTTGATTGTTGCAGATACCGGCGGCAATCCCGCGGGCGCCAAGACAAAGGCACAGGAAGTCGTCGAACGCGACAAGGTCGATATCGTGCTTGGGCCTTTCGCGGCCTTCGAACTGCTGGCCACGGTCGATTATCTCGCACAGGCGAAAATGCCGACACTGGCTTTTGCCG